>Ga0181517_10004161_pt1 | contig 13350 bp, 26 predicted proteins | sample PEATcosm2014_Bin_31_FD_119748 | JGI IMG/M metagenome (GOLD analysis project Ga0181517, IMG submission 119748) | Peatland microbial communities from MTU Mesocosm Facility, Houghton, MI, USA - PEATcosm2014_Bin01_30_metaG | ecosystem: Environmental > Terrestrial > Soil > Wetlands > Peat | place... | reverse complement strand
GGAGGTTACGGAAATGAAGCCGTGGCCTAACAAGTCGCCGGAGCCAACCGCCGTTGGCGCTGTCAGTTCCGCTGTCGCGGTTCACGTCACGAGTCGGCGGTGGCTCAGCTTTCTACGTTAGGCGTCATTCGCATTTTATGAAACATCACACATCGCTGATTATTGCGGCATTACTTATTTCGGTGTTTGCCGGATGCTCCAAGCATCCACCAGCGGCGGTGGCTCCGAAGATTACAGATTTAGGCGTTGTTGAGATTGCAAGCGGCACGCCGATTCGCCACGATTTGGGCGATGGTAAGGCGTGCGTTATCACGCCGACCGTGATTACAAATGGCAGTGCAAGATTCGTCAAGATGAGGATGGTTATCGAGCAGCCGGATTCGAGCGGCATAGTTCAGACGCAGGCATGTCCGTGGGTTCAGGCGATAGCTGGCGAGTCGGCAGAGTGGCAAGTTGGAGACATTCACGTTCGTTTGACCACAAGGATTAAGCCATGACGCCTAACAAGTCGCCGGAGCCAACCGCCGTTACGCCTTGCAGTTCCGCTATCGCGGTTCACGTCGCGAGTCGGCGGTGGCTCAGCTTTTTTCGTTAGGCGTGCTTGCTATGACTGCAACCTGTGCATGGCTATTTTGGATGTTAGGAGCATCTTCCATCGCTTGCGCGATGTGGACATTTGATTTGCTCGTTCGCTGGCAGTATGAGCACGTTCGAGAGCAGTGGGAGCGCGACGGCAAGCCGCACGGCATTTTTTGGAGTGCTGCTGAGTGTGTAGGATGCCGGAGTGAGGTTGCGAAGCAGCGGATATTCTTTCTTTGGAATTTCAAGCGCCCAGATTGGATAGCGCAGTCTCCAGAGTGCAAGCGGTGGCTATTGCGATTCCGTGTCGCTGGCATAACATCGCTCGTTGGTATTCTCGGCGCATTGTATATCGTTACGAGATGAGCCGCACGCCTAACACCGCGCTGGAGCCAACGCCGACTGCCCCTTGAGTTTATGGATGGTTTGAGTTATACAACGATTATCGAGCTTGCGGAGCCACCCGCCCGTCGGCGTGGCTCAGCTTTGGATCGTTAGGCCGATTTGCCATGTTTACACTTTTACCAACTAGCAGGCTTGAGTGGCAGAAGACGGGCTTGGTTCCATTTCAGGCTTACTTGGTCACAGCCATTTTCTTTTATCTTTGGTTCGCACACGATTGGCCAAACCGAGCGAAATCGGACAGCTTTCTTTCATTTGCCGAATGGATTTCGGGCGGCTACTTTCTTTGTTTTCTTACTTTCACAGTTGTCAGCGTCGTTCAGTTTTTTTCGGAAGAGCAGCGCAGTTACACACATCGGAATTTTGGGTTGGCAATCGTCAGCTTTGCGCTCGGTGCTTATTGTGCGCCGAATTTTATCCGAGCATGATTTGTATCACACATCGGCCTAACAAGTCGCCGGAGCCAACCGCCGTTGGCGCTGACAGTTCCGCTATCGCGGTTCACGTCGCGAGTCGGCGGTGGCTCAGCTTTCTACGTTAGGCATCAAGATCGGTTTAAGATTTTACAGAGCGTGTTGGTTTGGCGAAGAGTTGAGCAGTTTGATTCAGATGAGCAAGCTATCGGCAGTTAGCCAGGATTCAGCGCGCGCCGGTTTATGCGGCGAGCAAGTGCGGAGCTTGCGATTGGAGAGCGTTGGGATTTGCCTGATTTTGTTATGAATTTCACGTCTTTGATGCCTAACAAGACGCCGGAGCCAACCGCCGATGGCGCGGTCAGTTCCGCTATCGCGGTCCACGCTGCGAGTCGGCGGTGGCTCAGCTTTTTTCGTTAGGCATCAAGCACACGCCGATTTTTTGGCGGCGGATTTAAGCAGAGATTTTTGGCGGTTCGGAAGCTGGCGGCGATGCAGCGACAGGTTTGAGAGTTTTAGGTTTGAGCCGGTAGCCGGAAGTTTCCAGCTTTGAAAAGAAAGCTCGCGCCGGTTTCGAGCAGCGAGCAGATTTGGACGCCGATGGTTTGCGTTCCCTTGATTCTATTGAGTTTTATGACTTTGCTGCCTAACAAGTCGCCGGAGCCAACCGCCGTTGGCGCTGTCAGTGCGTCCGCTACGGGTTTCAGGAGTTCGTTTGTCATCGGTCGGCGGTGGCTCAGCTTTTTTCGTTAGGCGCTTTCGCGAGCCATGAAACAAGCCCAGCCACAAAGAACAAGCCCGCCGATTGAGTATTGGTGCATTTTGGGACTCGCACTACGGGCGAGCGGCCTGACTTATCACATACTTTTCATCATCGGCCTTTATTTCTTGTTCAAGCATTTCCAGCCTGCTGCCGGTTTTACGCTGCTGACAGCGACTAGCATATTTGTGGGGATGTCAGTCGCACAGCTTTTCAGATTGCTGATTCTGGTGCCGGAATCATACACATTTATTCGTGCCATAGAGCCGCTAGTCGTGGCGTTCGTGGCGGTTGCTTTACTTTTCACACAAAAGCGAGGCTGGGCATGGGCGTTGATCATTTACTGTGCTTTGAGCGGGATGCTGTTTTTTATTGGTGCAGCATACCACTTCCCGAAGGTTGCGAATCCCAAGTCATTGTTTTTCGCGGCGGTGCTTTCATTTATTGAGTTGTGGCTGCTTTCGAGTTGGATACGAGTCAAGCCGTATGTCGCTAAATTGGAGGATTTGAAACCAAAAGATACCAATGTTACCAGCGCCTAACAAGTCGCCGGAGCCAACCGCCGTTGGCGCTGGCCGTTCCGCTGTCGCGGTTCACGTCGCGAGTCGGCGGTGGCTCAGCTTTTTTCGTTAGGCTGCTCGCAGGATGGTTTGCCGTTAATATAGAATTTTTGAAGCAAGTCCCAGCCGCATTTGGGACACCAGACTAGCACGCCATGACCGCCACATTCATAGCAGCGCCGATTCGGTTCAGGACACGCGCAGCAGCAGCAGTCCTCGCCGCAGTCGTGGTAGTATCCATCTTCGCAGTCCAGCGCATTGCAGGCGCGGGTGTGCGTGTATTCATGCCCGCATTTCGGGCAGCTATCCTCGCAGATTTCGTAGTCGTCCATAATTTGTTTTTGTTTGTCGCAGATTCGCAGCCTAACAAGTCGCCGGAGCCAACCGCCGTTGGCGCGGTCAGTTCCGCTATCGCGGTTCACGCCGCGAGTCGGCGGTGGCTCAGCTTTTTTCGTTAGGCATCATCACACGCTTATGAAACCTTGGACATTACTTGATCTTGGATTCACCTTTGCCGGACTATTTGCAGGGATTGCGATTGGCATTTGGGCATCTCTTTGCTGGTTCTACGGCCAAGACGGCAAACTTGGTCAGCGTGTTGCCGCCGGTTTTGTGATTACAGGCATTATTTTGATGCAGATAGTTCGATGGAAGGCTGGTCAAAAGAAAGATGATAAACCTGATGCCTAACAAGTCGCCGGAGCCAACCGCCGTTGGCGCTGTCAGTTCCGCTGTCGCGGTTCACGCCGCGAGTCGGCGGTGGCTCAGCTTTTTTCGTTAGGCGACTATGACCGCTTCACCACCAGTTCATCAGATGCGACCAAGTGCCACACAATTGATAGCATTCGTTTTGTCGCTCCCATTATGGGTTTTGATGTTCGTCTGCATTCTGTATCGGAATTATTTGGATGATTTTGGGTTGCCGTTTTTCATTATGGTTGTCGTGTCCTGCATTTCTTACCTTTTGTCCGTCACGCTGAGTCTTTGCTTGCCTGATTTTTCTGGGCGGGACACTAAGCTTTTGCTGATTTGGGAAGCCGTTCCATTTTTGGTGTGCGTTATTTGGGGTTTTATTATATTTGTAGAGAAGATACCCGACATTGGTGATTGGATATTTATGACAATGATGTGGTGTATCACAAAGATGATTTTGGGCAATGGATAAGTCGCCTAACAAGTCGCCGGAGCCAACCGCCGTTGGCGCTGTCAGTTCCGCTGTCGCGGTTCACGTCGCGAGTCGGCGGTGGCTCAGCTTTTTTCGTTAGGCTGCTCGCGTATGGAGTTAAGTTTCGCCATCATGTTTTTAGGAGCGACATTTGGAGTCGTAGCTTATCTGGTATCTGCCGATTTTCGGGCAGTCGTCAGAGATTATCGGCACTATGATTGGCGGATTTTGGCTGGTGTTCTATTCGCGTTACTTTTGGCCAGTTGGTGTTTGCCGCTGGTTGTTATCAAGGACACGCTTTCGCCAGCATTTGTCATTTTGCGGGATGTTCACACCACATCATTGCGACCAGCGCCATTCAGACCAGATGCCAGCTACTTTGATTATTTTCGTGGACTGCTGGAGAGTTTTGCGCTTTATTCGTCCATCGCTTCGGTCATCTTGGCTTGGCTGATTCATTGCGTGATTGCGATTTTCCGCCGGAAGCGAGCATTGAGATGAGATTGACGCAGCCTAACAAGTTGCCGGAGCCAACCGCCGTTGGCGCTGTCAGTTCCGCTGTCGCGGTTCACGTCGCGAGTCGGCGGTGGCTCAGCTTTTTTCGTTAGGCCACGAGAGGTTTTTGAGATTATCCGGGGCTGGTTGGCAGGCGGAGATTATCGGCAGTTTGGTTTTCGGTGAGATTGGCGGCAGACATTTTGGATGGCGCACGGCTCGCGCTGATTTGTCGGCGCGGGCAGGTGCGGCAGCTTGCCGGAAGATCGGCGGAGATTTTGCCGGATGTTATTATGAAGATTCACGCGACGTGGCCTAACAAGTCGCCGGAGCCAACGGCGGTTACGCCTGCACTTTTGTCGAGAAGTCACAGGTTGGCGGAAGTCATCTGTCCGCCGTGGCTCAGCTTTTTTCGTTAGGCCGCACGACGCTTATGTTCACAAACGACGCATTCGTTGACCGAGCTATCAGAGCCTTTTTGGTTCCTGTCGTTTGGAGTGCCGTCGCTTACTTTGCTGCCAGCTTCTTATCGCGGCTTGCTTCATCATCGCCGCGAGGGATCTATTTTCGCAGACTCATTCTCATGCTCGTCGCAGTTGTTCTTATCGCAGGGTTGTATCCGGCATTGGGAGCAGCGTTCTTTGGAAACGGCGCAGACCCACACAATGCCGAGCGTTACACTTTGTGGATGGCGAAGCAGTTGGGCACGAGTTATGGCATTCATGCGATTTGGGCTTGGTTGTTGGTAGCTTTGATTGATTGGCCAAAGGTGCGGCCTAACAAGTCGCCGGAGCCAACCGCCGTTGGCGCTGTCAGTTCCGCTGTCGCGGTTCACGTCGCGAGTCGGCGGTGGCTCAGCTTTTTTCGTTAGGCAGACTACACCACTATGAAAAAGATTATCGTCATTCTCTGTTGCCTCACACTGACTGCGGCCGCCGGTTGGGCTAAAGATTATCACTTGGTTCAGACATACATTGCGGATGATGACGTTGCCACTAACACGGTAGCATTGGCAGTTTATGTTCTCGTTCCGCCAGACACCAGCAGTCGAGCCATTGTCTTCAAAACATTCGACACCAAAAAGATGGAGGCGTGGTTGAGCAGTTTGCCTCGCGACAGCGTCGTGCGTTACGATGCCAACGGATTCATGCCACCTGTCGAGTCCGCCAAGTTAGAAGCATTGAAGACTTGTTGCCAGAAGAAGGGCATCAGCTTTATCCCAAGCAACGGCGGGGATTGATTTGTATGAGCCGTCTGCCTAACAAGTCGCCGGAGCCAACCGCCGTTGGCGCTTGCAGTTCCGCTGTCGCGGTTCACGTCGTGAGTCGGCGGTGGCTCAGCTTTTTTCGTTAGGCAGACTACGCGCCATGAGACTATTCATCCTATTTTTCACTGTTTGCCTCGCGCTTTCCGCGTGTAAAAGCGAGCAAGCGGTGCGTGTCACTTCATCGGATGATTTGGAGCATTTGGTTGGTCATCGTGTGGAGTTGATCGGCGTTATCAGTGGCGACAGAGTTCCACAGATTGGAGGCGTGGATTTGTGGGGCTTGGATGCGCTTCGCGGGCAGCGCTTACGAGTTTCAGGTATTTTGCAGCGCACAGTTTATCAGTCCCATGCCGGTGATGCTGGACGAGCGATTGATTCCGGCCATGATGGTTTCATTGCGCCAGTTTATCGTGGAGCAGGCACATTTTATCGGTTACAAGATTTGAGATATGAGCCGTCTGCCTAACAAGTCGCCGGAGCCAACCGCCGTTGGCGCTTGCCGTTCCGCTGTCGCGGTTCACGTCGCGGGTCGGCGGTGGCTCAGCTTTTTTCGTTAGGCGGCATTTTACGCTATGAAAAAATTGATTATCATCGGAACCATTGCAGTTTTAATGGTTATCATCGGTCTGGTGTTTTGGCACGGCACGGGCAAGAGGAGCGGAAAGTCGAATGAGGTGATTGCCTATGCCGTCGCCGATACAAGTGATTCCACAAATATGATTTTCACCATTACGGAGATTTGGGCGGGTGCGAAAGAGGGTTCCGCAGTTGGTATCACTAAAGGAACGCAGATTCGATACCAGTATCCTAACGGATCCACGGCATATTTACCAGATGCCGCAATCGTGACAATCACGAAAGATTTCAGTTCATCAGACCCGCAAGCCATTACATTTGGGCCAGGCATGGGTATGTCATTCGTTCGACAAGGTGAAGTCCAAGGCATGACTGTTCAAAAGTTCAAGAGAAAGATGGGATTGTGAAGCCCATGCCGCCTAACAAGTCGCCGGAGCCAACCGCCGTTGGCGCTGTCAGTTCCGCTGTCGCGGTTCATGTCGCAGGTCGGCGGTGGCTCAGCTTTTTTCGTTAGGCAGCATTACACGCCATGAGCAGAACCGTCATATTGGTTTTAGTGGCAGCCGTTCTCGCGGTCGGTTTTCTCGTGTATAAGATGGTCACAGGTCGCGTCGAGCGCACCAAAGCCGAGGTTGAGAAGACGCTCCGGTCTTTTCTGGATGGCACGGATGGTCGCCATGATTGGGATGATTTTGTGTCAGTGCCCATCAAAGACCCGGTTTTAGATTCCATTCGGGAGCAGCTTCTGGCATCAGATACCGGCGGAGATTATCCGCCCACGACAGATGCTGGACGCACGATTATCCAACAATTGCTTGAGGAGTTATCACGATATGCTGCCTAACCAGTCGCCGGAGCCAACCGCCGTTGGCGCTTGCAGTTCCGCTGTCGCGGTTCGCGTCGCGAGTCGGCGGTGGCTCAGCTTTCTACGTTAGGCCACGTTGCATGTCCTCTGATTTTACCATCGTTCCGCGACCGGCGGCTGCGCCCAAAGACAATTCGCCAGCAGCACTGGCTCGCGGGTGGTTCGATTCCGTTCGAGGGATTGCGCCGGAGACAGTCGCACGTTTGCGCGAGTTGGTTCAGCGCAAGCTAGAGACTGGAGCCTGTCGGCATTTGCTGCCGAAGATGCCAGCAGAGTATTTGCCCGGCGTGGAGTTGCAGTTTTGCGTTCATCAGGTCGTCACAGATTTGTGGGATTCACTCACGCCAGAGGAGCGGTTGCTTACTTGCTTTCCGACGGTTCAGGCAGTCGGCGCGCGAGTTGAGCTTCCGAAGCGTGGCACGGGAGTCGTGATTCGTCGTGAGTTGACGAGGCGTTTTGGAATTGAGATGGTTTTCAAGATGTAGGACGGTTCACTTTTTAAGTGGGAGTTTTGGGATTGAAAAAGACGTGGCCTAACAAGTCGCCGGAGCCAACCGCCGTTGGCGCTGTCAGTTCCGCTGTCGCGGTTCACGTCACGAGTCGGCGGTGGCTCAGCTTTCTACGTTAGGCGGCTATGCGCATGAAAACTATATTGCTGCTCGGACTCACGCTTGCTGCGTCAGTCGTCGTCTTGATTGGTTGTGGTTATTATGGCATGTTTCAGCCGCATACTTACAACTGGGGCACCGGTATGCCGTTTTTGTGCGACGAAACCAACGCCTACACCTTTCGGCAGGCGAATCAGCGATGGCCAACAAATTATGCCGAGTTTGCGAGATTTATGAAGCAGTCCACCAGTTGCGCCCCGTTTGACCGCGTTGATTTTATCACGAAGCCAGACGGAAGTCTGGAGTTTGTTTCTTATTGTTTCAGTTCAGGAATAACAAATCGGATGACCGTGAAAGCACCAGACAAGCCATGACGCCGCCTAACAAGTCGCCGGAGCCAACCGCCGTTGGCGCTTTCAGTTCCGCTATCGCGGTTCACGTCGTGAGTCGGCGGTGGCTCAGCTTTCTACGTTAGGCTGCGTAGCATTATGAGCACATTGAAACTCACACCGAGACAAACCCTCTGGACGATGTTTTTGTTACAGGTTGCTTTTAGCTTGGGTCTGCTTTTTGTCGCCAGCTATGTTCATTCGCGGGAGGTTCAGCTTTTGGCCAAGCAGCCAGCGATGCAGGCGAGTGATGAGCGCGCCCGGACTCATATCCAGACAGAGCGTGACATCGAGCAGCTTCGTGTCGCCGCTATTCACATTCAGAACGCTTCAGACATTACTTGGGATGGTTTGATTAAGACGACGAAATGGGTAGATTTGGGTATGTGGAGTTTCTTTTTGAGTTCAGTCGGCATTGCCATCGTGGGTGGTTGCACAGTTTTTGCATTTCGAGTTCGGACGACGCAGCCTAACAAGTCGCCGGAGCCAACGCCGGTTGGCGCTGGCAGTTCCGCTTCGCGGACAACGCTATGAATCCGGCGTGGCTCAGCTTTTTTCGTTAGGCCACGAGACGATTTGAGGCTTGAGTTAGCTGTTTTGGCTGGCGATGATTTGAGCAGTTAGATTCAGATGAGCAAGTTAGCCAGGATTCAGCTCGCGCCGGTTTGATGCGGCGAGCAAGTGCGGAGCCGTCGGATTGGTGAGCGTTGGGATTTGCCTGATTTTATTATGAATTTCACGATTTTGTGGCCTAACAAGACGCTGGAGCCAGCCGCCGATGGCGCGGTCCGTTCCGCTATCGCGGTCCACGCCACGAGTCGGCGGTGGCTCAGCTTTCTACGTTAGGCCACATTCGCGCACTTTACAAAATCACACTATGACACTCACACAAGCCACCAAGAAATTTAAGGTAGCCGGTCTTGATACCGCGCTACTCAAAAACCAAGACGAGGCATTTCAGCATTGCCTGACATTTCTCGAAGGCATCGAGAAGATACGCACCCTGAACAGACGCGGCGATAGCTTCAAGCACATCGTCGAGAAAATATATGACGTGTATGTTTATGAGGGCACGTTTATCCTCGCGGCACTTGCGTCTGGATTCAAAGCGCAGCCGATTGGTTCTGGTTTGAAGTCCTGGTTTAACTTTTCGCAGCCAAGTATTCGTCGCCGAGTTTTAGAGTTGGCTAGAAAATGACCATGTGGCCTAACAAGTCGCCGGAGCCAACCGCCGTTGGCGCCTGCCGTTCCGCTGTCGCGGTTCACGTCGCAAGTCGGCGGTGGCTCAGCTTTTTTCGTTAGGCCACACTACGCGCATGAAAAAATCAGCGAGCATTTTCTTGGTGGTGGCGTTTGCCATTTTCGCCATAGCTGATTTCATTCACGATTTTTTTGCCAATGACACGGCACACTATTTTGCGGAGCAGCCGCGTCGGTTGCTTTTGGTTGCAGCTATCGGCATAGTCGGCGGTTTGTTGGTCTTTGGTTTTTACAAGCTTTCGCCAAGATTGCAGCGGAGAGCCAAGCTGGTCTCGTTGGGTTTGGCAGCGAGTTTTGTGATGTTGGCGGGCGGTTATTTTTCATTCTTCCTTTTCAGTTTGCCAGCGCAGCTTGATTCAGCGATTCCTCATCACATGCCTTTGCTAATGTTGCTGGGCACTATTGCCATCGCCGGGCTGTTGTGGTTTGAGTTTTATGACGTATTTAGACATGACCGTGTGGCCTAACAAGTCGCCGGAGCCAACCGCCGATGGCGCGGTCAGTTCCGCTGTCGCGGTTCACGCCGCGAGTCGGCGGTGGCTCAGCTTTTTTCGTTAGGCATCGTTCGCGCTTATGTGGCAGAACTATATTTTTGGGTTGCATTGGAAGCACGGCGGGAAGATGTATTACGACGAGTATTCCGCTGAGTCGCAGGACGAGGCGGCGGCATATTTCATAGATAATTGCCGCGATGATGTCAGCTTGGTTCGCGTCGAGTTAGTTCGGCCGGACGATGGCGGCACCAGAGAGTTTGCTCATTCGCCAGTTTCGCCATTTGATCCATTGAAAGCACGCCGCAGGACTGATATTGATGAGGATGCCAGATGACCACGATGCCTAACAAGTCGCCGGAGCCAACCGCCGTTGGCGCTGTCAGTTCCGCTGTCGCGGTTCACGTCACGAGTCGGCGGTGGCTCAGCTTTTTTCGTTAGGCAGCAAGACACGCGCATGACTTCCACACTTCCATCCCGTTCGCTTCCGAAGCTGTGGTGTGATTTGAATGCGTGTGGTTGGACTGGCGAGACTGGCGACGATTGCTATTATTCGTTTGACCGCGAGAAGCTCGCAGCATTGCAGCCGACAGCAGGCATGAGAGTTTTTGTTTGGGATTGGAGCGATGACAAGTTAGTCATTGGTTGTGAGACGATTTTTGAGCCATTCAAAGATTCCTGGAGAGCTAGACCGGTCACAGACACTTGGTATGAAGGATTGCCAGATGACACTTTTGCTGCCTAACAAGTCGCCGGAGCCAACCGCCGTTGGCGCTGTCAGTTCCGCTGTCGCGGCTCACGTCGCGAGTCGGCGGTGGCTCAGCTTTTTTCGTTAGGCCGACTCGCCATGAATAGACAAAAATTATCCAGCGTAGTTATAGCAGCCCTGGTGGTTGGACTTCTTGTGTCACTTGGTCTATTGGCTCACGAGCATCATCAGGAGCAGCGGTGGAAGCAACAGTTGCAGAATTTTGCTGTTTATTATGGCTCGACGCGCGCGAAGGACGATGTTCAAGCAGGCAAGTTCCGGCTCTACGTATTTGCGGGTGCGCGTGGCAAGGATGAGTATTCCGGCACGAATGATGGCCCATTTCAGGTCTGGTATTCAGTGTATCAGCCCCAAGATGACACATTTCGATACGCTATGGAGCATGTGGTCGGCAGTTACAACGCCTCGGTGAGATATATGCAGGAGCACCCAAACTCAGTTACTAACAGACCATGAGACACCGTCGGCCTAACACCGCGCTGGAGCCAACGCCGACTACCCCTTGAGTTTATGGATGATTTGAGTTATACAACGATTATCGAGTTTGCGGAGCCACTCGCCCGTCGGCGTGGCTCAGCTTTGGATCGTTAGGCCACATGAACTGGCTCGATACACAGACGAAAGAAATCCTGCAAAAGGTAGATGAGCCGAAGTTGGCTCCTCCGAAGGTCGCCGAGTTTACTTTGGTGCTTGTTCGGAAGGGAGCAGACCATGCTCGCTTGGTGCGCGCCATTCGTCGCATAAATGAGTGTGACGAGCCAGAGGCAGTTAAGCTTGCAGCACGACGAACGCCGGTGAGAGTTAATTCCGGCCTTTCGGAAGGAGAGGCACTTTGGGGACAGTTTGAGTTGATTTGTTGTGATGCGGTTAGCATTTTTATCCGCAGCGAGGTTTTGGATCAGATGGATTTGGCCGAATTTCAGTCGTTGGTTCAGAAGACATCACAGAGCACCGAGTTCCAACCCACGACTGTCACCGTTGCAGAGATTCCACAGACTGAGTCAGGATTGAGTTTTGTTGACTAGTTTCTCGGCAGTTTTGAGCCTGCACAGGATACAGCTTTACCATCTGCGGTGGTTGTGCCATTTAAGAAGGCGCGAATCATGCAGCATTGGGCAACACGAGTTGGTGCAAGAATACAATGTCAAACAAAGTAGCAGATAGTGGCTTGTGGCCTAACAAGTCGCCGGAGCCAACCGCCGTTGGCGCGGTCAGTTCCGCTGTCGCGGTTCACGTCGCGAGTCGGCGGTGGCTCAGCTTTTTTCGTTAGGCGTCATTCGCACAACACAAAATGAGCGACGAGAAAAAGCCGCATATTGAGCATGACGAGTTCTGTGTTTCACTCAACATCATCGGCGACGACCTTGACCCAGACGAGGTTACTCGCTTGCTTGGTGCTTCGCCGACCGAAGCATATCGGATTGGTGATGCCATGCCGCGTCGGAATCACACATTCACGGCCAAGTCAGGTTCGTGGTCTATCAGAACAGCGCGCAGCACGCGTGACATTGAGGAGCAGCTTACGGAGCTTTTCGCCAAGCTCAACGGCGACCCGGAGGTTTGGCGTTCACTCACGAGCCGTTACGACGTGGAGTTGTTTTGCGGCGTCTTTCTTTCGTGGTTTGGCCACGGGTTTTCGATGTCACCGAGCTTGCATCGCCTTTTGGCAGACCGCAACCTACTCATCACATTCGATATTTATGATGATTACGACCATGACGCCTAACAAGTCGCCGGAGCCAACCGCCGTTGGCGCTGGCCGTTCCGCTATCGCGGTTCACGCCGCGAGTCGGCGGTGGCTCAGCTTTCTACGTTAGGCGGCATCACGCGTATGGCTTACTTTTTCAAGCTACGAGATTTTGAGAAGCGTTTCGACACGATGGATGTTGAGGAGTTGAAGCGTTGGTTGGTATATTGGACAGATCACGCGCAACAATTAGCTCCCAAGATTCGCAAGATTGGGATGAAGCGAGTTCATAAGATTGAGAGAGCCATCGAATTGAGGTCGAGAGATGAGAGTTGATTTTTTGCCGCCTAACAAGTCGCCGGAGCCAACCGCCGTTGGCGCTTGCAGTTCCGCTATCGCGGTTCACGTCGCGAGTCGGCGGTGGCTCAGCTTTCTACGTTAGGCCACGAGAGGTTTTATGAATACACAAACAACAGAGCAATCGGAGACGCCCAAGATTAAGCAGACAGTGGATTCATTTTTTCACCGCCACCGATTTTATATTGTTGGCGTGCTGGCCGGCTTTGGATTTGGCATTTTTACTTTTGAGGCTTTTCAACAGCCAAAGAATCCATTGATTTATCTTGGCGGATTGGGGCTGTCGGTTTTGGGGAGCACACTTTACCGAAGCTTTAGAGATGACCAAAAGCGATGAGAAAATCGTGGCCTAACAAGTCGCCGGAGCCAACCGCCGTTGGCGCTGGCCGTTCCGCTGTCGCGGTTCACGTCGCGAGTCGGCGGTGGCTCAGCTTTTTTCGTTAGGCTGCTCTCGCGCTTATGTTTTTCGTAGCATTTTTATCATTGATGACCTCGCTGATTGTGAGCGTCGTTTTGCTTGCACGACGCAAGTTCAAGGCAGGTGGGGTTGCGTTCGGTATTTTCGCTGGACTGGTTGGTTTACTATTTGAGATCTCTGAAAAAGGCTGTTTGAGTTGTTTGTTTTGATGTCACCGACGATTTTCAATGTGAAAAAGGTTTGCCGCCCTGAAAGAGGAGCCGCTTTGGTTGCCCCTCACCGGGCATTT
>Ga0181517_10004160_pt1 | contig 13350 bp, 12 predicted proteins | sample PEATcosm2014_Bin_31_FD_119748 | JGI IMG/M metagenome (GOLD analysis project Ga0181517, IMG submission 119748) | Peatland microbial communities from MTU Mesocosm Facility, Houghton, MI, USA - PEATcosm2014_Bin01_30_metaG | ecosystem: Environmental > Terrestrial > Soil > Wetlands > Peat | place... | reverse complement strand
GATCGACGCCGACCGGGTGGACGATCTGCCGCGCACTTTCTCCGGCGGCATGCTGCAACGGCTGCAAATCGCCCGCACCCTGGTGACGCATCCGCGGCTGGTGTTCATGGACGAGCCGACCGGCGGGTTAGACGTCTCGGTGCAGGCGCGGCTGCTGGACCTGATCCGCAGCCTGGTGGCGCGGCTGGGCATCGCCGCGGTGCTGGTGACGCACGACCTCACGGTGGCGCGCCTGCTGGCGCACCGCATCATGGTGATGCAGCGCGGCCGGGTGGTGGAGGCGGGGTTGACCGACCAGGTGCTGGATGATCCGCAGGATCCCTACACGCAGCTTCTCGTCAGTTCGGTGCTGCAGGCATGAGCGACGCATCCCGCCCCATGCTGCGCACCGAAGCGCTGGACAAGTCCTTTGTCCTCCATCTGCGCAACGGACTTTGCATTCCTGTGCTGCGCCATGTCGATCTGACCGTGCACGAAGGCGAATGCGTGGCGCTGACCGGGCCGTCCGGTGCCGGCAAGTCGACCCTGCTGCGCAGCCTGTACGGCAACTACCGCGCCGACGGAGGGCGCATCTGGGTGCGCCACGAGGGCACCATGGTGGATATCGCCGCTGCGTCGCCGCGCGCCATCGTTGAGGTGCGCGCGGCCACGCTCGGCTATGTCAGCCAGTTCCTGCGCGTGGTGCCGCGCGTGCCGGCGCTGGACATTGTCGCCGAGGCCGCCCGCGGCCTCGGCCCCGAGGCGGCCCGCGCGCGCGCCGAAGCGCTGCTGCTGCAACTGAACATTCCGCGCCGCATGCACGCATTGCCGCCGGCCACCTTCTCGGGCGGCGAGCAGCAGCGGGTGAACCTGGCGCGCGGCTTCATCGGCGGCCATCCCGTGCTGCTGCTGGACGAGCCGACGGCCAGCCTGGACGCCGAGAACTGCGCTGTGGTCACCGCCATGATCCTTGCGGCCAAGCGCCAGAAAATTGCCGTCGTCGGCATCTTCCATGACGCCGCGATGCGCGACGCGGTCGCCGATCGCACGTATTACGTGACGCCGTTGCAGGAAGCCGCATGACCGTTCTGACCAACGCCCATATCGTCCTGCCCGACGCGGTGATCCTCGGCAGCCTGGTGCTGCGCGGCGCGCTGATCGAGGATGTCGCCGAAGGGCGCAGCAGCCTGACCCGCGCGATCGACTGCGCCGGCGATTTCATCATCCCCGGCGTGATCGACGTGCACACCGACAACCTGGAACGCCAGGTGCAGCCGCGCCACACCGCGCGCTGGCCGTCGCGCTCGGCGCTGGTGACGCATGACGCGCAATGCGCCGCGGCCGGCGTCACCACGGTGCTGGACGCGCTCTGCGTCGGCGATCTGGGTTTCGGCCTGGATGGCGCGCGCCATCGGACCTATTGCGACGGCGTCGCCGATCTCGACGCGATGGCCGGCACCGGGCTGCTGAAGAGCGAACATTTCCTCCACCTGCGCTGCGAAGTCGTGGCCGTCAACATGATGGCGGTGCTGGAGCCGGCGGTCGACAATCCACGGCTGCGCATGCTCAGCCTGATGGACCACAGCCCCGGCGTGGGCCAGTACGCCGACCTCGACCGCTACCGCGCGCTGCGCCGCCGGGAGGCCGTGGCGGACGACTTCATCGAGCGCAGCATCGTGGAAATGCAGGCGCAGCGCGAGAAGTGGCGCATCCCCAACCGCCGCGCCCTGCTCGCCCGTGTGGCCGGGCACGGCATCCCCCTGGCCAGCCATGACGACCGCACCGAGGTGGAAGTCGAGGAGAATTTTCGCGACGGCATCCGCATCAGCGAGTTTCCGGTGCACATGAACGCTGCCCGCGCGGCACGGGCGCGCGGCATGGATATCGTCGTCGGGGCGCCCAATATCGTGCGCGGCGGCAGCCATTCCGGCAACGTCTCGGCGGCCGACCTGGTGCGCGCCGGCGTGGTGGACGCGCTGGCCAGCGACTACGTTCCGGCCAGCCTGGTGGAAGCCATCTTCATGGCCGGCGACATGGCCGGCATCGCGCTGCCCGAAGCGGTGGCGCTGGTGACCGCGCGGCCGGCCCGCATGTGCGGCCTGCTCGATCGCGGCCGCATCGCGCCGGGTCTGCGCGCCGACCTGGTGCGCGTGCACCTCCACGAGGCGCTGCCGGTGGTGCGCCAGGTCTGGTGCGCCGGCGAGCGGGTGGCCTGATGGGCGGGATGCGCGTCGCGCTTTACTATGCGCCTGCCGTCGACGATCCGCTGTGGACGCGCGGCGCCGAGTGGCTCGGCCGCGATCCGCTCGCCGATGCGCCGCGGTCGCAACCGGCCCTGCCCGACATCGCGGCGGTTACCGCCGAACCGCGGCTCTATGGTTTCCACGCCACGCTGAAGCCGCCGATGGTGCTGCGCGACGACGTGACGTGGGACAATGTCGTGCGGACCACGCGGGCGATCGCCGCCACCATCCCCGCCTTCGACCTGCCGGCGCTGGCGGTGGCCGATCTGCATGGCTTCCTAGCGTTGCGCGAGACCACGCCGAGTCCGGCCCTGCAGGCGTTGGCCGATGCCTGCACCGCCGGCGTTGATGCCCTGCGCGCGCCGCCGGAGCCGGACGAACTGGCCAGGCGCCGGCGCGCCGGCCTGTCGGCGGCGCAGGAGGCCAACCTGCTGCGCTGGGGCTATCCCTACGTTTTCGCCGCCTGGAGGTTCCACATGTCGCTGACGCGCCGGCTCACGGCCGAGGAAGACGCGCGCATCCGTCCGGTGGCGAAGTCATGGTTCGCGTACACGCTGAACCTGCCCCGCCGGGTCGCCGATATCTGCCTGTTCGTCCAGCGCGGCCCCGGGGAACCCTTCGTGCTCGCCGAGCGGGTCGCGCTATAAGTCGCCGTTGAATTCTTTCACGGCGTCGACCATGGCGGCGATGTTTTCGGCGGGAACATCGTTCTGCACGTTGTGCACCGCGTTGAAGACGAAGCCGCCGTCGCGCCCGAATATTTCGCAACGCTCCAGCACCTGCTTGCGCACTTCCTCGGGCGTGCCGAGCGGCAGCACATGCTGGGTATCGACGCCGCCGCCCCAGAACGCGATGTCCCGGCCGAATTCCTTCTTCAATGTCGCCGGGTCCATGCCGACCGCCGAGGTCTGCACGGGGTTCACGATGTCGAACCCGGCCTCGATGAAACAGGGCAGGAGCTGGGCAACCGCGCCGCAGGAATGCTTGAGGATTTTCCATTTCGTATTGGCGTGAATCCAGTCATTTACCTTGCGGTAATAGGGCGCCCAGACCCTCCGGAACACGGCGGGACTCAAGAACAGCCCGTTCTGGTGGGCAAAATCCGTTCCGCAGGTGTACACCACGTCGATCTTGTCGCCGCAGGCGTCATTGATGATCTTCAGGTTGACCAGCACGATGTCGGTTTGCCCCTCGAACACCGCCTGTATGTATTCGGGCCGCAGCAGCGGGGACACGTACCACTCCTCGATGGTACGGACGCCCTTCGGGTGCTTCAGTCCCCCTCCCGGGACCCAGCTGATATCGCCGAGACCCGCGCCGGGCATGTTCAGGACAACGGCGCGCCCGGTCTGCCAGGCCTCCTCCACGCTGCGGAGAAGGTATTGCGTGTCCGCCGCGCCGAGGACGGAGAACTCCTCGAGGTTGTCGGCGGGATCCAGCTTGTCCTCGTCGAAGTCGATCTTCGGTTCGATGTTGTCGAAATAATAGCATTTCGTCGGCATGTGCCCCGACGGCGGGCAGCTCGTATCTCCCTGCGGGTGCGCATACCATCCGCCGTTGCCGTCCGGCGTCGGATTGAACAAACCGGGGACATAGATCTGCTGGCCGTCCGGCATGGTCCACAGCTTGAGGTTCTCCCGCGGCATGCCGAAGGGACCGCCGCGGGCGATGGCGGCGGCGGTGTCGACCCCCATCCTGTCCGCGAGGTCGGCGGGAACGATGCCGGCCATCGAGGAAATGCTCCAGGCCGTGACATGCTCCTTCGGCAGCCCATAATAGTCCCGCAATTGTCCGATGCACTTGACATGCAGCGAGGAAACGCTGGTGCCGCCGAGATCGAATGGAATCCTGTCGGGCTGCCGGTGACTAAGCGAAGCGGTGAGCCGTTCCCGCGCGTTCATTTCGCCGCTCCCGCGTCCCGGCCGATCAGCGCGATGGCGCGTTCGCTGGCGGAGGCCGCGTCCACGCTGTAGACATCCGCGCCGATGGTGGCACGGAAACCTTCGGTGATGGGCGCACCGCCGACCATGACCTTCACCTTGTCGCGGATGCCGGCGGCCTTCAGAGCCTCGATCACCACTTTCATTTCATGCATCGTGGTGGTCAGCATCGCGGAAAGCGCCAGGATGTCGGCGCGGTGGTCATTGATGGCCTGGATGAATTTCTCGGCGGAAACATCCGCGCCCAGATCGATGACCTCGAGCCCTTTGCCCTGCATCATCATGCGCACCAGGTTCTTGCCGATATCGTGCAGATCGCCCTTGACGGTGCCGATGACCACCTTGCCCGTGGCCTCGACTCCCTCGCCGGCCAGCAGCGGCTTCAGCAAGGCCATGCCGGTGTTCATGGCGCGCGCGGCGATCATCACTTCGGGAACGAACACGTCGCCGGCCCTGAATTTCTCGCCGATGACGGTCATGCCCGCCAGCAGGCCCTCCTCCAGGATGGTCTGGGCGCTGATGCTGGCCTCGATGGCCTGCTGCACCAACTCCTTGACTTCCTTGGCCCGGCCTTCCTGCAGGGATACCGAGATATTCTCGAGTATTGTCACCGTCGTTCCTCCAAGGGCAAATCAGGCTCCAGGAACAAGGCGGGCATCACCGCGAGGTGCCCGCCGCGACCATGAACGAGCCTAGTCCTCGTGCTGCGTGATAGCAACGATCCGTGGCCGCGATAAGACCAGGGCGCCGAGGCCGGACGGGTGGCGCTCGCCGGCTGATTTTGACAGCCCCGGGGTTGCCGCTACCCTGCGCGGCAGGCAACCAGGGACATCCACGGCCATGTTCACGACGCGTCCAGAAATCGCCGGCACCTTCGGCGTGGTGGCGACGACCCATTGGATCGCGAGTCAGGTCGGCATGGCGGTGCTTGAGCGCGGCGGCAACGCCTTCGACGCCGCCGTCGCCGCCGCCTTCACCCTGCAGGTGGCCGAGCCGCACCTGAACGGCCCAGGCGGCGATGCCCCGATCATCGTCCACGACGCCGCCGCCGGCACCCAGCACGTGGTGTGCGGCCAGGGCGTGGCGCCCGATGCCGCCACCCCGGAGCGCTTCGCCGCCCTCGGCCTTGATCTGGTGCCCGGCACCGGCCTGCTGCCGGCGGTGGTGCCCGGCGCCTTCGACGCCTGGTGCACCGTGCTGCGCAACTGGGGGAGCTGGGAATTCGCCGACGTGTTGGCCTACGCGCTCGGCTATGCGCGCAACGGCATCCATATCGTGCCGCGCATTGCCGCCACCATCACCAACATCCAGCCGCTGCTGGAGGAATGGAAGACGAGCGCGGAGGTGTTCCTGCCCGGCGGCCAGGCGCCCGGACCTGGCACGCTGCTGGCCCGGCCGGCGCTCGCCGACACCTGGGAACGGCTGATCCGCGAGGCCGTCGGCGCCACCCGCGAGGCGCGCATCGACGCCGCCCGCAACGCGTTTTACCGCGGCTTCGTCGCCGAGGCGATCGGCCGCTACTACGCCGGGACCGACGTGCTCGACTGTTCGGGCGGCTATCATCGCGGCCTTCTCACCGCCGACGACATGGCGCGCTGGGCGGCCCCGGTGGAAGCACCGGTCAGCGTCGATTATTGCGGCCACACGCTGCTGAAATGTGGGCCGTGGACGCAGGGGCCGGTGTTTCTGCAGCTGCTGGCGCTGCTCGACGGCTTCGATATCGCCGCCATGGACCCGCTGGGGGCGGACTTCGTGCACACCGTGGTGGAGTGCCTGAAGCTCGCCTTCGCCGATCGCGAGGCCTACTACGGCGATCCCGACTTCGTGGCGGTGCCGCTCGGCACCCTGCTGTCGCGCGACTACAACGACGCCCGCCGCCGCCTGGTGGGCGCAGAGGCGTCGCTGGAACTGCGCCCTGGCGCGGTGCCGGGTTTCGTGGCCAGGGTCGATCATGAGGCCCAGCGCCGCGTTGAGCTGCTGACCCGCGGTCCTGGCGCCGGCGAGCCGACGGTGGCGCGCCTGGGCACGGTCGGCGGCGACACCTGCCACATCGACGCGATCGACCGCTGGGGCAACATGGTCAGCGCCACCCCCTCCGGCGGCTGGCTGCAATCCTCGCCGGTGGTGCCGGGGCTCGGCTTCCCGCTGAGCACGCGCGGGCAGATGTTCTGGACCTATGCCGGCCACCCGAACTCGGTGCAACCGCGCAAGCGCCCGCGCACGACGCTGTCGCCCAGCATGGTGCTGCGCGAGGGCAAGCCGTGGATGAGCTTCGGCACCCCGGGCGGCGAGCAGCAGGACCAGTGGCAGCCGATCATGCTGCTGCGCATGCTGCACCACGGCCTGACCATCCAGCAGGCCATCGACGCCCCCGCCTTCCACACCGAACACTGGCCCAGCAGTTTCTGGCCGCGGGTGGCCAGGCCCGGCAAGGTGGTACTGGAAGGCGGCTACGACGCCGGCGTGCTGGCGGCGTTGCTGGCGCGCGGACACCTGGCTGAGATGGGCGAGCCGTGGAGCGAAGGCCGGCTCTCGGCGGCCCGCATCGAGGCCGACGGCCAGATGTTCGCCGGCGCCAACCCGCGCGGCATGCAGGGCTACGCGGTGGGGAGGTAAGCCAGGCCGCCTGTGTCACCCGGCCAGCGCCAGCACCTGGGGCGGATGGCCGTGGTGGGTGAGGAAGCGCACGGCATCGGTGCCGGCCAGCGCGATGGTGGCGGTATTGACCAACGGGTGTAATTTGATGCGGGCCTCCCCGGCGAGGGCGGCGTCGAGCACGACGCTGACGCGCCGGTCATGGTCGTTCACCACGGCGAGCGGGGTCACCGAGCCGGCCTCAACCGCCAGGGTGGCGGCCAGGTCGGCGGGACCGGCGAAGGAGAGACGTTTGCTACCGATGCGTTTGGGCAGAGCCTTCAGATCGACCGGCTCGCCGGCCGGCGCCACCACCAGCCAGAGCCGGCCGCCGGCATCCTTCAGCAGCAGGTTCTTCACCGGCATGCCGGGCAGCGCGTCCCAATGCGCGCGGGCGGCTTCGACGGTGTACACCGCCGGGTGCTCCAGCACCTCATGGGGCATGCCCAGCGCGATGAGTTCGGCCAGCAGCGTCTGCTGCGTCCAGGGCGAGGCGGCGGGGTCGGACACGGGTCGGCTTCCTGCCTGTGGTTCGTGCCGATGATGCGGCCATGCGCGCGCCGTATCAATCGCGGCCAGCGGAGAGGGGGACGGTGACCGCCGCCAGCCGCCGCGAGGCCATTCCGGCCCGCGTGCAGAACGCGCTGGCCGGCATTGCCCTGACCGCGCTCAGCTTCTTCGTGTTCGCCGGCGGCAATGCGATCGGCAAATGGGTGGAGAGCGATATTCCGGTTGGCGAGACGCTGTGCGTGCGCTCGGCGGTGACGCTGCTGCTGCTCGTGCCGTTCCTGCGCCGGCGCGACTTCAGGATCGCGCAGGCCGTCGGGCATCCCTGGTTGCACGTGCTGCGCATGGCCGGCACGGTGATCGATTCGAGCAGCTACTACTTTGCCATGGCCGCGCTGCCGCTGGCGGACGTTTCGGCCATCTACCTGGCCAGCCCGATCTACGTCACCGGCATGTCGGCGCTGTTCCTTGGCGAACGGGTGGGCTGGCGGCGCTGGACGGCGGTCGTGGTGGGGTTCGCCGGGGTGCTGATCGCGCTGCGGCCGAGCGGGGCGGGTCTTTCGGCGCACGCGCTGGTGGCGGTGGTGGGCAGTCTGTTCTTTTCGATGTCGCTGGTGGCGACGCGCCGGCTGCGCGGGGCGCCGAACATCGTGCTGGTGACCAGCCAGACGGTGGCGCTGCTGGTGGCCACGCTCGCCACCGCCGCGGCATGGGTGTGGCCGACGCCCGCCCAGGCCGGACTGCTGGCGTTGCTCGGCGTGGTGACCATGGCCGGCTTCCTGTTGATGTACCATGGCTTGCAACTGGCGTTCGCCTCGGTGGTGGCGCCGTTCCAGTACTCCAGCATTATCTGGGCGGTGGTGCTGGGCTACCTGGTGTTCGGCGACGTGCCGGGCAGCGCGACGCTGACCGGCTCGGCGGTGATCATCGGCGCCGGGGTGTTCATCGTGTGGCGCGAACGTCGCGTGGCGCCTCAGTAGGTCGTTAACCCGAACAGCCGAGAGTAGGAGGCTCGCGGACTGGATCGGTCATGCCTGGTGCGACAGCGGAGTTGGACGGCGCGGCGGTGAACCTGCGCGAACGCTGGGTGGCGTTCGCCTTCACCGGCGCGGACCTGATGGTCGAAGCCAGCGCCGATGGGGTGATCCGCTTTGCGGCGGGGCCGTTCCGGCTTCGTTTCGACGCCGAGCCTGAAAGTTTCATCGGCCAGCGTGCGATGGCGCTGATCGCGCCGGCCGACCAGGCCGCTTTCGGCGTCACGCTGGGCATGGCGGCGCTGCACGGCCGCACCATCCCGGTGGTGCTGCATCTGAACGACGCCGTCCGTACCCCTTGCGCGGTGGCGGCGATGATGGTGCCGGCGCCGCACCGGCGGTTCTGCCTCACGTTTGGGCCGGTGCCCGCGGAGATGGCCTCGCGCCCGAAGCCGGAGCCGGAGCGGCTTGGCGCGTCGGCGCCGTTCGGCCGGGAGGCCGAGGAGTGGCTGCGCAGCGGGGCCAACGGCTCGCTGGGGCTGGTCGAAGTGCACGGCTGGGGCGCGGCCAAGCAGGCGCTGTCCGGGCACGAGGTGGAAGGGCTGCGGGAACGGATCGGCTTGACGCTGGCCGCCACGCGCCCCGGGGCGCTGGCCGGCGAGCTGGCCGAGGGCCGCTTCGGCGTGCTCAGCACCGGGCCGCTCGACGGCGCGGCACTGGCCCGCGACGTCGCGGCGCTGCTGCGCGACGGACCCGCCGGGACGCCGGGCGAGGTCGCCGGAACGGACGTGGTACTCGCCGGGCATGGGTTGACGCCGTCGCAGGCCGTGCTGGCCGTGCGCTATGCGCTTGGCCGGTTCACCCAGGACGGCACCGAGGCGGTGCTGGCGGCGGGTGGCAGCCAGGGACTGGCGGGCGTGATCGCCCATGTCCACGCGCGGGCCAACGGCGTGCGCACCGCCATCCGCGAGCGGCAGTTCCATCTCGGGTTCCAGCCCGTGGTCGGTCTCGCGGATCATGCCATCCATCACCACGAGGCGTTGCTGCGTCCCAGCCGCGGCGGCGCCGCCCCCTGCCACGAGCCGCAGGAGTTCGTCACCTTTGCCGAGGCGGTGGGGCTGTCGGAGGAACTCGACCTGGCCGTGCTGGAGCTGTCGCTGGCGGCGCTGAATGCCACGCCGGGCGCGGCGGTGGCGGTGAACGTGTCGGGGTTGTCGATGCAGAGCGCCGCCTTCCGCACCCGCATGCTGGAGCAGATCGCCGGCGAGGCGGGCCTGGTGCGGACCGGCCGCCGGTCGCGGTTGATCGTCGAGCTGACCGAGACGGCTGAGATCGACGATGTCGCCGGCGCGGCGGTGACCATCCGCCAGTTGCGGGCCGCCGGGGTGCCGGTGTGCATCGACGATTTCGGTTCCGGCAACGCGGCGTTCCGGTACCTGCGCGACTTCGCGGTGGATTTCGTCAAAATCGACGGCAGCTACGTGCACGGAGCCCTGCGCAGCAGCCAGGAGCGCAATTTTGTCGCCTCGATGGTGCAGCTCGCGCGTTCGGTCGGGGCGCGGGTAGTGGCCGAAATGATCGAGACCGAGGCACAGGCGCGGCTGATGGACGCGTTGAAGGTCGATTACGGCCAGGGCTGGCTGTTCGGCAAGGCGGGCAAGCTGACGGCGGCGGCGTAGGGCGGGGTCTTGCCGGCCCGGCAAAGACGGCGGCGTTTGATCTAGCTCAACGCACGGACGCCATTGCAACGGTATATCGAACCAGTTTCACGATGCCGTTCGTGCGTGGCCGTGTCACATGCCAAATCAAGATGGCGAAGCTGAAGCCGGGGTTGGTGGTCGCACCGACAACGGCGTGGCGACACCCCACCACGAGCAGCTTGCGAAATGTCCCGCTGAAGAAAAGAGGAAGGAAAAAGCCGGAATCTCCGCATAAAATTCGACGCAACCGACACGATCTAACCGACTAATTCAGTCGTCAACGCGTGGGAGGAGAATACGATGAAATCGTTGCTCTTGGCTATTGGTTTCGCAGGCCTGGCCGGCATGGCGCTCGGGGCCACGCCGCCGGCGTCACAGCCGGGCTACACCGAACTGAAGGCCGCCGACTTCCAGAAGACGATCGACGGCAAGCCGGTGTCTCTGTACGTGATCAAGAATCGCGCCGGCGTGTCCGTCGCGCTCACCAACTATGGCGCGCGCATCGAGCAGATCCTGGTTCCCGATCGCAAGGGCAAGCTGGGCGACATCGCCCAGGGCTATGCCACCATCGACGGCGTGCTGCAGGGCGAGGCCTCGATGGGCGCCTTCATCGGCCGCTACGCCAACCGGATCGGCAAGGGGCAGTTCACCCTCGACGGCAAGAGCTACCAGCTCGCCATCAACGATCTCTCCACCCCGCCGGCCCCGCCGCGGCAGAACACCCTGCACGGCGGCAAGAAGGGCTCGCGCTTCGTCGTCTTCGATGCCCGCCAGCTTTCGCCGTCCTCCGTCGAGATGGACTATGTGTTCAAGGACGGCGAGGAGAACTTCCCGGGCACGCTGCCCGTCCGCGTCGTCTACACGCTCGGCAACGACAACACGCTGACCATCGAGTGGGCGTCCGCCGCCGACGACAAGACCACCGTTGCCAACTACACGCAGCACACCTTCTTCAATCTGTCCGGCGATCTCGGCTCCTCGATCTATGACCAGGTGCTCACCCTGAACGCCGACAAGGTGCTGGAGAGCGACGCCACCCTGGTTCCCGACGGCAAGGTCATTCCGGTCGCCGGCACGGTGCAGGATTTCACCAAGCCCAAGCCCATCGGGCGCGATATCGAGCAGAAGGTGCCGGCCCTGATCGGCGCCGGCGGCTTCGATTTCTCCTACGTCATCAACAACTGGAAAGGCGACGGGAGCCTGGTCCTGGCCGGACGCGCCAGCGATCCGAAGTCGGGCCGTGTGCTGGAAGTCTGGACGACCGAGCCGGGCGTGCAGTTCTACTCCGGCAATTTCCTCGATGGCAGTGCGCCGCGCGACGTCGGCAAGGGCGGAGCCGTCTTCAAGTTCCGCAGCGCCTTCTGCCTGGAAGCCTCGCACTATCCGGACAGCGTCAATCATCCGGAGTTCCCGACCACCACTCTGCAGCCCGGCCAGTGGTACACCGGCAAGATCGTCTATAAGTTCCTGACCGCGAAGTAGAAATAAGGCCGCGCCGGAGGTTCGGCGTGTGAGCGGCTGAATGGTGTTGAAATCCGGCGGGAGCGCGCGCGCTCCCGTCGGGTTTTTTGCGCCTTTCCCGCCTGTTGCCGTCATCCCGGCGCTTTGCCACCGCCGCCGCAACGGCCATCGCCCGACCTGCCGGGAAAGGCGGGAGTGGGCGGAAGCCGGAGCGACGTGCTATCATGAAAGCCAGGCTCGAGGAGCTGACCCGATGGCCGCAACTCCACCGCCGCCAACGCTGGATACCCCCGCCAGCAGCTTTCGGCTTCCGGCCACGGACGGGCGGACATACGCGCTGGAGGACATTGCCGGCAAGAACGGCACGGTGATCGTCTTCATCTGCAATCATTGTCCATACGTGAAGGCGGTGATCGGCCGCCTCGTCGCCGACGCGCGAACGCTCATGGCGGAGGGCGTCGGATTCGCGGCGATCTGCTCCAACGACGCCGCTGCCTACCCCGAGGACTCGTTCGATGCCATGCAACGCTTCGCGCGGGCACACGCGTTTCCGTTCCCCTATCTGCACGACGAGGATCAATCCGTGGCACGGGCCTATGGCGCCGTCTGCACCCCCGACTTCTTCGGCTACGACGCGAACGGCAGGCTCAGGTACCGTGGTCGCCTCGACGAGGGCCGGACCAGCCCGCCGCCGGCCGGCGCGCGCCGGGAGCTGGTCGAGGCCATGCGTGCCATTGCCGCGACCGGAATTGCGCCACCCGGCCAGGTGCCCTCGATCGGCTGTTCGATCAAGTGGAAGGCCGGGGGTTGAGGCAGGCCGCCGACCGGTCCGGGGACGTCGAACTGCCGCCGCGACGAGTTGGGCATCGGATCGATCCGCCCGTTGTCAGCCGGCCCGCGGTGTCCTGACGGCGGCGCCTCGTGCCAGACCCTCCGATCGTGGCAACGAAAGCAGAGGAGATATCCATGCAGCTCACAACCGTTTCGATCGAAAAACCGGAAGACATCAACTTCATCCTCGGCCAGTCGCACTTCATCAAGACGATCGAGGATCTGCACGAGGCGATCGTGCAGACGGTGCCCCAGATGAAATTCGGCATCGCGTTCTGCGAGTCGAGTGGGCCCGCCCTGGTCCGTCGCACCGGGAACGACCCGGATCTCGTCGAGCTCGCGCAAAAGAACGCCCTGGCGCTGAGTTGCGGGCATTGTTTCATCATCTTCATGACTGGCGGATTCCCGATCAATATCCTCAACGCGATCAAGGCTGTGCCGGAGGTTTGCGCCATCTACTGCGCGACCGCCAATGCGGTGGAGGTCATTGTGGCCGAGACCGCGAATGGCCGGGGAATTCTCGGCGTTGTTGATGGCGTCAAGAGCAAGGGAATAGAGACCGAATCCGACGTCGAAGCGCGCAAACAGATGCTGCGCAAATTCGGCTACAAGCTCTGAACGGGCCGGACGCCTCACGATGTAAGCAAGCCGCGGGGTGCAATGCCGCTTGGCATTGCACCACTTTCTTCGGTGATACGCGATGGTGCAATGTCGAGCACATGGCACCACACCGCTTGCTGCCGCGCGTCGGGGCCCGCATCACGATACGGGCTACCGGCCCGCCTGGTACCCGCCGGAAACCGTTTCGTCACGCCGGCAAGAGATCGGCGTTCGACCCAAATAGTCCTTCCCGGCCGCAGCCCAATTGGCCGAGATTGGCCGTAGGCAGATGGTCCGCTTGGGAACGCAAATTCATCCAAGCAGACGGTAATCGTATCGATCGTGTAGGGTGGGCTTCAGCCCACCATCGCAAGCCCCCCTCCCGCGTTGCCGCATGCGAAAGCGAGACTGTTGAGCCGATGCCCAATTATCGCCGCAACCGGGTGCCGGGTGGAACGTATTTCTTTACGGTCAATCTGCG
>Ga0181517_10004159_pt1 | contig 13353 bp, 8 predicted proteins | sample PEATcosm2014_Bin_31_FD_119748 | JGI IMG/M metagenome (GOLD analysis project Ga0181517, IMG submission 119748) | Peatland microbial communities from MTU Mesocosm Facility, Houghton, MI, USA - PEATcosm2014_Bin01_30_metaG | ecosystem: Environmental > Terrestrial > Soil > Wetlands > Peat | place... | reverse complement strand
GTGCCGCAAAGTTGCGTCCGTTCCAGATTGCCTAAGAAGTCGAGCACTACACTATGTCCTTATTTCTGATTGGCTTGGCTAGGGGCCGTTGCCTGGTTTCCCGCTCATTGGGCGAGAAACGAGGCCAGCTCCGCGCGCGCAACCTTGCTTTGTGTTCCGGTGGCGAAGTCCTTGACTGTCAGGATACCGGATTGGAGTTCGTCTTCGCCCAGGATCACGATGCGCCGGGCCACCTTGTCGGCGGCCTCGAAGGATTTCTTCAACCGGAAACTGCCGTCGCCCAACTCAATGCTGCGTCCGGCGCGGCGCAGTTCGCGGGCCAGAACCAGTGCCGCCGCATTCAACTTTTCCCCAATCGGCGCAACATACGCATCCACCACTCCCTGCGGGGGGGCAGACTTTTGGTTAGCGTCTGTGGCCTGGAGAGTGAGCACCAATCGGTCGAGCCCCATCGCAAATCCGATGCCAGGCGCTTTGGGCCCGCCAATGGCCTCGCTCAAGCCGTCGTAGCGGCCGCCGCCCAGCAACGCATTCTGCGCGCCGAGCCCGCCATGCGTGAACTCGAAGGTCGTGCGCGTGTAGTAGTCCAGGCCGCGCACCAGCCTCGGATTCAGCTTGTACGGCACGCCCGCCGCATCGAGAGCCGCGACGACGGCGGCAAAGTGGTCTTTCGATTCCTGATCGAGTGAATCGGTAATCTTCGGCAGCGCATCAATGATGGGCTGATCCTCAGGCACCTTGCAGTCCAGCACGCGCAGCGGATTCGTCACCGCCCGTCTCTGACAGTCCCCACACATCTTCGGCGCAACTTCAACCAGCGCCGCGCGCAAGACCTCGTTGTAGCGTTCGCGATCCGCAGCCGATCCAACGGAATTTAACTCCAGCGTCCATCCGTCGATGCCTAGCTCATCTAATAGGGTGGACAACATTTCCAAAACCTCCGCGTCCCGCAGGGAGGATTGGCTGCCGGCTGACTGGGGCCCGATAACCTCGGCGCCGATCTGCCAGAACTGCCGGTAGCGCCCCTTCTGCGGCCTCTCGCGCCGGAACTGCGGACCAATATAGTAGAGCTTCTGCAACTGGCCGCTCTCGCCAAGCTTATGCTCGATGTAGGCGCGCACTACGCCGGCCGTGTTCTCCGGCCGCAGCGTCAGCGACTGCGCCTTTTCCGATTGCGCCCGCGCGCGATCTTCCCACGTGTACATCTCTTTCGCGACGATGTCGGTGTCTTCGCCCACGCTGCGCGCAAAAAGCCCCGTGTCCTCGAAGATCGGAGTGCGAATCTCGCCGAAGTGGTAGCGGGCAAACACATTGCGCGCGGTCGCCTCAATGCGGTTCCACAACTCCGTCTCGGGAGGCAGCAGATCCCGCGTTCCGCGCACAGCTTTCACAGTGGCCATAACCTGTCTAGTTTAAATGGGAAAGTTCGGGCAGAGTCGCATTGAAACTGTATGCGAGAAAACCGCGCAGAATCTGGTCAAAAACGCAAGTAAATCAATTGGTCAGTGTCCTCAAATCATCACACCCTGAACTCGCTATTACCCTTACGTCTTTAGCACCATTACCGCTGGTTTTTCACTTTTTCGCACTAGTAATTATGCGACGATAAGGATCGCTTCTCGAATAAGGCACGCGGTTTGCATCTTCACATGCACTCCTCGTGCGTCTCGAGACGGCAGCGCTCCACTGCCGGTCCTGTACGATCCGGCCGCTGTGGAGTGCACCGAGTGATGAATTCACTCGGAAAGAAGTGAACGGAGCTGTACATGAATTACTTAGCCAATCGCATACTTCGTCCTGACAAATGCAAGATTCGCCGGATGTCTCGCAATCTTCCATCGCAACGCGCCGCGCGCAGTCTTCCGGGCATCTCGTGCACAATGGCACTTCTGTTTGCCGCAGCCTGCGCTCATGCGCAGTTCGGGGCACAGCCGGTGGGCGCCGCGCCAACCACGCAGGGCATTCAGGTCACGGCGACGGTCGCGGGCACGGTGAGCAATGTGGAAGTGCTCACACTGGGATCGTCGAGCGGAGATTTTGCAGTGGGCACGGGCACCTCCAACTGCAACGCAGCCAGCCTTGCCATTGGCGGCAAGTGCACCGAGTCGGTCAGTTTCACGGCCGCCACACCCGGTTTGCGCCTGGGAGCCGTGGTGCTTGTGGGCACGGTCGGCAGCGTCAAGACCGTTCTGGGCACGGCGTACCTTTCCGGAACAGGCGTAGGAGGATTGGGTGTTCTGGTGACGGGCAATGTGCTGCCCGTGGCCGGGCAGCTCGGGCTTTTTACCGCCGTGGAAGACGGCCAGCCGGCCACGCAGGCCGAGCTTGACCTTCCCGGCGGCGCCGTGGTCGACGGCGCAGGCAATCTCTACATCGCCGACGCCGGCCACCATCGCATTCGCATGGTGTGCGCCAGCGCCACCAGCGCCACCATCGCCGGAACCGGAACCAACTGCACGGGCCAGGGCATCATCGTCACCATCGCCGGCGACGGCAATCCCGCGTATACGGGCGACAGCGGACCCGCGGCCAGCGCCACCGTGAACTCTCCGGGTGACGTGGCCCTCGACGGCGCGGGCAATCTCTATATCGCCGACAGCGGCAACAACGTGATTCGCATGATCAGCTCCGCCACTGGCGTCATCACCACCGTCGCTGGCAACGGCGCCATCGGCAATAGCACTCTCAATCAAGTAGGTGACGGCGGCCTGGCCACCGCGGCGAATCTCAACCTGCCCCAGGGCATCACTCTCGACGGCAGCGGGAATCTCTACATCGCCGACACCAACAACCATCGCATCCGCGAGGTGAACGCGGCCACCGGCAAAATCTCCACCATTGCGGGCAGCGGCTTCACCAACCCCAATGGCACCGGCGGTTACAACGGCGACAACATCACGGCCATCACCGCTGAGCTCAACTTCCCTTATGCCGTAGCCTTTGATTTGTCCGGCAACATGTACATTCCCGACTCGGCCAACAATCGCGTTCGCGAGGTGCAGGCGGTGGGCGGCGTCATTACCGCGACCAGCAACATTACCACCTTTGCCGGCACCGGGTTAACGGGCGCCACGCTCTGCACGGCAACTCCGGTCGCGGCCAATCAAGCCGTCGTGTGGTCTCCTTCCGGCGTGGCCGTGGATGCGGCCGGAAACGTCTACATCGCGGAGACGCAGAACGCGGCCATCCGCAAGGTGAGCGGGCCCGGATCCTCCACCGCCGGATATATCTCGAGCTTTGTTCAGAATGGCTGCAGCGCTTTCTATTTCGGCGGCCAGTTCGTGCCTCAGGCGCTCTACGGGCCCACCGGGCTTTATCTTGACGGCACGGGCGACCTCTACATCGCCGACACGCTGGACATGGTGGTGCGCGAGGTACAGGGCAACTTCGTGGCCCTCGATTTCCCCACGCCCATCCGCCAGGGCTCAACGACTTCTCCGCAGTCGCAAACAGTGGAGAATGACGGCAACGCCTCGCTCGACCTGACTACGATCATCCCCGCCACCAATGCCGCGGTGGACTCCGCGCTCGCCAACTCCTGCACAAACGGCCAGACCCTGGCGGCGAATGCGGACTGCGTCGTGGGCGCTGTCTTCGCTCCCGCGGCCACGCCGCCTCTGACCGTGAATACCGCGGAGACGCCCAGCATCGACGTGGGAGAAGACTCTCAGCCCAGCGTCGCGGCTCCCAATTCGCCCATCAACATCGAACTCCTCGGCACGGCCGAACCGTTGTATTCGACCACCACTACCCTCACGTCCAATCCCAATCCTTCCGGATTCGGGCAGAGCGTGACCTTCACGGCGACAGTCACCACGGGCACCGGCACCGGCAGCCTGACGGGTACGGTCAGCATTTCCGACACCTTTGGAGGCGTCACTACCACGCTCGCTTCCGGTCTGCCGATGACCGCTACCGGGAGCACGTCGGCCACGGCCACCTTCGCCATCTCCACGCTCGCGGTCGGGCAGCACTCCATCACTGCGACCTACAACAACGCCAACGATCCGCCGCACTCACCCAGCACCTCATCGCCTGCGCTCATTCAAACCGTGATTGAAGGCACGGCCGTAAGCCTGGCTTCGAGCGTGAATCCCTCCACCGTTGGCCAGAGCGTCACCTTCACGGCCACCGTCTCCAGTCCCGGCGGCGGCGTGAGCCCCACCGGCACGGTCACCTTCTTCGATGGTGCGACCCCGCTCGCCACGCAAACTCTGAATGGCGGCGGCGTGGCGACTTATACCACCGCGACGCTGGCCAACGGCGTCCACCAGATGACCGCGGTGTATAACGGCAGTTCAGGAACCCAGGTGCAGGGCAGCACTTCGAATGTCGTGAGTCAGGATGTGCAGGCGCCTTCGACGATTGCCGTCGTCTCCAACCTGAATCCATCGAACTACGGTAGCCCGGTCACCTTCACGGCGACGGTCACATCGACCGCCACGTTGCCCGCTACAGGCACGGTGACCTTCGTTGATAACGGCGCGCCCATAGGCAGCGGCACCTTGGGCGGAAATCCCGGCAAAGCCACCTTCACCATCTCCACGCTGGTTGTCGGCACGCATCCCATCATCGTCACCTACGCGGGCGATTCCTACAACATGGGCAGCTCCAGCAGTGCGTTTCTTAACCAAGTGGTGCAGCAGGCTGCAACCGTGACCGCGGTCACGGCCGCGCCCACTCCCGGCATCGCCGGATTGCCGGAGACAATTTCGGCGACCGTGCAGTTGCTCTCCGGCAGCGCGCCGCTTGCGGGCACTGTTACATTCACGTCGGGGACCACGACCCTGGGCAGCGCCTCGCTGAACGCCTCGGGAGTCGCCACAATCACTCCCACGCTCGCGCCCGGGGCCTACCAGATTGTCGCCACTTACATGGGCAACACCAACGGCATCGGCAGCGCGTCGGCGCCGTTGTCTTATTCCGTCGTGCTCGCCACCACGCAAACTGCGCTCGCGGTCACACCCAGTCCGGCGCTGGTTCTCAATCCAATCACGTTGACCGCAACGGTCACCGGCAATGGCATCACGCCGACCGGCAGCGTTAACTTCCTCGCCAACGGCGTGGTCATCGGCACCGCACCTTTGGCCGGTGGCACGGCCACGTTCACTGATTCAGGACTCGCCGCCGGCAGCTACACCATGACCGCGGAGTATCTGGGCAACACGGACAACGCGACCAGCACTTCGACCGGCGTCAATGAACTTGTGGGCACCATCCCCACCACCACCGTACTGGGCACTGCCGCCACCTCGGGAGCGAGTCCGCAGGTGGTTCTGGTGGCCGCGGTCCTCAACAATGGCACAGGGCCCACGCCCACCGGTACAGTCACGTTCTACAGCGGCGCCACTTCCCTGGGCACGGCCACGCTCGACTCTACAGGCGCCGCCACGCTCACGCCCAACCTGACGGCCGGCGTCAATTACAGCATCGACGCCGTGTATAGCGGCGACGCGGACCACGGTTCCTCCACGTCGCAAACGCTCACCGTCTCCGGCACCGCGGTTGGCTTCGGCGTCTCCGTCACACCTGCGACCATCACCCTGGCCACTTCGCAGAACGCGACGGTCACCGTCACAATCACGTCGAACGCAAACTTTACTGACACCATCGGGCTGGGTTGCTCTTCGCTCCCGGCTGTGGTCAACTGTCACTTCGCCGCCATCAGCCTCAAGCTGCCGGCAGGCGGCACGGTCAGCACCCAGCTCACCATCGACACCAACAATCCGCTCAGCGGCGGATCGAGCGCCATGAATCGCCGCCCGGGTAGCGGTAAATTCTCATTGGCCGGGCTGTTCCTGCCCTTGAGCCTGGGCTTCGGGTGCATTTTCTGGTGGATGCGCCGGCGCAACGCGCGGTTCCTGACCGTGGTCCTGGTTCTGGTCCTCACCGCGGCCGCATTTGTCTCGACCGGCTGCAACAGTTTCAGCCAGGCTACCGCCGCTCCGGGCACCTATGTCATTCAGGTCACCGGTACCGGCGCGAGCAGCGATATCGTGCACTATCAAAATGTCACCCTCGACATTACAAAGTAGACGGGGAAGCAGAAAATGGAGATCGATTCGAGGAAAGCAATGAGATATTTCGATCACTTCAAGGCTCGGCAAACGGGGAAGCCGAGGTTGCCAGTGGGCGCGGCCTTCGCGCTGGCAGTCCTTATCCTCGGGTTCGCCTGCGTCCTCCGTGCGCAAGTAGCTTCGCCGGGCCGCCAGGAGGTGTTGCGTTTATCGGTTGGCGTCATCGGCTCCGGCGACACTTTCCAGTACGGCCCGCGCAAGATGCTCGGCGCCGGCGCTTTTGTCGACGCGGATACCTCAGGCCACTACGGCATCGAGGCTGAAGGCCGCTGGGTCGAGTTCCACCAGAGGGCCGATGTGCACGCTGAAACCTACTCCATCGGCGGCCGCTATCACTTTGTTGTCGGCCGCTTCCAGCCCTACGCCAAGGGATTGGTGGGCTTTGGCGATTTCAACTTTCCCTATAACTACGCCACAGGGCGCTACATGGTCGTGACCGCGGGCGGCGGCGTCGACTACCGCTGGAAGCATAGAATCACCGTGCGCATTGCCGATTTCGAATACCAGGACTGGCCCCAGTTCACGTACGGCAATATGACCTCGCTCAACGGCAGCGTGGGCCTCAAGGTGCGCATCTTCTAGATCCGCCCTCCTTTGCTGGCATCGTGATTGTGATCACGGTGCGCCTCTGGACCCTGCGGTTAGCCTCAACTTGAGGGCGCGGCTTGAGAACGCGCCCACAATTGAGGAGAAAGACTTCCATGTCTTTTGTCGTCACCGATGCCTGCACCAAGGACTTTGTTTGTGTTGCGGAGTGTTCTACTGCCGCCATCGCGCCTGCGGAGAGCGATCCAGCCGCCGCTACCGTGTCGCAGGTCTATATCAATCCCGATGAGTGCATCGACTGCGGTAACTGCGCTTCTCTCTGTGCGCAAAACGCGATCTTCGCGCTGGACGAGCTGCCCGCCGATAAGGCAGAATTCGCGGAAAAGAATCGGGCGTATTTCAACTAATCACGGAATCCACCGGATTTGGTCGCGGTTCCCGTCGCGCAACTCTTCTACTGCGCCTTCGGCGCCGGCGGCTGAGCCTTTGCGCTTGGGGATGCTTGCCCCTCAGTCGGAGCCGCTGGAGCCGCAGCCGGCGTTGTTACCGGTGCAGCAGGCAATGTTGCCGTCTGCATCGGCGTCACCGGCAACGTGAGCGTCTGCGCCGTCGCAGGATCGTCGCGCAACTTCACATAGAGAACGCCGCCCACCGGATGCGGAACGGCGAGCTGTGTCCCGGTAAACTGTGGCGGCACGTCGTCCGGATCGCCGAAGTCAGGCGTGGCGGCAAACGATGTAGCCAGGAACAGATTGGTCCCGCTCAGCACGCAGGGCTTGGCAGGCGAACGCGGGCAGCGCAACGCAGTAAAGCCGGGAAGGCGCACCAGCGTGCCCAGCGACTCCCAGTCGCCGGTCGTGCCGTCGGCAGAGAGGACGCGCACCCGCACCGGCCCGAAAGCCGACCCGCCGAACCGGGCGAGTGGATCCAGGCTGCCTACGACGGTCTGCGCGTCTTCCAGCATCAGGCCGCCGTCACTGAAAGTGAGCATGGTGCGGAAGCTCGAGTCGCCCGCGGCGACTTCCACTTTTTCATCGCGTGGGAAGGACTGCGGCACCACCGACTTGAGGAAGAACACCAGTCTTCCGTCAATAGGAAGATCGTCCGCGCTTCCCAGTTGCACTGGCGGCTGCGGCGCGGAGACTTCGTTCTGCACGCCTTTGCTCAGCAGCATCACCTGCGGCCGCGGCGCTTCCACAGTCACCCGCGCCGTCAGCACGCGGCCGTCCTTCAAATCCACGTGCGCCACGTAGTGTTTTCCCGGAACGAGGCTCGCTGTCGATCCGCCCGCGGTCATCAGTAATCCATCCAGATCTCCCACGCGATTCAGAATCGAAGGTGTCAGCGCGATGCCGTCGATCTGCGCCTTGGCGACCTCGTCGAGCCGCGTACCTTTCAGCAGTGCCGTTTCGTCTCCCGCGTTCAGTGTCAGGCCTTCCAGCGAAGCTTCTGCGTCGTAGGCCTCCATGGCCAGCCGGTCAGGCTCAGCTAGTCCAAGCTGGTACACGGCCACGCTCACCGGCCCCGGCGACGCGTCCTTCAATGGCACCGTCACCACCAGAGTTCCGGGTTTGGGCGACTTCCACTCCAATGCCAAGGTGGCTTTCCCAGCCGTTAGCGCCTCCACTTTCTCCACGCACACCGTGGATGTACCGCCGATGTGAAGCGTGTCGTCGCGGCCCACCACCAGCGCCGATTGGTCCAATGCCGCCAGCGTCCATTTGCCTGGCTGCGCCGCCACCAGTTGGAAGCGCGGGCCCTCCCAGTTATCGAATCCCCACTTGCCGCGTACCACGGCAGTCAGTTCGCCGCCCGGCAGCGCGGGGAACGGCTGTGCAGGAACCAGGCCACCCTTGCCTGGGTCGGCCGTCAAAGGCACGTCGAGCGTGGCGTGCTTGGCGCCGCCAGACTCGATGTGCAGGTACAGATCGTGCGCCATCGCGGTGGCAAACACCAGCGGCGCGCCTTCGGCCGGCAGCACAAGTCCCGGCTTCATGGCGCAAAAACTGTTGCTGGGATTCACCGGATGCAGCGGCTCCGGCCGCGAGTTCCCAATGGGCGGCAGCGCTACCACCACCACGGACTTCGGGTTGATGAAGGAGGGCGGCATATTCAGCCGCAGATTCAGGCTATCGGCCTGGGGAAGCGCCAGCGCTGGAATGTACTGGAAGTGTGCGGTATGCAGCGAGCTCAGAATTCTCGCCGTATCCACGATGGCGCCGATGTAGGCGCTATACGCTCCGCCCCCGCCCATTGTCGTGTAGCTCAGCTGGTTCATCAGATCGAGCGTGCTGCCGCTGGCCAGTTGGGCCACCAGCGTTTGCGCGTTTGCGTCGTCGAGCACTATGCCTTCAGAGTTCTGCGAGAGGCACGAGGCCTGCTGATCGACGGGTTTCTGAAAGCAGCCCTCGTTGACCTTGATGCCTAGGCTGCGCGCCGCCATCTCGGTGCGCGTCTTCAGTTCGGCGGGATCGAACTGCGACGTCACCTTCACGTCGTTCAGGTATGCGTCCAGCCGCATCCGTTCCCAGCTCGCGGCCTGCAGATCCTGTGCGGCGCGCACAAACAAGCCGGGCCGTCCGCGCACCGCATTGCGCAGCGTAGCAAAGTCGCCCCCTGTCTCCGGCGCCAGAAACACAAGCGCCTGCTGTGCCTCGGCGGGAACCTTCACAAAAACGCCCTCGTCGCGGACGTCCCGCGTCCATGTCTCCACGCGCGTAAACCACTCCGGCGGAGGCGGATTGGTCGATCCCCGCAGGAACACCACGATCAGCACGAAATGTGTGGCCTGGCTCTCAGGCAGGTCAGGGTGAATCCACAAACGGTCGCCGGGAAGCAGATTGGGCGTTTCGGAGATGGGCAGCGTCACCTCCCCCCTTTTCACGTGTACATCCACTTTCGGACCGGAGAGATCGAAGGGCTGCCCATCGGCGTGCAGTAGGGAGGATGCCAGGAAAAGAGTAAATAAAAACTGCAAACTACGACGCATATACTCATTCTACGAGCGGCAACGTCTATTGGTAGTGAGGCACCCCCGCCTCTGGCTGACCCCTAAACCAAAGATTCCTGCGATTTCACGTGTACGTTGGGTTTTTTGCGCTAGAATCTTTTCACAAATCAGAATGCTGGCTCAACGTCGCCTGTGAAAGGCTGACAGCCGGCGCATACAACAGGTCCCATAAATGCCTCCGCCGCATAGTGAGCAAGTATGGGACCCAACAACGAAGCGGGTCCCATGAACCCAGCGAGTTGATAAAAAATGGTTTATGAGACCGGTTCCAGCAACAATCGTTAACCGTAGCCCCCAAAATGGACTGTAACTCCTTTAATTTCAGGGCTGGATAGACACTCACGTATAGAAAGCCAGCCGATGAAGTTCTCTTAGCGCATTTTTATTTCGAATGCACAGACACGTGAAAACCTGTCTTCTTTATTCCTGAGAACTGGTTGAAAAAACATAGATCGAAGGTTGCTGCCTAACATCTGCGGCGCAGCTCCGAGCCGGGTCGACCGGCCGGTGAACGTGCTGGCTCTGCGGATACAGGCGGCAATATTGGGAGAGAACGAGATGAAATCGACTAGGGGTTCGCAGATTCAAGTAGAAAATGGCAATCTCAGCATCCCCGCTGCTGAAGAGATGATCGAAGACGTATTAAACGAGCTGGCATTCACACAGGACCCCGGCCTGGTCCGCGCCTTGCGCTTTCTGGCGCCCCCGGGCTACCAGGCCATTGTGGAGCTGTGCAGCGAAAACGGCCGCAGCAAACGCCGTGACGCTTTGGTCGATGTCTGGTCGCCGGAGTACGACGAGGTGCGCATCTACTTCGAGCGCATCGAAGGCGACGAGCCGTCCCCGCGACCGGGCCGCATATCGCGCGACAACCATCACGCCGGCGACGAAGAGGATGCCGAGCCTGCGCTTCCCGCTGATATGGATGCGCGCGTGAAAGAGCTTTGTACGGCGCTGGCTGAAGCCGAACGTGGCGGCCACGCCTTCATCGCTCTCAAGTGGTTCCGCGATTCTTTCCTGCCGCGCAAGACCTATCGCTGGAACCAGCATCCCGAAACGCGGCAGACAGTGCTGGCTGAAGCCATTCAACGCGGCGTGGTGCTCACCAGCAAGATTGCCAACCCCAAAACGCCCGCCTATCCCACCACCACCATCCGGCTCAACCGCGCCGAAGCAGGCATTCCCGAGGAAACGCAGCGCTTCCAGCCCGTTGACGTGCAGGGCGAGCCCGTCGCGGCCACCATCGATGAGGATCGGGGGATGGAGTGAGCTTCTTCTTCCTTGAGGCGACGGCCTTCGCCAAGCTATTTGTACGCGAGCCGGGGACCGACTCACTCATCAGGCTGATGGAGACCGTTGAGGACAACCGCAAGCTGATCTCGGCGGCCACGCCTCTCGAGGTCTACGCCGCTATCCGCCGCCGCGAGCGCGCCGGACACATCGCGCCTGAAGTTGTTGTTACCGCGTTCGAGCTCCTGCGTGTTGAAGCCGCGCGCGTTGTGCAGCAGCCGCTGAATCCGGGCGTGCTTGAGGCGGCCAGACAACTCCTCGACCACACCACTCTGCGCTGGCCTGAGGCGCTGCAACTTGGCTCCGCGCTTGCCGCGCGCGACATGTTTCCCGGCACGCGCATCACCTTCGTCTCCGCAGCTCCCGCACTTCTCGAGGCCGCCCGCGCAGAAGGGCTCGACGCCATCGATCCCGTCAGGCTGCCACCTCTCGAAACCGTGCTCGAAAGCGAAGCCGCTAAAGAAATCGAAGTCGGCGGCGAAGCAGAGTAGCTTAGCGCGAGCCCGCCGCGTAACAATATCCCTATTCCCGCTTCAGGTGCACGCATGACCATCCCCGCGCCTCCGCCGCGCGACCCCAAATCGCAATTGCGCAGAACTATGGGCTTCTGGGATGTACTGCTCTTCAACATCGCCACCGTCCTCGGCCCACGCTGGATCGCCGCCGCCGGCCACAATGGCCCCTCTTCCATCAGCCTCTGGGTGCTGGCCGCGGTCTTCTTCTTCGTACCCGGCGCGCTGGTCATCAATGAGCTCTCCTCGCGCTTTCCTGAGGAGGGCGGCCTCTACGCGTGGGCGCGCGATGCCTTCGGACCCTTTCACGGCTTCGTCGCAGGCTGGACCTACTGGATCTACACTGTCTTCTACTTTCCCGGCCTCCTACTCGCCAGCGCCTCCATGTCCGCCTACATCTCCTCCAGCCGCGGTGCCGCGTTGGCGCAGGACCGCGCTTTTCTGCTCTGGGTTTCGCTGGCGCTGCTTCTGGTCGCGGTGGTGCTCAACATCATCGGCCTCAACATCGGCAAATGGCTGCAGAACGCGGGCGGCGTCGGCACCTACCTGCCGCTGCTGATCCTTGCGGGCGTGGCAGTGCTGGTCTGCCTGCGCCACGGCTCAGTCACGCATTTCTCGCTCGCCAACATGCGCCCCACGTGGAATTGGGACACGGTCAACTTCTGGTCGCAAATCGCCTTCGCGTTCACGGGTCTCGAGCTTGTTTCCTGCATGGCTGAAGAAGTGCGCGATCCGCGCCGCACTCTGCCGCGCGCGGTCTTCGGCTCCGGCGCGCTCATCGCCCTGATGTACATTGCCGGAACCTTCGCAGTGCTCGCGCTCGCGCCCGCTGCCGGCCTCGATCCCAGGAGCGGTGTCTTTCAGGCCATCGCTGCTGGCTCGCTCGTGTTGCGCATCGGCATCCTTGGCGTCATTGCCGCGGTGCTTGTCACCGTGGGCAACGCGGGCGGCGTAGGCTCCACTGTAGCCGGCGTGGCCCGCGTGCCCTTCCAGGTGGGCATCGACCGCTACCTGCCCGCAGCCTTCGGCAAACTCCATCCCCGCTGGAAAACGCCGTACATCTCCATTCTGGTGCAGGCCGTGCTCTCCGGCGCCATCCTGCTCTTGAGTCAGATCAGCGAAACCACGCGCGGCGCCTATCAGGTCCTCATCGACGCGGCCATCATTCTCTACTTCATTCCCTTCCTCTATATGTTTGCCGCCGTCATCAAACTCGCCGGCCGCAAGGATCGAACGGAAAATCCCCACGCCGTCCTCGTTCCCGGAGGCAAAGTCGGCGTGTGGCTCTGTGGCAGCCTCGGTTTCATCGTGGTTCTGTTGGGAATCTTCGTCTCACTCGTGCCGCCCGGCGATTCCGCAAGCAAGCTCGGCTTCGAACTCAAGCTGGTCATAGGCACGATGGTTTCGATCCTGATCGGCCTCGCCCTTTATTGGCGCGGGGCGAGAACGCAGCAGAGCGGCTGATTTGAGCGCCGTCCACCGGTCGATCGTCAAACTTCACTGCAGCCCGTGCTAAATTGTGCGTATTCGAAGGTGAATTACTGTGAGCGGATCTAGCGCAGAGACAATCCGTTTCGGCGAGTTTGAGCTGGATCTGCGCGCCGGCGAATTACGCCGCGGCACGGCGCGCATTCGCCTGCAGGAGCAGCCGTTTCAGATCCTGCAGATGCTGCTCGAGCAGCCCGGCGGCGTCGTTACGCGCGAGGAGATTCGCAAGCGCCTGTGGCCCAACGATACGGTCGTCGAGTTCGATCACAGCATCGGTACGGCCATCAAGAAACTACGCCAGGCGCTCGACGATGAGGCCGGCAGCCCACGCTACATTGAAACCCTGCCGCGCCGCGGCTTCCGCCTCATGGTTCCCGTGATCCAGTCAGCCGCAGCGGTGGGGGAGCCGGCCGTGCCACCGGCTCCGGCG
>Ga0181517_10004158_pt1 | contig 13354 bp, 7 predicted proteins | sample PEATcosm2014_Bin_31_FD_119748 | JGI IMG/M metagenome (GOLD analysis project Ga0181517, IMG submission 119748) | Peatland microbial communities from MTU Mesocosm Facility, Houghton, MI, USA - PEATcosm2014_Bin01_30_metaG | ecosystem: Environmental > Terrestrial > Soil > Wetlands > Peat | place... | reverse complement strand
GCCCTTGCCGATCATGTTGGCGGCCGACACGCCGGTCATCTGCTCGATGGCTCGGTTCCAGATGATGACGCGCCCCTCCCGATCGATGGCCAGCGTGGCGTCCGGCAGGAACTCGATGATGTCGCTGAGCTGCCGCTGGCTCGCCCGCAGTGCCTCCTCGGCCCTCTTGCGCGCGCTGATGTCGCTGATGTTGGACAGGATGCAGGGCTCACCGCAGACGCGGATCGCCTGAGCGGAGAGGAGGCCTATGGCGATCTCGCCGTTCCCTCGCCGAAACTCGTACTCCCTTCCCGTCACGGTCTCGCCAGCGCAGACCGCCCGCTCCACCTGTCGTCGACGGTCGTCGTCGACCCAGAGCCCGAGCCCTTCCCACGTGGTCGCGAGGGCCTCCTCCCGTGTGATCCCCATCATCGACACGAACGCGTCGTTGACGTCGACGAACGTGCCGTCCTGCGCTCGCGTGATCGAGATGGCGTTGGGCGACGTGTCGAACGCCTTGACGAAGGTCTCTCGGCTCTCCTTCAGCCGCTCGTTCGCCTCGGCCAGCTCGCCCGTTCGCTTCGCGACGTGCTCTTCGAGGAGGATGTTCCTCTCGAAGACCGTGAACGAGCCGTCCACGTGCCGCAGGCTCCGCTCGACGCGGTCCATCAGCGTCTTCTTGACCTTCTCGCAGCGAGCCAGCTGCGATCGGAGGGCGGCGACCTCGGTCTGCAACGCCTCCACGCGCTCGCTGAGCGCTTCGACCGTCGTCATCGTCTTCCACCCAGCGCAATTCCAGTCATCGTCTGGTTGACGTGGATGCCGTTGAGCTGCTCGCCGTAGGTGCTGAACCCCACGATCGGGAAGTCTTGCAGGACGCGGTCCACGTCGTCCAGCACGTGCTTCTCCTTGGCCTCCTGACGCCGCAGGATGCAGTCGCAACCGAGGATCAGCTCCAGCGGTCCGATCTCCTGCTCCAGCGCGTCGAGCCGGGTCCGGAGGTTGTTTGCGAGGTTCACTCCCCTTCCGATCGTCAGCACGAGCCCGTTGTCGATGGCGCAGTAGAAGACCAGCGTTCCGTCGTCCTCGACGCGCTGGATGGACCGCACGTAGTACTCGTCACCCAGGTGCAGGATGAGGGGGTGCGCGGAGAACACGCCGGCCGTGAGCTGCCCCGGCGTGAGCCCCAGCGCCTGGGCGTAGCCTTCGGCCGCAGGCATGCCGTCGATCTCGACGACGCGACGTCGCGAGGGGTCGGCCTCGGAGATCACCACCTTCACGTCGGTCGGCTCGAAGTGCTGCGTCTTGAACGTCCGGAAGGCGAGGGGGGTGTCCACCAGGCAGAAGGCCGCGGCGTTCTTCGCGAACCGACCGTCGCCGTAGACGTGGGTCTCGCGGAACGCGGAGTCGTCACCGGCCGACCCGCCCACGATCGGCACGCCCCGAAACGCCGCGTGAAGGTGTGCGGCCGTGTACTCCTCGGCCATCGACAGCCCGTCGACCAGCAGCAGACCGAAGCGACTCGTCCCGCTGGACCGGTCGAGCGGCTGGGCCATCGATCGCGCCAGCTCGTCGGCCTTCGACCCGGTGAGGTCCGAGAGCGGCTCGATCAGGGTGTGGTGGCAGGTGGCGATGTGCGACGACAGGCTCGCCCCGACCAGGCTCCCCTCGGCGTAGCCAGAGCCGGCGATCTCGCCGGCCGTCGTGCAGCCAAGCACCGGGCAGGAGAAGCAGTCACGGAGGGCGGCGCCGAGGCGCGGCAGATCGAACCTCGACGAGCAGAAGAAGACGACGAGACCGGCGTCGGGGCGTGAAATGGCTTCCGCCAGCTGCCTGACCGCGTGCAGCTCGTCCTTCTCGTGGCTGAAGCCCCGCAGCACCGTCAAGTCTGGGCTCGTCATCCGGGCGTCCTCCTACCCCACCCCTCGGCAAAGGAAAGTCCCCCGGCGCCGCGAGCGAGCTCGGGCTTCTGGTTCTTCTCCGTCGGATGCGTCACGTCGAGGCATCGGCGGGCGCTGGCACGCGCAGCCGGTGAGACGACGTCGCCTGGCTTGGGGTGGTGCGGTGTGGCTGGCTCCCGAGGTCGGGTACGACTGCGTGTCCATGCGGCGGCGCTGCAACGCCGTGACTGCAGTACGGCGGACGGCTCGACCCCTTTAGCGTCTCGGTCGACGACGGTCACGGCAGAGGCCTGCGTGAGCTCCGGAGATGTGTGACCGACCGACCGTCGCGACCGAAGCCGCGCGCGCCCACCCCGCGCCCCCGGCGCCACCGACGAGCGGAGCGCGGCGTCGCACGACAGGCCGGCTGACGTCCCGGGACGGATCCCCTCCGGCCGAAGTGCGATGCCGCGCTCCAGCGAGCGCGCCGCCATGCGCGGGCTTCAACGAGAAGGTCCGGGCGACACCTCTCGCCGTCCGTTCAGGTGGTAGCGCCGATCGACAGCGGGTTCCGAGCGAACCTCCATCGTGATGGAGCCAACAACATCAACGACCAGGGCTTCCCCACGCGCCGGGATCGTTCAGTGCGAACAGAACGCGGATCGTTCCGACCCGAACGTGGCTCGTTCTACATGGGCTGCGGCTTCCCGCCGCGCGGGGATCGCCCGGTCCATGGCGATCGTAGCTTCCCGCCGCGGGGGGATCTTCCAGTGCCTGCCGAACGAGGCCCGTTCCGACCCGAGCGTCGCGCGATCATCACGGACCGACCCTCCCCGACGTGGCGGGATCACACGGTCGTCCGGGAGGGTGGCTCGTTCCCCGGCGACGCACCCACGGTCGCCGCGGACCGTGGCCACCTCGTCGCCGAGCATCGCACGGACCTGAGCTCCCGTGGCCCCCTCCCGAGCCTGGATCGCTGGAAGGGACAGGAAGCTCCATTCGACGGGCTCCCCCCTTGGACGGACGGCGACCTGGCGATGACGGGGCCCGGATCGTCGTGTACCCTGCCGCTCTCGCTCCCGCGCGATTCCTGGAGGAAAGGCCGATGACCAACGTCCCGAACAAGGCTTCTCACACCCCGTCGCAACAGTCCGCAGCCTCGCCGGTCGACCCGGCCCTCGCGGGCCTCCAGCCCGAGGCGATGTGGCGCCACTTCGGCAACCTCGCCCGCATCCCGAGGGAGACCGGCAACGAGGCCGGCGTCCGGGCGTACGTCGAGGCCTTCGCGGCAGAGCGCGGCTTCGCCTGCGAGCACAACGAGGTCGGCGACGTCCTGCTCCGGGTCAAGCCCGACGCCAAGGGGCCGGTCGTGGGCCTGCAGGCGCACATGGACATGGTCTGCGTGGCGGCGCCGGGCGTCGTGTTCGACTTCGCTCGCGACCCGATCCGCCTGAAGCGCGAAGGCGACATCATCCGGGCCGACGGCACCTCGCTCGGGGCCGACAACGGCATCGGTGTGGCCTACGCCCTCGCGCTCGCCGAGGAGGCGGCCGGCCCGATCGAGGTGCTGCTCACGGTCGACGAGGAGAAGGGCTTCACGGGCATCGAGGGGGTCGCGGCGGGCTGGCTGCGCGCCAAGGTGCTCATCAACATCGACTCCGAGGAGGAGGGCTTCCTCACGATCGCGTCGGCCGGCGCCCGCGATTTCGCCGTGCAGTCCGCCGCCGAGCGCGAGACCGCGGCGGCCGGGCTGACGCGCCTCGCGGTGACCGTGCAGGGGCTGAAGGGCGGCCACTCGGGCGTCGAGATTCATCGCGGCAGGACCAACGCGCTGAGGGTGATGGGCGAGGCGCTCGCGGCCGTCAGGGCGTGCGGGGGCGTCGTCTTCGGGTTGCAGGGGGGCACGGCGCCCAACGTGATCCCGTCCGCCTCGACCGGCACTGTCGGCCTCCCGCCCGCGCGTGTCGAGGAGCTCCGCGGCCGGCTCGCCAAGCTGCAGAAGTCGCTCTCCACCACGGAAGACCCAGCGCTTGCCATCGACCTCGGCGCGGTCCAGGAGGATCGCAGGCCGCTCACCGCCCGGGCGGCGGACAGGCTCCTCTCGCTGGTCAGGGAGCTGCCCACGGGCGTGCTCGTCCCGTCGCCTCGCGACCCGGCGCAGCCGTTCGTCTCCAACAACCTGGCCATGGTCAAGGAGCTGCCCGAGGACGGGTTCTGTCTCACCATGATGAGCCGCTCCCCCTCGAGCAAGGAGCTCGAGAAGCTCGAGGATCGCTACCGCGACATCGCGCAGAAGAACGGCGCGGGCATGACGGCGGGCCGGCTGGTCCCCGGTTGGGCGCCCGACTACGAGTCGCCGCTGCTCGCCAGGTTCCAGCGAGCCTACCGCGAGATGTACCGCAAGGAGGCCAAGCTGCTCGAGATCCACGCCGGCCTCGAGTGCGGCGCGCTGCAGAGCAAGTACCCGGGGATGGACCTCATCAGCATCGGTCCGGACATCACCGGCGTGCACAGCCCGGCCGAGACCGTCTCGGCGGAGTCGGCGCGCCGCACCTTCGACCTGGTGCGCGCGGTCATCCGCGAGCTGCACCAGCCGTAGTCACGCCCCGGCGGCGGGAGGGGGGGGCTCGCTGGCGGCCCCGGCGCTGTGCAGCGGCACGAGGATCATGTAAAGGGCGAGCCCGACGAACACGAGCGGCGCGAGCCAGTCGGCGAAGCGCGGGTTGGCCCAGGGCCCGGCCGCGAACGCCGGGAACTTCTCTCTCGCGAAGAAGACGTACGCCGCGATGGCCAGCCCCATCAGCGCCTCTCCTGCGATGAGCCCGGAGGCGATGAGGATGCCTGCGCTCTCGGCGCGGCCCCTCTCTGCGGCGCCCGGCGTGCGCCTGGCCACGACCTCGTCGGAGACCCACCGGATGACGCCGCCGACGAAGATGGCCGAGGTGGTCTCGAGCGGCAGGTACATGCCCATCGAGATGACCATGGGGCTCTTGACCCTGACCAGTACGAGGGCGATCCCCATGAGAACGCCGACGCCGACGAGCGGCCACGCCATGTCGCCGCCCACGATGCCCTGCGCGAGGGCGGCCATCAGCCCGGCCTGGGGCGCCGGCAGCTTGGCGTCGCCGAAGCCCGTCCCCCCCGAGGTGATGTTCGCCTGGTGGAGGACCATGAGTGGGAAGTACATCATCGACCCGGCGGCGAGGATCCCGAGGATGTCGCCCCCTTCCATGCGCGCCGGCGTGCCTCCGAGGATGTGACCGACCTTCAGGTCCTGCAGCATCTCCCCGGCGACCGCCGACGAGATGCACACGACCGCCGCGACGCCGAGCACGGCCGCGACCCCCTTGATGCCGGAGGCGCCGATGAGGACCAGCATTAGCGCCGCGATGATCAGCGTCGAGAGCGCCAGGCCGGAGATGGGGTTGTTCGACGAGCCAATCACGCCGACGAGGTTGCCGGAGACGGCCGCGAAGAAGAACCCGAGGATGATCATGACGACCGCTGCCGTGATCGCCGTGCCGATCGCGCCCGTGAACCAGAAGTAGACGGCGGTCATCAGGAGCAGACACATGAACAGCCCGCCGAAGACGAGCTTCATGTCGAGGTCGCGGTCGAGGCGGCCCGTCTCGACGCGCGCGCCCGGGGCGCTCCGCAGGTCGCGCACGGCGCGTCGGAGGCCTGTCGCGAGGCTCCTCCGCATGCGAAACAGGGTGGTCGCGGCGCCGACGAGCATGCCCCCGACCGCGATGGGGCGGACGATGAACTTCCAGACGGCGACGACCTTGTCAGGCTCGCTCAGGTCGACGGCCGCGAGCTGCGGCCCGAGCAGGTACATGAGCAGGGGGACGAACAGCCCCCACGCCAGGAGGCCGCCCGCGAAGTTCAGCGCGCTCAGCTCCGGTCCGACGATGTACCCGACGCCGAAGTAGGCGGGGCTCACCGACGGCGCCTGGAAGGTCGTGATCCCGCCCGCGGCCAGCCTCGGCGCCCCCTTGGCCACGCCGAGCCGGATGAAGCTCTTGCTGACGTTGCCGGCGAGGTTACCGACCTGGATGACGAAGTCATGGGAGGCCGAGAAGAGCCGCGCCGCTCCCGCGAGGAACACGCTCGCGCCCACGGCCATCGCGTAGCCGAGCCTCCTAGCCGCGCCGACGCCCTGCTGGCCGGCCTTGTGGATCTCGCCCGCCGCCACCGACTCGGGGAACGTGAGCTCCTTGTCCTCGACCATCACGCGCCGCAGCAGCGCCACGAAGAGGATCCCGAGCAGGCCGCCGACGATCATCAGGGCGGTGGTCTTGCGGTAGGCCTCCGGCGAGGAGAAGTCGCCCCACGCCCCCGAGATGACGAAGGCGGGGATGGTGAAGACCGAGCCCGTCGCGATGGACTCGCCGATGGACCCGACGGTCCGCGCGACGTTCTCCTCGAGGATGCTCGCCTTGCGGAACAGCCGCAGCACCGCCATGCCGACGATGGCCGCGGGGTAGGTCGCCGCGATGGTCATGCCGGCCCGCAGGCCGAGGTAGGCGTTCGCGGCGCCGAGGATCACGGTCATGACGAGGCCGATGAGCACCGCGCGGAGCGTGAACTCGCGCAGGCTCGTCACCTCGGGGACGAAGGGCGCGGCGGCGGGAGCGACCTTGCTGGGACCGGGATCTTCCTGCGAGGGAGGTTGCAAAGTCGGCACCTGGAGGAGTCGGTGGGGCCAGCCTTCGGCCTAGCGCCGCAGGACGGGCTCGTCGTAGAGCTCGACGTCGTAGTCCTCGACCACGAGGACGGAGTCCGCCATCTCGGTGAGCTCTTGCACCCGCTCGGGCGTGAGCGGCGCGACCCCGACGACGATCCCGTCACGGACCTCGGCCCCGCGACGCCGGACGACGCCGTCGAGCGGGAAGACCGCCTGCGTCACCGGGTGAACGAGCATGACCGTCACGTTGGTGCCCGGCGTGACGGGCTTCGCGGAGGGGACGAAGACCGAACCCCTCCCCATGTCGAGGCGGATGATGCGCTGCAGCTCCTCGACCGACTGCGGCTCGAGCCAGACGTCGTCTGCGGCGGGAGCCTGGCGCTGGAAGAGCGCGACGTAGCCCGCGGGCGCGAAGACCGCCGTCGTCTCGTTGGGCCCGAAGCCCTCGCCGCGGAGCGACTCGATGAGCGTCTCCCACCTGTGCTTCGGAGGCCCGTCGAGGCCGACGAAGCGCGCCAGGAAGCCCGGGTAGTGGTCCGCGTTGTCGGCGACCGTGACGACGCTGATGACGTGCGCCGAGACCCCGATGCTCGCGCCGTCGGGCGGGAGCGTAAAGACGAGCCGCACCAGCGAGTTGACCGGCGGCGCCGACAGGGTCCGCACGAACGCGTCGCGGAAGCTGACCTCGCTCGTGAGCAGGCCGAGATCCGCGCCCTTCCTTCGCAGGGTAACCGGGACGGCGCAGCGAAAGCGCGGCTCACCGGGGCGCGTGTCGTGGCTGCTGGGGTTCATCATGGGGGGAGGCGTCCCATACTACCAGCCTTGCAGCTCGCGATCGCCTCTCGCGGAGTCTGACGATTCTCTTTGGCGATTGGCAGGTTCGGAGGCTCGTGCAGGTGGCACGAGAACGCCGTTGCATCGCTTTGCGCAACGCTCCGTCGAACGCCTTGAGGACCACCGGACCGACGCCGTGCTCGCGAGCCTCCTTGCGAGCGAAGTCTACCACATAGTATCTGAGTGGTCGTCAGGGCGGTGCCGGGGTGGACTGGCCATGCTGGACGGGCTCACCCCTCTTGCTGTTCCGCCACAGCTTGTCCGGGGAGAACCTCCAATGAAGTCATTGAACCGTGTCGTGCCTTGCCCCACGGAGAGCCTCCCCGTCCCCTTGACGCTCGAGCAACCTGACCTTTCCCACCCTTGGAGTCGTTCAATGAGATCCTTCGTGTCCTTGCCTGTCGCCCTGGCCGTCCTTGCCGTGCCCGGGATCGCGTCTGCAGCAACCTACACGTGGGTCGGCCCGCTGCCGTGCACCGGCACGTGCCCTGTCGGCGGCGACTGGACGGTGGCCGCCAACTGGTCGCCCGTCGGGGTGCCGGGGGCGACCGACACGGCGATCCTCCAGGGCAACAGCGGGGGGGCAGGGTCCCCGATGGTCGTGTCGAACATCTCGGGCTCGGTCGGTGGCCTCGTGGTGTCGGGGAACACCGAGTTCATCATCAGTTCCACCCTGTCGGTGGCGAGCGGGACGGTAGTCCTGACCAGCGCGGTCCTCGGTGGAGGCGTCCTTTCGCTCGGCGCCGGCGTCACGACCACCGTCGGTGATCTGGATCTCACCGCCATCAACGCTGAGTTCGACAACGCCGGCACCGTGAACTGGGCTTCCGGGACGATCTTGGGAGACGAGGGCGCGATCATCCGCAACTCCGGCGTCTGGAACATGACCGCCGGGCCCACGACCTTCTCCTATGGCGCGGGCGTCAACGCGGCCGACTTCTACAACACCGGCACCATCAACGTGATCGGCTCCGGGACCACGAACGACACGAGCGGCTACTGGGGGTTCCACAACTCGGGGGTCGTCCACTTCAGCGGAGGCGGGACGCTCGACTGGGACTCCGTGAGCGACACGACGAACACGCTCGATGACGGCGGGAGCGTCACGGGCAACGGCACGCTGCTCTTCGGCACGGCCGGCAACCTGGGGGACGGGGGGGTGGCGCCGGGGTTGACCCTCACGCTCAACGGGACGACGACGATTGGCACGGGGGCGACGCTCCAGTTCGCGCCCGGGGCCGAGGCGACCATCGGCACGGCGGGCGCCACGCTGGCAGGCCCGGGCACGTTCCTGTGGACCGGCGGTCAGATCCTGGGCAACGCCGAGGGCAACACGCAGCCGGCGCTGACGTGGGAACAGAACCTCGCCGTCCACCTGACGGGCGCCGCCGACAAGGACCCGACGGGTGCCTACATCATCAACAACGCCAGCGTCCTCTGGGACCAGGGCGTCTTCGACGTTGGCGACGAGTGTTACTTCACGAACATGGGTACGCTCACGGCGAGCGGCGACCTCTCGATGAGCGTCGGCGCCGGGCACGGGGACCTCGAGAACCACGGGACGGTCGTGAAGCCGACCGGCGCAGGGGTCTTCGCCATCAACGGAACCACGGTCGACAACTACGGCACCATCAACGGAGCGAGCGGGTCGATCGCGCTGGTCTCGAACAGCAACGGCACCAGCCCGAGCCTGCTCGAGGCGGGCTCGACGCTGGAGGGCTCGATCGTCGCCTACGACGAGGTGTCGCTCGCAGGGACCAGCACGATCGCGGCAGGCTCGACGTTCGAGGTGGGCAACGACGGGCTGGGTGACGCGGCAACGCTCGACGGGAGCGGCACACTCGACGGGCCGGGGACGGTGAAGATCGACGGCTCGCAGGTCTACGCGAGCGGCACGAGCACGATCACCTTTGCGGCAGGCGGCACCGTCCTGCTCGCGCCGAGCGCCGCCGGGACGGACACGGACTTCAGCATGGACTCGACCGCGGCGATCACGCTCGCGGGGGCGACCACGTGGAGCGGCGGCACGCTCTGGGTCGGCGACGCGACGCTCGTCAACAGCGGCGAGTGGACCACGACCGCCGCTGGACAGATGAGCCACGCCACATCGAACTCCCTTCTGTCGAACACGGGGACGTTCACCTGCGATCCAGGCTCCGGGGTCGTGAACGTCGGCGTGATCACGACCAGCTCCGGCAAGGTCGTGGCCAAGAGCGGGACGTTGCTGTTCTCGAACCCACCGTTCACCCAGACGGCCGGCACGACCGAGCTCTCGGGGGGGACACTCGCCTCCGAAGACGGCGCGACGCCTCCGGGCACGTACTACAGCATCGACATCCAGGGCGGGTCTCTCACCGGCGCCGGCACGCTCGACACGTCGGTGACCAACGAGGGGACGGTGGCACCGGGCTCCGCTTCGGCAGCCGGGACGCTCTCGATCACGCAGACCTACACGCAGAGCGCGACCGGCGTCCTTGCCATCGGGCTCGGCGGCACGCAGGCAGGGACGGGGTACGACGTCCTGGCGGTGGCGGGGGACGCGACGATCGCCGGTGACATGGACGTCTCGCTGCTCGGCGCCTACGTGCCCAGCGTGGGCGCGTCGTACACGGTGCTCACCTCGGGCGGCGCGGACCCGGTCGCCGGCACGTTCGCGAAGGTGAACGACCCGACCGGGGTCACGCTCGGGGCGACGTACAACACCGACGACGTGGTCCTCGATGTGTCGGCGGTGACCATCGCCCCGAAGGACGCCGGAGCCGACGCGTGGGTCGCTCCGAAGGACGCCGGCGCCGACGCGTGGGTCGCTCCGAAGGACGCCGGCGCCGACGCGAAGGTCGCTCCGAAGGACGCCGCGAAGCCGGGCGACGCCGGCAAGACGCACCTCGCGGACGCGGGCAAGTCGATCACCAAGAGCGGTGACAGCGGATCCGCGGCGAGCAGTGGTTCGTCGGGCGGCTGCTCGTCCGCGGGCGCGCGCACGAGCTCGGCCGGAGAGGTCTGGCTCACGGCGGTGGGGGCGTTCATCGCGCTCGGGTTCAGGCGGTCGCGTCGTCGCCGCACGACTCCGTCCAGCTCCTGAGCCGCGCCACCATGTCCCGAGGGGGCGCGATCCCCGCGCCCCTTGCAGTGTTCGGTCCTCAGTCTCTAGAGTGCGCGACCATGCCTGCAGCTCTCGATCACCGCACCCTCTACCGCTTGCCCTGGAACCTCGCCGACAACCCGATCGCGTGGCTCGAGCCGACGCAGGCTTGCAACCTCGCGTGCCAGGGCTGCTACCGGCAGAACGTCAAGCAGCACAAGTCGCTCGAGGAGGTCCAGGCCGACCTCGACGTGTTCGCGCGTCTGCGCAACTTCGACGGCGTGTCGATCGCCGGCGGCGATCCGCTGGTGCACCCCGACATCCCGGCGATCGTCCGGCGCATCGCCGCCATGGGGCGCAAGCCCATCATCAACACCAACGGCATGGCGCTGACCAAGGAGCTCCTGAAGGAGCTGAAGGACGCCGGCCTCGCAGGGTTCACCTTCCACGTCGACTCTCGCCAGGGCCGCCCCGGCTGGCGTGACAAGACCGAGGTGCAGATGAACGAGCTGCGCTCGACCTACGCCGAGATGGTCGCAAGCGTGGGCGGCATCTCGTGCAACTTCAACTCCACCGTCTACGGCGACACGCTGCACGAGGTGCCCGACCTGGTCGACTGGGCTGCACGCAACGCCGGCATCGTGCACACGATGGTGTTCATCCTCTTCCGGGCCGCCGCGCTCGAGCAGTTCGACTACCTCGCCGCCGGCAAGAAGGTCGACGTCAGCTCGCTCGTCTACGGCGACGAAGAGTTCAAGAAGCAGCGCACCGACATCAGCGCGCGCGAGGTCGTGGACGTCATCCGCTCGCGCATTCCCGACTTCTCTCCGTGCGCCTACCTCAACGGGACCGCCGAGCCGGACTCCTTCAAGTGGCTCCTGTCGATGCGCGTCGTGTCTCGCGGCCGCACCTATGGCTGGGTCGGCGCCAAGTTCATGGAGGCCGCGCAGATCGGCTACCACCTCTGGACGGGGCGCTACATGAGCTACTCGGCGCCCGAGTCGCTGACGCTGGGCCGGAGCATCCTCGCCGCCGCCTGGCCGTTCGATCCGGGTGTGCGGCGCGCGACCGGCGCCTGGCTCCGCTCGATGGCGAAGCACCCGATCGACGCGCTGCGCCAGCAGCACCTGCAGTCGATCGTGATCATCCAGCCGATCGACATGCTCGAGGACGGCACGCAGAACATGTGCGACGGCTGCCCGGACATGACGGTCCACGAGGGCAAGCTGGTCTGGTCCTGCAGGCTCGAGGAGCCGCGCGCCTTCGGGTCGTTCGTCACAGCGGCCCCCAAGAAGCCGAACGGTCGCGCCGACCTGCCGAAGCCCAGCGCCGCCGAAGGCTGAACCGCGTCGCCGCCGATTGGCCACGCCCGTCCTCCCTGCCGCTCACCACTGCGTGGCGCGGCAGCCTTGAGCTCGTCCAGAATGCGCCTTTACCTGGTGTCGCCCACGCACTACCAGCGCACGGGCGCGCTCGTGAAGACCACCCGCTACTGGACCAGCGGGCTGACCCTCCCCGCTCTCAAGGCGCTCACGCCGCGAGAGTGGGACGTCCGGCTCACCGACGAGCTGATCGACGACGTCGACCTCGACGACCCCTGCGACGTGGTCGGCATCACGGCGATGGGGCCGCAGATCGCCCGGGCGTACGATCTCGCCGACAGCTTCCGTGCGCGCGGGCGCAAGGTCGTGCTCGGTGGCCCCTGGGTGTCCCTTGCGCCGATCGAGCGCTCGCGCGAGCACGCCGACGTCGTGGTGGTCGGTGAGGCCGAGCAGTTCTGGGCGACCGTCCTCGGAGACCTCGCCGCGGGCCGCGCGAAGCCCGTCTACCAGACGAACAACGTCGTCGACCTGCGCGAGCTGCCGCTCGTGGACTACCGCGATCTGCAGCTCGTCCGCTGGAAGCGGTTCCGTGTCTCGCCCGTCTACCGCCAGTACTTCCACTGGCCGGTCCTCTTCTCCCGCGGCTGCCCGCAACCCTGCTCGTTCTGTGCCGTGCAGGCGCTCTTCCGTCGGCAGTTCCGCACGCGGCCCGTGGAGGCCGTGCTCGCGGACGTCCGGCGCATCAAGGCGCTCGGGGGCACGAAGCTCCTCTTCCTCGACGACAACCCCATCGCCCGTCCGGAGGCCGCCAAGGAGCTCTTCCGGGCGCTCATCTCCGAGAAGATCATCTGGACGAGCCAGTGCCCCATCACCATCGCGCACGACCCGGAGCTGCTCGACCTCGCGGCGCGGTCGGGGTGCGTGTCGCTCTCGATCGGCCTCGAGAGCACCGAGGAGGACGTCCTCTCGACCCTTCGCAAGCGCTGGAACCAGCCCGGTCGCTACGACGAGGCCATCCGCGCCATCCAGGCGCGCGGCATCCAGGTGATCGCGCTCATGATGGTGGGGCTCGACGGCCAGACGCCGGAGGTCTTCCCGGCCGTCCTCGAGTTCCTCCGCCGCAACCGCGTCTCGCTCGTCAAGCTCTTCACCCCCGCCCCCTATCCCGGGACGCCGTTTCACGAGGAGATGCGGGCCGCCGGCCGCATCCTCGACGACGACTGGTCGCACTACGACTACGGCTCGCTGCTCGTCGAGCCGACCGGCATGAGCCAGGACGCCCTGCGGGCTGGCTTCGACGAGACGTACCGGTCGTTCTACTCGCTGGGGTCGATCGCCCGTCGCATGCTGCCGTTCCCCGCCCGTCATCGCGCCGAGCACGCCGCCTACATCCTGGCGAACCTCAAGACGCACTTCTACCTGCGTCAGCACCCGTCGGCGTGGGGGACGCTCTCCTGACGGTAGCGCGCTCGAGAGACCCGTTCGCCTGCGCGCCCCGACACCTCGACCCCATCTCGCAGTGACGTCTGCGCGAAGATCGGGCATCGCCATCGTCCGTCTGGAGCCGACG
>Ga0181517_10004157_pt1 | contig 13356 bp, 13 predicted proteins | sample PEATcosm2014_Bin_31_FD_119748 | JGI IMG/M metagenome (GOLD analysis project Ga0181517, IMG submission 119748) | Peatland microbial communities from MTU Mesocosm Facility, Houghton, MI, USA - PEATcosm2014_Bin01_30_metaG | ecosystem: Environmental > Terrestrial > Soil > Wetlands > Peat | place... | reverse complement strand
GACGCCTTCGAGCCCATCGTCATCCTGCGTCTGCGCAACATGACCGCCATCGACGCCACCGGCATCCACGCCATCGAGACCTTCGCCAGGCGCCTGCATGATTCAGGCCGCTCCCTGATCCTCTGCGGCGCTATGGAGCAGCCGTCCAAACTCCTCACCGCTCCCCGCTTTCTTGACCGCGTTGGCCGCGAAAACATCATGCCCAACGTCCAGGCCGCCTTGGATCGCGCCGGCGAAGTTAACGGCGCGCTCCCCGCTCCAGTGGCGGAAGCCTCGTAATCTTCCTGCGGACTCCACGCGTCTCGAACCGCACCATCTCACCCCAGCCGCTGCGGCACCTTGCGGAAGACCTTCGCGTAAATCTCGAACGCCAGCTCGACGCTCTCGTTGATTGCCGTTTCGGTCGGCGTCACGCGCACGTTCACCTGCTTCTCGCGTGCCAGCCGGATGCCGGCAATCAGGCACGCGCCCAGGTACACCATCCCCCGGTTGATGCGCGGCATTGCTGAGTCAGGGTCGAACATCACCGCGCCCCGGTGCGATTCTGGTGCGCCACCAGGTGGTCCGGCCTGCCCAGAAAGATCTCCGACGGAAGATAGCGACGCGCCTCGCCGCAAAGCGGGCACTCCATCGCAAATGACTGAAAAGGGAACTCGCTCTTGCCCGCCGGAACGTCCCGCCGGCAGCGCTTGCAGGTAACCACAAAGATCTTGCGTGTTGTCACTCCCGGGAACATGCAACCACTATAGGCGAACAAAGAGCGAAAGTACAGGATGAGTTTTCCACCAGGGCCATCCTGCAAAACAAAATGGCCCAGGTCTCGTTTGAGGTCTGGGCCATCTCTGAAGAAGATGTTTCTGCCTCACTGACCCGCATCCGTCTTGGTAATAAACGCTGCCACGCGGTCATGCAGTTGCTTCAGGCTCTCGTCTCGCACATAAACCATGTGCCCTGACTCGTACCAGTCGTACTCGATGTTGCCGGCCAGCGACTTCGGAATCGGCAGGTGCTTCTCCTCGTACTGCGCGGCAAAAAACGGCGTCGCCAGATCGTAGTACCCGCCGTTCACCATCACCTTCAGCCGCGGATTGGTCTTCATGGCCTCGGCCAGGTCCGGCGCCACGTTCACGCTCTCGAAATTGTCTCGGTGCTTGAAGTCCCACTCCGTGGTTCCGAACAGCGCCGTAGGAAGGTACGTCTGGCCCTCGCCATATTTCAGATCCTTGCGCACGTAGTCGTTGAACAGCGACACATACGCCGACGAAATCGACGCGCTTTGCGGATCGTAGTCCGCCTGTTCGCTCAGAGGATCGATTGTGGGGCCTGAAAACCGCGTGTCCAGCCGTCCCGTCGTCAGGTCGTTGTCGTCTTGCAGCGTCTTCTCGAACTCCAGCCCGCTCACCCGCAAATCGGCCTTCAGCAGATAGGCCACGGGCAACCCCGTATAGGCGTGCAGCTTTTCGGCCACCGCCTGCTTCTCTTCCGCGCCGATGTCGGTGCCCAGCGCCAGCGCGTGCGCATAAGGCCCGCTGGTGAAATCCTCAACTTCTTTCAGAAACGGCTCCAACGCGGCAGGCTGCGTGGGCAGCTTCTTGTGGTACCAGGCCGTCGCCGCATACGTGGGCAGCGCCAGCACGTAGGGCAGGTCCACGCCTGGGTTGCCCGTCGGCGTATCGATGTCTGTGGTGAAGTTGAAAATCTGCGAAAGCAGGATCACGCCGTTCAGGTCGATGTTCTGCTTGTTTTGCAGAAGATCGGCCAGCACTGCCGAGCGGGTCGTCCCATAGCTCTCGCCAAAGATGAACTTGGGTGAGTTCCAGCGGTTGTACTTGGTGATGAACCGCGCAATGAAGCGCGCAAACGCATTGGCGTCCTCATCGATGCCCCAGAAAGCCTTCTCGGGACCCTTGCCGTTCAACCGCCCAAACCCCGTACCCGGCATGTCAATAAAAACCAGGTCGCTCACGTCCAGCAGGGAACTGGCGTTGTCCACCATCTTGTAGGGCGCCGCCGGCATGTGCGTGTCGGTGTTGGTGACCACGTGCTTTGGGCCCAGCGAACCCATGTGCAGCCATACCGTCGAGCTGCCCGGCCCGCCGTTATAGAAGAACGTGATCGGCCGCTCCTCGGCCTTTGCGTCCTTCTTGAAGTAGGCCACGTAGAACATCCGCGCCGTGGGTTCGGCGTCCTTTCGATTCTTCGGTGCATTCAACGCCAGTTGGCTGCCCGCCTGCGGCTTTCCATCCATTCCCAGTTGCGCATCCTCAAGGTCGGTTGCGCCCACCGTCAGCGTACCGGCAATCGCGGTGTAGGCAACGTGCTGCCCGCCCGCGGTCAACTCGCCCTGCGTCGTCGCGTCCGGCGGCAAAGGTGCGTCGGCGGCCTTGTCCGAGCACTTGTCTGCGCATTTGTCTGCTGCTTCAGTCTTGTCTGCTGTTGAATCGTCCGCCGCGCGAACCAGGGCAGGAAATGCCAGCATGGCCACGGCAAATGCCGCGGCAACCAAGCGATAATTCGTTTGCATGTGTGTCTCCAGAAAGGAATTCCGGTCAGGAGTCAGTATAGAACTCTGGAGTCCTGGGTTCCTGTCTCCAATCCCCGGACAACCAAAAACTGGAAACTGGAAGATCCCCTAGTTCCCGCTTTTTTCAAACGGCTGCTTCACCGTGATCCGTGGACGGTTTTCGACCTGGAGATGCTTTGAGACGGCCTCGACCTCGCGGAACACCCGCAGCAGATTGCCGCCCAGAATTTTTCTGCAATCCTCGGCGGAGTAGCCTCGCTCCATCAGCGCCGCCGTAATCTTCGGCAAATCCGCAGCCGAATCCATTCCCTGCGGCAACTGTCCGTCGATCCCATCGAAATCCGATCCCAGACCCACATGATCGATTCCCGCCACCTTGGCAATGTGATCGATCTGGTCAATCAGCTCTGAAAACGGCGGCCGCGGAATCCTGTCGGCATACATCCGCTTCACCTTGTCGATCTCCGCCTCGCTTGCTTCTTTTCCCTCGGTATCCGCCTTGTCTTTCAGCGCCTGCACCACCGCCTTCACCTCCGGCTCCATCGCCTTCTGCGCATTCCGGTACTCCTGCGACACAAAGCCCGAGTAGAAGTTCACCTGCACCACGCCACCCTTTGACTCCGGCCCGCCCGAGTTCGCAATTGCCCGCAGCATGTCGTCCGTCATATTCCGCGGCGCATCGCACAGCACCCGCGCTCCGGAGTGCGACGCGATCACCGGCGCCCGCGTGATGATCAGTGTCCGGTAAAAGGTCTTGTCCGAGACATGGGAGACATCCACCATCATGCCCAGGCGGTTCATCTCAAACACCACGTCCTTGCCGAACTCGCTCAGCCCTTCCCTGGTATGCGCCACCGTTTTGTCGTCCGCATCGCCGGAACTGTCGGCCCAGCCGTTGGAGTTTGCCCAGGTCAGCGTCATGTAGCGCACGCCCAGCGCATAGAACTGCCGCAGCAGCCCGAGCGAGTTCTCGATCGAGTGCCCGCCTTCGATGCCCATCAACACAGCCAGCTTGTGCCCGCGGTGCGCGTACTCAATCCCCGCCGGGGTCGTCACGAGCTCCATTTCTTTGGGGTGCCGGGCCACCTGCTGCTTGACTGCGTCAATTAGCTCCAGCGTTCGCCGTGCCTCATGCCCCTTGTTCGCCTCCGGTTCAACCCATATGGAGAAAAACTCCGCTCCCAGGTTGCCCTTTTTTGCGGTCGCCAGGTTCAGTTCTCCGCCGTTCAGCGGGTCGCCCATGTCGAAGTGTTCATCGAGAAACCGCTGCGGCGTATCGGCGTGCGTATCCACCACAATCGCCGAGGCGTGCACGGTCGCGGCCCTCTGAGCCACGGTTCTGGCCGCCGCCGCGCTTGTGCTCTGGTTTGTCATCGTCTTTGCAAGCCTCGCCGCCGGTTTTGAGCTCGCCTGTGCGGCTGCAATCGAGGCTGCTCCCGCCGCCGGAATCAGCACAGCCTCAAACAGCACTACTGCGGCCCTCAAAATTACTGTCTTTTGTCCATGTCCGCGCATAAGTCTGCCTGTGAGTCTATACCGGTTACCCACCCGGCTGTCCCCACCGCACCCCACCTCGTGACCCCGCCCTTTTGCTATACTTGTAAGGTTCACCTCGTGCGGAGGTGGCGAAATTGGCAGACGCACTAGCTTGAGGTGCTAGCGCCCAAAAGGCATAGGGGTTCAAGTCCCCTCCTCCGCACCAATCAGGCGCTCGTTTCGCCGCCAGATTCTTCGAATTCAAGCCTGCTCGGCCTCCGTTCACCTCAACTCGGGCTCGCCAGGCAGACACGGAAAGCAGTCACCGCATGCATATTCTCTTCTACGTCATCGTCGTTCTCCACCTGATCGTGTGCTTCTTTCTGATCGGTGTCGTCCTCATTCAGCAAGGCCGCTCTGCGGACCTCGCCGGCGCCTTTGGCGGTCAGGGTTCGCAGACCGCCTTCGGGCCCCGCGCAGCCGCCAACGTCCTCACCCGGCTCACGACCTGGTCGGCTATCATCTTCATGTGCACTTCCATCGGCCTCGTCGTCCTCTACAATCGCGCCAGCAACGTGCATTCGGTCCTGCAGAGCACAACGCCTGCCCCCATCAGCACCCCAGCCAAGTGAGGCACGTCTAAGGTTTACTTGCCCCTTGAGGCGCAACCTGATTTTTAGCTTGATCGAGGACAGTCCGCCATGCCCCTCTCCGGAGAAGCCATCCGCCTCATGAACTACATTGACGATGTCGCCGTCACCCTGCGCCGCGTCCTCGCCACCATCCCCACCCTCACCGCCGAAGAGCGCGCCCGCGTCGCCGAGCACCTGGTCCAGGCACGTCCCAACGCCGCTGACGTAACTGAAGCTCTCTCCGCCAAGTAGCCCCTGGCGCAAGGCGTGCCTTGGTGGGTCACGGCAGGCCTCAGGTCGATGACCGCGTGATTTCGTAAGTCGCGATGCGGTGTCTTGCCGTCCGGCGCCTGAAAATCAAGACACTTGAGCGCCCAACATTGTTACGGAGACTGGCGCTCAGGAACCCATAAGTCCATAGGGAACCGCTATAGCTTCTGCGATTTGAGAGATCCCCGTCCCTGAAGGTCCGCCCACCCCTGCAAAAATGAATGTCCGCGGCGGTAAAATCGCCGCGGACAATTCAATTGTAAGGGGAATTGGCCATCCTTCAGGCGGTCTGTTGGCTCACGATCCGCAGCGTTCCCGGTCGCGTTGTAAAAGCGCTGGCCTCCTCCGGACTGGTCAGGATCGTCGTCTGCTCATTGGCAAGAAGAATCAGAAATTCCTGCACCGTTACCGGACGCCCGTAGAGCCACCCCTGCCCGTAGATCTTCTGTTGGCCGGGATTGAAGTAGTCCGCCTGGCGATAGGTCTCCACGCCTTCCACCACCACTTCCAGGTTCAACGATTGGGCCATGCCAAGAATCTGCGGAAGAATAGCCGCGCCCGCTGAATCGGTGCCGATCACTCCCGTGAAGGCCTTGTCGATCTTGATGGTGTCGGCAAACAAATACAAGAGCTTGTCCAGGTTGGAATACCCGGTTCCAAAGTCGTCGATATGAATGCTGTGGCCCAGCTTGCGCAGAGTGCGAATCGTATCCATGGCCGCCACGCTATCGCCGGCCGACCGCTCCGTCAGCTCGATCACGAGGTTCTGCGGCTTCACCCTCGCCTGCTTCAGCGATGCTTCGAGCATCGGTACAAACTCCGGATCAACCAGGTCGGCAGCCGCCACATTGATGCTGACGCGAAAGCCAGGCCGCTCACGCAGCGTGTCGCCAAAGTCGTGCAGTGTGCGCCGCAGAACGGTCTTGGTAATCGCCCCCACAAATCCGAACTCCTCGGCGATCTTCACAAACACATCCGGCGCCACTTCGTTTCCTTCTTCATCCTTCCAGCGCGCCAGCGCCTCTGCCCCCACAATCTGCCGCGTCTCGAGATCGACGATCGGCTGATACGCAACCGTCAGTTCATCGCCTTCCGCCGCCCGCCGAAGCTGTTGCTTCAGCTCCCGGTTTTGCTCTAACCGAAACGAGAAGGCAATCCCCATCAGGATGCCCGCCAATGCTCCTATATAGGCGCTGGTTGAAAGCATGCTGCCTTCGCCCCCCAGCGCCGCTCCAATGGTTGTATACGCGGTGGCGCAGTTCAGGCCCTGCGCCGTGCAACGCGTCGCATACAGGGTGTTCCCTATCCGTCCCTGGCCTTCGGTGATCCTGCCGATCTTCTTCAGGCCCGTGCCGAAGCTCACCTTGGCCGCCGCGTCTCTCATCGTCGCGGTCACATGCATCGGGATCGGCGATGGATCCGTCGGCATCTGGGTGTCAAACAGGACATAGCCCCCGTCCCGCTCGAGCATCTTCCTGTCCGGGCCGCCATCCCTTTGCGCTTTCCCGGTGCCGAATGCCACCGAACCGTCTTTCAGCCGCACTTGAGGCTCCAGCAATGCGGCCGAGGCAGCCTGGCCCCCGGTGGCCGTGCACGCTACTTTACCCCCCGCAAGCCGCCCCGCGTCTTTCACGAGCGGCGACTGAAACACCAGGCCCCGCAAGTACGCGATCTCATCCTCCGAGCAGGGCTCGTACGGCGATTGCTTCAGAATTGTCAGAATTTTCTGTGCGTCGGAAACTGAGGCGTCCGCCTCCACTGCCGCCTGCCTTGAGTAGGACTCAAGCCAGACCCTGGCCTCAAACATCACCAGCCCGCAGCCGATGACCGTGCCTGAAACCAGGCCCAACACCGCGATTGCGATGGCGGCCACCCAACCGATTTGTACGCGCTGCCCAAGAAGACGCATGGAATCATGGTCGAGAATCTCTTTTGGGCCCACTTACTTGAAATTCCCGCATTGATCCTCTCTCCTCACACATTTATCGGGTTTTCAGGCAAGCATCAATACCCCTTTTAGGTAACCTCAACCAGCCATAGGCTGAGTCATGCGGCATGGGTAGACCGCCCGCAACCCCTACAATAAAGAGGCCCATGCCCACCATTGCCATCATCGGAGCAGGCCCGCTTGGCCGCTGGCTCGCGCTCGAAGCAGCGCGCGCCGGCTTCACCGTTCTCCTCGAAGACGTGATGCCGCGCAACCTCCACCACGCAGAGGAACTCATTCGCCTTGAGATCAACCTCTCTTTGCTGCCCGCGGTCCGCTTCGTCTCCACCATCGAAGACGCAGTCCGCCACGCCGACCTGGTCATCGACTGCGTTCCCGACGAGCTCGAATCCAAGCTCGAAATCCTCTGGCTTCTCGACCGCATGGCCCCGCCTCACACCGTCTTCGCCACGCCGACCACCCGGCTCTCCATCGAAGACCTGGCCAACTGCACCTACCGTCCCGAAAAGTGCATTGCCATCGTTGCCGAAGCCCGCGCCCTTTGCGCTGCCGGCACTCGCCAGGTGCTGCTCCGCACTACGCACAGAACCGCTCCTGAAACCGTCGCGCTGGTGGGCGAGTTTTGGCGGCGCCTGAATTTTCAGCCAACCTTCGAGCGGGAATCGGAAGAGCAGGGAACAGGCAGCAGGGAATAGGACCTGGTTCCTCAGTCCCTGCTTCCCAGCACTCTTTCGTAGTACTTCACATACTGGGGCACCACGAGTGAAGCGCAGAATCGCTTCTGTGCCGTCTTCCGTCCCGCCTCCCGCATCCCCTCCAGCCTTGCCCGGTCTCTCAGCAAGCTCAAAGCGCCCTCGGCCATTCCTTCCACGTCGCCCACCTTGAAGAGCAGGCCTGTTTCGCCGTCGTCAATCAGTTCAGGAACCCCGCCCACGCGCGTCGCGATCGACGGCACCTTGCACGCCATCGCCTCCAGCGCCGCAAGACCGAACGACTCCAACTCGCTCGGCATCAGCAGCAGATCGGCCAGCGGCAGCAGCTCGTTCACCCGCTCCTGCTTGCCCATGAACAGAACCCGGGCGTGAATGCCCAGGTCGTGCGCCAGCCACTCCGCCGCCGACCGCTCCGGCCCATCGCCAATCAGCACCAGCCGCGCCGGAAGCTCCCTCGCCACCCGCGCAAAAACTTTCACCACGTCCGTAACCCGCTTCACCGGCCTGAAGTTCGACAGGTGCATCAAGATCGCCTCATCCTCGCATGCCAGTCGGCTGCGCGCCGCTGCCCTCACGGCTTCTTCCTTGTACGGCGTGTACACATCGCAGTTCACAAAGTTCGTAATCACTTCGATTTCGCCCGTCACACCAAAGCTTTCAATCGTCTTCTCCTTCAAATAGTTTGAAATGGCCGTCACGCCGTCGCTCTCCTGAATGGAGAATCGCGTAATGGGCAGGTAGCTGCGGTCCAGGCCCACCAGCGTAATGTCGGTGCCGTGCAGCGTGGTCACAAACGGCAGCCGGTGCCCCTTGCTGGCCAGCATCTGGCGCGCCAGCAGCGCGCTCACTGAGTGCGGAATCGCATAGTGCACGTGCAGCAGATCAAGCTCGTTGAACTCCGCCACCTCCGCCATCCGCGAAGCCAGCGCCAGGTCATAAGGCGGGAACTCGAACAGCGGATAGTTCGATACCGGAACCTCGTGGTAATAGATCCCCTCGTCCCGCCCGGTCAGCCGGAACGGCTGCGAATACGAGATAAAGTGCACCTGGTGGCCCAGAGCCGCCAGTTCAATGCCCAGCTCCGTCGCCACCACGCCCGATCCGCCGTAGGTGGGGTAACACGTGATCCCAATTCGCATAGACCCTTCTTGAAAAACCAGTCATTTCTTGTGTTTTGCCGCCCTGTTAAACGACGCACGTTCAACTAGGCGCGCCGCAGCCCATCAAAATTCACCAGCTCAATCCCATCAAACTCCTTCACCGCCAGCAGAGCCTCGCGTTCCACATCCCTTGACGCCCGCAGCCGCGTTCTCACCTTGGCAAGGTCCGCATCGTTGTATCCAGGATGCGTCACCAGCTCCCAGGTCCCCTGGGGCAGATTCCCGAGCAGAGATCGCATGGTCGCCGCATTCAGAACCCCCGTTCCCACCACGGCAATCGTCCCATCCGTGGTCAGAAAACCCTCTTCAGCGATGATCCGCCGGCAAGTCGACGCCAGCCTGCGCAGTGCGGCCACCTCGGCAACCCGCGCCCACGACGCCCCAGCGGTCGCCCGTATGGCCCACGCCGGTTCAAATGGATTGCGCACCGCCCCAATCCCCGCCTTGTGCGCCGCGCGCAGCACGGCCCTAAGCACCGCCGGAAACATATGCGTGTGTTTGTGCGTATCGATATGCGTCAGCCGCATGCCGCGCTCCTGCAGCCGGGCAATCTGCGCCGCCGCCTCAACCTCAATCTCTGCCGCGCTGATCCGCCCCGCCGCGAGCCGCGCCCAAAATCCGCTCAGTGAGCTGCTGAAGCTTCCCGTGTTCCTATTCACCAGCGTAGGAATCTCATTCTTCGGCGAAGTCGGGTTTCCATCGACGAGGACCACATGGCAGCCCACGCCGAGCCCCTGAACTCCGCGCGCCGTCTCAATCGCCTGATCCGTAGCCCCGGCTCGGGCCATCAGCGTTGCGCTGGTCAGCACGCCCGCCTCATGCAACTCCAGCACGGCCCGGTTCACGCCCAGGGTCAACCCAAAATCGTCCGCATTCACAATAAGACGGCTCACCGGCTGAGTCTATCAATATGGGCCCATGCCGCGAAGATCCCATGCCGCGAAGGGCCATTGCCAAGAGTGGCGAACGACTGAATCCGGCTGCCGACCCATTTCCATCATCTCCGCTGCTATCATTGAAATCATCCCCTGTGGCCGGCCGGCCATCTGTGGGCGGTTAGCTCAGTTGGTTAGAGCGCCTGCCTTACAAGCAGGAAGTCGGGGGTTCGAGTCCCTCACTGCCCACCATGAACCTGTTTTATGCCGTCCTAGACCGTCCGGTATCCTCTCGGAATACCCAATAAAATCAATATTACTAGGTCCAATACCGTCTTACGCGGTAGTATGGAAGCCAAGGATTTTTGGTGCTATTTCTGGGGTACTCGCTACTTTTGTTTGGTGGTATTTACGGAAAAAGCCCCTCATCCCCAATATCCATGCCGGTTTTCACTCTTTTGCGCTCTGGTGGTATTCCACCGTGGGTTCGATTGACGGCCCGGACTCGAACTCCCGTTGGCCTCTTTTTTCGGCGATGGATTCGCAGACGACCAAACAGCGGAGGGGAGACTTCTCCCCGCATGGTGGTATTCGAGGAGGTGGTATTTTGCTGACTGACACGGAAATTCGCAAATCCAAGCCCACTGACAAGGCGTACAGGCTGCCCGATGGCAAAGGGTTATTTCTCTTCATCACTCCGACAGGTGGCAAGCTGTGGCGTTTCAAGTACCGGCATGACTCGAAGCAAAAGCTCATGGCGCTTGGACAATATCCTGATGTGCCTCTGGTCCTGGCACGGGAGCGCCATGCTGCGGCACGCGCACTGTTGGCGACGGGTGTTGACCCGATGCAGGTGCGGAAGACTGAGAAAGTCGCGCGCAAGGCTACTTCCGAGAACTCCTTCCGAACCATCGCCGGCCTATGGCTCGAACACTGGCGCGTTGGCAAGAGCGGTCAGCACGTTGACTCCACACGAAGGCGCATAGAGGCAAATGTCTTTCCACTGTTAGGTGCGCGCCCCATCACGGAGATTGAGGCGCCGGAATTGGTAAAGATGGTCAAGTCGATAGAGGGAAGGGGAGTAGGCGATCTGGCAAAGAGGGCGCTGGAAACGACCGGGCAGATATTCAGGTTCGGCATTGCCCACGGCTATACGAAGCGCAATCCCGCTGCCGAGATCAAGCCCAGCGACATTCTGAGGCCAACCAAAAAGACCAATCTGGCTCGCGTCGATGTGAAGGAACTACCTACCTTGCTTCGGTCTATTGAGGTTTATCAGGGCACGCATGTTACCCGGCTGGCCATGAAGCTGCTCGCTTTGACGTTTGTTCGTACCACCGAATTGATAGGGGCCAGGTGGGAGGAATTCGACTTGGAAGCGCGCCGGTGGAATATCCCTGAGTCGCGGATGAAGATGCGAACCCCACATATTGCCCCGCTGTCCACACAGGCAATCGAGGTGCTGGAATTGCTGCGGTCACTGGCAAGGAGCGAAGAATTACTGTTCCCTGGTGACCGCGATCCCAATAAGCCGATGAGCAACAACACAATTCTGCTGGCTTTGAAGCGCATGGGTTACCAAGGCCGGATGACCGGTCACGGCTTCCGCGGCCTGGCGTCCACCATCCTGCATGAGCAAGGTTATGCGCACGAGCACATCGAATTGCAGCTTGCCCACGCGCCTCGCAACGCCGTGAGCGCCGCCTACAACCACGCCCTCTACCTGGAGCCCCGCGCCAAGATGATGCAGGACTGGGCCGATTTTCTGGAGCGGACGCAGCGCGGAGGTAAGGTGTTGCCCTTCCGTGGAACAGCGGCATAGCCAGTCGGTCAACTCGGCCGGCAGAGAATCAGGCCGTGCCGTACAATTCAATTCAAGACGGACGCCAAGGCGGAATCCCACTCCGGGCCTCATCTTGACGACAGCGGATTCACGCTAGTACGTCGCCCCCTGACTTCCCGGCTGACCTCTATCTGGCGGGCAATCCACTCCTCTACTTCCGTTTCGATCCAGCCGACAGCCCTGGCCCCCAGCGACACTGGCCTAGGGAACCTTCCTTCAGTGACGCGCAGGTAAACGGTACTTCGTGACAGGCCGGTGCGATCCAACACGATTGGCAATCTCAGAATCTTCTCGGGCATCCTCTTACCTCCGGGTCCGCAAGCTGCCGATCATCTACTACTGCAATGTACATCGCTTATAGTTTGCCATACTCGTCTGCGGCAAACAAATCACCCATGGGGTAAAATCGCGAGAAGAGCACCGAATACCGCGACGTGCATGGCAGTAGTGGCGTGTCATCATAGATGAGTGTCGTCTGTGTGATGGGCGTTCAGTGCGCCTTGTGAATGCGGATGCGGACAGAACGCACGTCCTTTTGAAGGCTCAGGGAAAGCGCAGAATGAAAGCCGAGGCCCATTTGTGACAGTGAAGAAGAAAACCCGGACTGCGATCAAGAGAGTGCAAGACAAGGCTGATGACAAGCCAGGAATGACGCTTCGGCTTCCGATTGATTTGCGAGATGCAATCACGGAGGAGTCGCGAGTGAAGGGCGATCTAGCCCGAATTGTTCTTTTCGCTCTCAGTCAGGTTGATCGAGAAAAGGTGGAGATACAGCAAACCCGCAAGGCGGGCCTGGAGCTTTCCAACCCACAACTTCTTCATGTCGGTCCAGAAGCCAGGGCGGCGCTAAAAGAATGGGCAGAGTCCGAAGGGGTCAGCATTAACGCGATTGTTGTGAGTGTCCTCGAACAGTTCTTCACGCGCCTCAAGAAGAGCAAGACGCTCCAGAAAGAACTGAGGCTTGAGCTTCGTGCTCATCGGAGCTTCGGTCCGCAATGAGCGTTCATTAAAACAAGGAATCTTTTCCGAAGAACCCCCGGAATGCCATCCCGGCTCAGCGAGTATCGGCCTGACCAGCTCCGCGTCAAGGCTAAACCGCGCAGAACGCGGCGCTCCGCGGCCTTGACCCAGAGCTTCAACCCAGGCCGGATTTCCCACTATCCGGGCATGGGCATGGAAAAGCAAAAACCAAAGCAAGGCCCTCCCGATTTCATTGTCGCGGTCCACATCATCAGATCCAGAAGGCCAGATGTGAAGGCTGCACCCACACGCCCAAAGGACGAATAAGCACGATTCGCACTCTTGAATCAGTCGTGGATATTCGTCTTTCTTCGTCTTTAATCGCGCGATTCTTGCAGCCGCAGGCTGCGCTTTCTGACGGTCGAGGACCGCCAGGAGGTAGGGTGTTTTGCAGTCGTCATCACCGGGTATTGCAGTAGTGGAACATAAAGCGCAGACGCACAATGGCTGTTTTGCTCTTGTATCCCGTTTGTTTCTAGCGATTTATAGTGCCGCACACATGTACTTTTAAGAGGGCCATGTGCGGCACATTGCAGAGCTGCCTGTGAGGGCAAAAAAAGGCTCACAAAGGCGCACAAAGGCTCAGAAAGCCTCATTGCGGTTGCACGGTTGAGCGCGGCGCAGAGATGTGCCGCGCGGACGCACAGAAGGCAGTCTGTGAGCGCCTGCAAGCCGTCTGAGACATGGCGCTTATTGCTTCGAGGTTCGCGGAGAGCGATTGTACGGGGCGCTTGCTAGAGGTCACGAAGCAACTCAGACAGGGAAATCCCGAAGCTGCGTATTCCGGTCGATGTGGGCCGGTGATTCCATTGGATGTGGGCCACCAATTCCGGTGTGATGTGGGCCGGGATTCCGTTCTGATGTAGGCCGCATCTTTTGTTTCACCGTAATCGTG
>Ga0181517_10004153_pt1 | contig 13360 bp, 8 predicted proteins | sample PEATcosm2014_Bin_31_FD_119748 | JGI IMG/M metagenome (GOLD analysis project Ga0181517, IMG submission 119748) | Peatland microbial communities from MTU Mesocosm Facility, Houghton, MI, USA - PEATcosm2014_Bin01_30_metaG | ecosystem: Environmental > Terrestrial > Soil > Wetlands > Peat | place... | reverse complement strand
GAAGCGGTAGTCCCCGCCCAGGAAGCCGCCGCTGAAGTCGCGCAGCGCGCCGAGCGGAGTGTCGCGCGCGCCGCCGAAGTACTCCGCGCCGAGGCTGAACCGGAGCGCATCGGTCGCGTGGTACGTGACGAGCGGTCGGGCGATGCAGTTCCAGCTGTCGAAGGCCGAGGCGAAGTTGACGACCACCACCCCTTCGAGCTCGAGGGTGCCCCCCGGCGACGTCCACGTCAGGCGGAGCGTCCCGCCTGGGTTCCAGGGGTGCTGGAAGTTCTGGAGCAGCTCGTTGACGGTGATGATCTGGCCCTGCACCGCGGCGGTCACCGGGTCCGCCCCCGCCGGCGGCCCCACGTCGAAGCTCGGATAGTAGCGCATGAACCCCTGGAGGTTCACGCGGAGCCGGTCGCCGAAGGGCCGCTCGACGCCGACGATGGCGTCGATGTGCGAGGGCTGCACAGCGTGGTTGCCGTCGATCGCGTTCTCGGTCGCGACGTACGCCCCCTCGGCCCGGAGCACCCACTTGCCCGGCGAGACCGAGGCCTCGCCCCCCGCGGCGAGGATGTGCCGGTAGGTCTGCGCGACCACCACCGCCTGCGTGCTCGCGCTCTGCTCGATGTACTCAGGGTCGTGGTTGAAGCCCCTGAAGCCGACGAGGGCGGCGTCCCAGCCGCTGCCGCGGAAGGCGACGCGCGCGGCGACCTCCGAGTTGTCGAGCGTGTAGCTGGGGCTGACCGTCGGCGTCACGGTGACACCCGCCGGGATGAGGCCTGCCGGGATGAGCAGCGTGGAGCCCTCCAGCACCGGCGCCCACACGACGGTGAGCTGCCACGGCGACTCGCCCCCCGCGGGCGTCCAGGACGCCCAGAGATCCAGGTTCCCGAGGCGGCGCGCCTCCGAGTCGACGGCGAAGAAGCCGTAGTCCCGCGCGCTCAGGAAGTCGGTGGGGTTCCAGATGTCGGCGTTGCCCCACGGCACGATCTGCTGGCCGAGGCGGGCCTCCCAGCCGTCCTTGAAGACCGCCACGTAGGCCTCGCGCACGCGGGCGCGCAGGGGCTCGGGCTCGACCGACGAGTCCATGGCGTCGAGGCTCATGCTCACCGTGGCCGAGCTGATCTCGCCGAAGTGCGGCCTGGCCTCCAGCCACAGCGACGCGGACGCCTGCTGGATCGGGGCGTTCAGGGGCTGCACGATCGGCACGCGCACGTACGAGACGACTCGCCCGCCGAGCGGACCGAGGCCGACGTCGCTCGGCCTTGGCTCGGGCTGCGGCGGAGGCGCGGGCTGCGGCGGAGGCGCGGGCGGAGGCGGCGGCGCGGGCGGCGCCTCGCTGCGAGAGGTCGGCGTGGCGGGCGGCGCCGGCTTGCCTCCGTCGACCTCGTGCGCCCCCGCGTCCCCGTTCGATGGCGGGGCGGCATCGTCCGCGACGGCCGCGCGTGACGCGGGGAGGAGCGTCCCCGCGACGAGCGACACGACCATGAGGTGCTGTCTCGGTCCCACCAGGCGACGATGCTACTCGCGCGCGAGGTTCTGTTGCGAGAACGTCGCGTCGGCGATCCCTGTGCTGGTCCGCACCTGGGCGAACTGCAGCACCGTGAAGCGCGAGGTCAGCAGATCGTCGATCCGGACCTCCTGGGCCCACCACTTGTGGGCGGCCGGGTCGACCAGGGCGATGCTCGAGGCCGACAGCCGCTTCCACAGCCTGCCCTGGTCGTCATAGAACTCGCCGCGCGCCACCATGTAGTTGTCGGCGCGGATCCACTGCACCGACCGGCTGTAGCCGGTGCGCTCCTTGACCGTGTCGGACCCCGGCGTCGACTCGATCACGTAGCACTGGACCTGCGGGTCCGCGGGGCAGGCCTCCGTCCGCTGGAGCGCGTGCCGGTAGTCGCTGGCGTGGTGCTGCGCGATGTCGGAGTAGTTGAAGACCGTCCCCATGAAGGGCGAGCTCTGCGACTGCCCCTCCACGCGGCGGATCTTCTTGAACATCGGCAGGTAGAGGAAGACGTCGTTCTCGTTGTCGGGGTGCTCCTCGAAGAGGATCCCCTCGCCTCTCACCTCGGCCGGGGTGTGAAAGCGCGTGAGCGTCCTGAAGTGCAGCCCGTCCGCCCCCAGCTTGCGCCACCAGGTGAACGTCTTGACCTTCGACGCGCCGTCGCCGCCCGTCGTGAGCGTCGCCTCCGAGGTGATGTCCTGCACCCGGTTGGCTTCCTCGTTCCTGACCATGATGTCGGCCGCGGAGGGGGGCGCGCTCGACGCCGTCCGCGCGACCGCGATCAGCAGCCCCGCCACCCACAGCGCCCTTCGACCGTCACTCATGACCCAGCGCCTCCCGGATCGGAACACGCGAGACCCGGCCCGCGACGAGCAAGCCCGCGACGGCTCCGATGGCGAGCCCCGCAGCGACGGTCACCAGGGCAGAGGACCACGGTATCTTCACGACGATGATCCATCCCAGCACCCGCGTCAACGAGCCGACGAGGAAGCAGCGTGAAATGTAGGCGCCGAGGGTGACGGCGGCCACCCCACCCGTCACCCCGAGGAGCATGGTCTCGACGAGGAGCAGGCGCCGCAGCTGCGCCGCCGACATCCCGATCGCGCGCAGCATCCCGAGCTCACGCCCCCGCTTGAGGCTGCTCGCGAGCGCCGCCGTGAACAGGCCGAGGAGGCCGACGACGAGCGCGGCGAGCTCGATCGCGTGGGTGTACGCGAAGGTCTCGTCGAGCACCTCGGTCAGCTGCCTCCTCATCTCGGAGCTCAGCACCACGATCACGCCCCGGTCGGCGCCGAGCCGCGCCTCGATGGCCTTCTTCACGACAAGAGGATCCGCGCCCCGGCTGACGCGCACGGCGAAGGCGGTCACGAGCGGGTCCTTCCAGAGGCTCTTGTACGCGTCGCGCGAGAGGTAGATCACCCCCTCGTTCGAGCCGTAGTCGACGATCTCCGCGACGATGGGGAAGCGGTGGGGGCCGGACGGGGTGGCGAGCTCCACCGTGTCACCCATGCCCTTACCGAAGTGCTTCGCGAACGAGTCGGAGACCACCACCGACGGCTCGGCCCCGTGGAAGAGCCCTCGCACGGCCTCCTGCGGCGTGCCGCGGGTGACCTCGAAGACCGCCGAGCTCGTGGCCGGGTGAGGCTCGTCCCAGGCCTTGATCATGACCATCTTCCCCTCGTAGGGGATCGTCAGGCAGCGGAAGCCGTGCGCCCCTCGGCCGTTGGCCACCCAGACCCCGGGCGCCTCGTCGATCTCCCGGGCCAGGTCCTCGTGGACCGGCTGCACCTGGAGCGACATCAACCGACCGCTCGAGCTGACGAGGAGATCCGCGTCGAGCGTCCGGTCGAGCCAGCCGACCATGCTCGTCTCGAAGCTGCCGTGGATCGTGGCCATGACCGTGACCAGCAGGAGCCCCACCACCAGTGTCATGAGCTGCCTGCCGGTCCTGGCGGGCTCGCGGCGCAGGTTGTCGCACGCCAGGCGGACGATCCCGGCGCGCTCGAGGGGCCTGCCCGTCCGGACCAGGGCGTCCACCCCGGCCAGCAGGACGCCCACGATCCACGGCGCCGCGAGCACGCAGCCGATGACGGCCGCGAAGATGCCGGCTCGGTCGAGCCGCGGGAGCTCCGCCGCCATCGAGTCCGCGAGCGGGAGGCAGGCGAGCAGCACGATGGCGATCAGGTTCGTCGCCCGGCGTCGCGTGGCGCGCCTGTCCAGCGTGCTGTCGCGGCCGGACACGGCCTCGACCGGAGGTACGCCGGCGGCGCCGAGCGCGGGCCACAGCGCGGCGACGACCGACACGATCGTCGCGACCGCGATCGCCAGCGCAGCGCTCGCGGGCGTCAAGGTGAGGCTCCTGGCTTCGATCGGCGTGCCGTACTGGGCCCGCATCGAGGCCGACACGGCGGTGGCGAGCATCGAGGCGGCGACCCGCCCCAGACCGACGCCGAGGACGCCTCCCGTGAGCCCCATCCCCAGCGCCTCGGCGCCGAAGACGATCAGGACCTGCGGGCGGGAAGCGCCGAGCGCCCGAAGGACCCCGATCTCGGCGCGCCGCTCGGCCACCGACATCGCCACCGCGTTGAAGACCAGGAAGAAGGCGACGAGGAGCGCGATGTAGCTCAGGAACGACAGCACCGTCTGGTAGCCGACCACCATCCGCTCGAGCGCCACGCTCTGGCTCTCGGGGCGCTCGACGCGGAACGGCGGTCCGATGGCTGCCTCGACAGCCCTCGCGACCCCCTGCGGGTCCGACCCTGGCTTGACGACGATGTCGTAGCGATCGGTCTTCCCCTCCTTGCCGAACATCACGCGCGCACCGTCGATGTCCATGAGCACGAGATCGCCGCCGAACGCCCTCGCGGCGCCCGACGGGGTGAGCAGCCCGCGCACGGTGAAGCGCCGGTTGCCGAAGGCGGTCATCAGGTCGACCCGGGAGTCGATCCCCAGGTGGTTCTCGGTCGCGAACTGCTGCGTGAGGATGATGCTGTCGGCCTGGTTGAGGAAGACGAGCGGGTCGTCGAGCACGCGCTCGTCGGACGTCCTGTAGCTGCGCACCGCCGTGTCGGCGAGCAGGTCGACGCCGAAGACGACCATCGTCGTCTCGCGGGACGCGCCCTTGAAGATCGCGTGGGCCTCGACGAGCGGAGCCGTCGACTTCACCCCCGGCACGGCACGGATGACCTCGACCAGCCCCTCGGGCACGCCGGTGTCGTCTCCGACGACGCTCAGCGAGGCCTTGCCGGAGACCGAGGCCACCGTCTCGCGAAAGAAGTCGACCGTCGCCCGGTTGATGAGCGCGATGGCGAGGAAGAGCGCGACCCCCAGCGCCACGCCCAGCGTCGTGAGCAAGGGCCGGAGCGGGTGAAGCCGCATCCTGCGCACCGCGACGATGCGCAGCAGGCTAAGCATCGGCTCTGGCAGGCCCGAGGACCGCGTCGGGCGCCCCGTCGGCCACGATGCTGCCGTCGCGGAGCGCGACGACCCGGGCCGCGGCGCGCGCGGCGGCCGGATCGTGCGTGACCATCAGGAGCGTGAGCCCCCGCTCCCGGACCAGGCGGCGGAGGAGGTCGAGCACGACGCTGCCGCTGGCGGTGTCGAGGTTGCCGGTGGGCTCGTCGGCGAGGACGAGGAGGGGGTCGGTGACGAGGGCTCGAGCGAGCGCCACGCGCTGCATCTCGCCGCCCGAGAGCTGATCGGGGCGGTGCCGAGTGCGCCCCTCGAGGCCGAGATCCGCGAGCAGGCGCCGCGCCTTGTCGAGCACGGCCGACGGGCTCCTGCCGTCGAGGATGAGCGGGAGCACGACGTTCTCCTCCGCCGAGAGCGTCGGCAGGAGGTGGAAGAACTGGAAGACGAAGCCGAGCTTGCGCCGGCGAAACGCGGCCAGCTTGCCGTCGGAGTAGCCGTAGATGGCCTCGCCGGCGATCGTGACCGTCCCGGAGGAAGGCCGGTCCAGCGCACCGATCATGTGCATGAGCGTGCTCTTGCCCGACCCGCTCGGACCGACGATGGCGACGAAGTCCCCCCTGTCCATCCGGAGCGAGACGCCGCGCAGCGCCTCGACGGGGGCCGCGCCGCGGTCGTAGGTCTTCCGGAGGGCGTCGGCCTCGAGGAGCATGACTACCCTTGCAGCAACGCGAGGAGCTCGGCGCGGCTCAGCGCCCGGGCGGCTTGAGCGGGAGCAGCGGCGTCGACGGCGTCGGCTCCGGGATCTTGTTGCTGGACGGGGCCGGCTTCGCGTTGCCGGAGGGGGGCTCGACCGGCACCTCGAGGGCGACCATCGCGTTGAGGACGCGGTCGATCCCGTACTCGTGGGCGGCCTCGCGGATGAACGTGGTGCTGACGCGCACGAGGCGCATGCCCATCGTCTTGCCGAGGTCGATCTCGCGCTCGAGGAAGGACTCGAAGGTGCCGTACCCCTTGGCCTCGTACAGGCGCCGGGCCTGGATGTCCTTCAGGATGCTGCCGATGTCGAAGAACCCCTTGCCGAGGTTCTTCCGCAGGGTCTTGATCTTGACGAGCGACTTGTGAAGGTCGGCGATGCGCAGCTTGATGTCCTCCGCCCCGGTCGGGGTGCGGATGGTGGAACGCGCGCTGCCAGGCAGCGGCGGCTCCGCGGCCCGGGCGCGAGCCTCGGCGGCGTGCTTCGCCGCGTGGCGGGCGGCCCAGGGGGCGGCCCCTCGCAACCCGAGCTTGCGCTTGCCGCTCCCCTTGTCGTCCTTCTCGCCCGACCGCCCCTCGACCTTCGCGCTGGCGTCAGCCTTCGCACCCTCCTCCAGCCTGACCTTCTGACCCTTCTTCGTCGTCCCCATGGTCGAGCTCCGGCGCCTTGACAAACTGTCCAAGGGCTTGCGCCAGAGTGGCGCACAATTTTCCCTTGCAGGCGGCATGTACCAGACTCGGCCCGGCGACGTCCACAAAAGGGTCGAGTTTTCAACGGATCGCGCGCTGTCCAGCGCGCACGCCTGCTGGCACTACCCGAGCGCGACGAGCTCCTTCTCGCCCACCGGTCGCACCGTCCCGCGCTCCGTGTGGATCGCGCGGACCAGGCGCGCCGGGGTCACGTCGAACGCCGGGTTGTGGACCCTCGCCCCCTCGGCCACGACGAGGACCTCCTCTGCGGATGCGTGGAAATGTGTCACCTCGACGTCGGCTCGTCGCTCGATCGGGATGGCAGCTCCGTCCGGACAGGCCAGGTCGACGGTGCTCCACGGCGCGGCCACATCGAGCGGGACACCGTGCATGTGCGCGAGACACGCGACGCCGTAGGTGCCGATCTTGTTCGCGACGTCGCCGTTGCGCGCGATGCGGTCGGCGCCCACGACGACGAGCTGGATGGCGTTCGCCGCGAACAGCGAGGCCGCCATGTTGTCGGTGATGACCTCCACCGGGATCCCCTCTCGGACGAGCTCCCAGGCGGTCAGGCGCGCCCCCTGCAGGAGCGGCCGCGTCTCGCACGCGACGACGCGCACCTTCCTCCCTTGCTCGTGGGCCGCCCGGATGACGCCGAGCGCCGTACCGTAGCCGCCAGTGGCGAGCGCACCGGCGTTGCAGTGGGTGAGGATCGTCGCGCCGTCGGGGACCAGCTCGGCCCCGAACGCCGCGAGCTTCCGGCAAGCAGCGACCTCATCCTGGTGGATCGACCGCGCCACCTCCGCCACGCGCGCCAGCCGGTCGCGCGGCGACATGGGCGCGAGCTCCGGCACCCTCGCCATCACACGGTCGAGCGCCCACGCGAGGTTCTTCGCCGTCGGACGGGTCGCCCGCAGACGCTCCTGCGCGGCCGTCATCGCGTCCACGAAGCGCCCGGCGCCCCCCTCCTCCGCCGCGGCGGCCAGGGTCATGCCGTAGGCGGCGGCGACGCCGATCGCCGGCGCCCCTCGGACCTGCATGGTGACGATGGCGTCGGCCATCTGCGAGACGTTGGACAGCACCTCGTACTTCTCCTGCCGGGGCAGGAGGCGCTGGTCGAGCAGGACCACCGACCGATCTCCCGGCATGAGCTCCACGGCGGAGTACCCCGAACCGCTCAGCGGCGCCGGGTGAGGGTGAGCCTGGCCGGCCTTCAGCGTGGGGATGGGCTGGCCCGAGCTGATGGGCCTCGATGCGCTCGCGGTGGGCTCGCTCATGCTGGAATGCTCCACGCTCGATCCGTGATCGACGCGTTCGTGTCTCTCATGGGCGCCCAGCTTAACCCATTCCCGGTGCGGAGCCTCCGATTCTGCCGTACCCTCGCGCCGTGCGCCCCGCCTCCAACGTGTCGACGGTCCTCTTCCTCCTCTCCTTCGTGATCGGGCTCGCGCTCGCAGGCCTCTCGGTCGCGACGCAGAACGTCGTCGCCGCCCCCGTGTTCGTCGCCGGCGGCTTCCTGATCGGCTGGTTCCTCTCGGCAGGCGTGCGGGTCGTCTCCGCGTGGGAGAGGATGATCATCCTGCGACTCGGCAAGTTCCACTCGGTGGCCGAGCCCGGGCTGCGCATCATCGTCCCCATCATGGACACGCCCCTCTTCGTCGAGATGCGGGTGCAGACGGTCGACATCGCCCAGCAGCAAGCGATCACCAAGGACAACGTCCCCGTCGTCGTCAACGGAGTCGTCTTCTTCGCCGTGACCGACCCGGCCGCGGCAGCGCTCAAGGTCGAGAGCTACCGGCAGGCCATCTCGCGGCTCGCGCAGGCGACGCTCCGCGACGTCGTCGGTCGCCTCACGCTCGACGAGCTCCTCTCGCACCAGGAGCGCCTCGAGGCCGAGATCGCGCAGAACGTGGAGGTGCAGAGCAAGGCCTGGGGCCTCCACGTGCAGAACATCAAGCTCGAGGACATCGACGTCCCCGAGGACCTCAAGAAGATGATGAGCCGCCAGGCCTCGTCGGAGCGCGAGAAACGCGCCACGATCATCAAGGCGGACGGCGACCGCCTCGCCGCCGACGCCCTCTCGCAGGCCGCCGCGACCATGGCCGCGAGCCCCGGCGCGATGCAGCTGCGGCTCTTCCAGACCCTCGACGGCCTGGGCCCCAGCGCGTCGAACACCGTCGTGCTGGCGCTGCCGGTCGAGATCATCGAGACGATGCGCGCCTTCATCCGCACGCACACGAAGCCGGGCGAGGGGGGGCCTACGAGCTAGCTTCGGGCCGATCAAGGCAGGACGCCGCAGTCTTGTCGCGGCGCCAGGAGCCGGGTGGTATCATGAAGGCTCCGGCATCGATGCTCTGCCCGCGCACACCACGCTCGTCGGCTCGCCAGCCGGCGTCCGCCGTCGAGATCGCTCCATGAGCGACGACAAGCTCCCCGTGGAGGTAGGCGAAACGCTCGCCGGCAAGTATGTCGTCGAGCGGATCCTGGGCCAGGGTGGGATGGGCGTGGTCGTCGCGGCGCGGCACGTGTCGCTCGACGAGCGGGTCGCCATCAAGTTCCTCCTGCGCGAGGCGCTCGACGTGCCCGGGTTCGCCGACCGGTTCGCCAACGAGGCCAGGGCGTGCGCCCGCCTGAAGAGCGAGCACGTCGCGAGGGTGCGCGACGTCGACCAGCTCCCCGACGGGACGCCGTTCATGGTCATGGAGTACCTCGAGGGGAAGGACCTCGCCGCCATCCTCGCCGACCGGCGGCGGCTGCCGGTCAGCGAGGCTTGCGGCTACATCCTCCAGGCCTGCGAGGCCCTGGCCGAGGCTCACGCCAAGGGGATCGTCCACCGCGACCTCAAGCCCGGCAACCTCTTCATCGCGCGCGGCCCCGACGGCCTCGAGCTGGTGAAGATCCTCGACTTCGGGATCTCCAAGACCGAGGCCCCCGCGGGGAGCCTCGCGTTGACCAGGCCGAGCACCGTGCTCGGCTCGCCCCTCTACATGCCGCCCGAGCAGATGACCGCGCCACGCGACGTGGACGCGCGCGCCGACCTGTGGGCCATCGGCATCCTCCTCTACGAGATGGTGACCGGCGGGATGCCGTTCGACGGCGACACGCTCACCGCGGTCGTGGCGAACATCGTCCAGCAGAAGCCGAAGCCCATGGAGGATCACGGGGTGTACGTCCCGTCCGAGTTCGAACGCCTGGTCATGCGGTGCCTGGAGAAGAACCCCAGGGACCGGATGGCCACCGTGGGCGAGCTCGCGAGCGGGCTGCTGGCGTTCGCGCCGCGCTCCTCGGACGTCTCGCTCGACCGCATCACCCGCATCGAGGCGACCAACCCGGCGATACGCCTGCCGGTCGCACGATATGCCACCGAGCCGCAGACCGAGGCTTCGGCCAGGGCTGGACGACGGCTCGAGCTCGTCCAGCAGTCGATCGCCCCCCCTCCGCCGCCTTCGCCCGAGACCGCCGAGGAGCCTCTGCCGGCACCTCCTCCCGTGCCTTCGACCCTGGCTTCCCCCGTCCCTGCCCCTCCTCCTTCCGCGGCGCCCTCCGGAGCACCCGCCTCCGGGCCGGTGTCGTCGAGGCGCAATCCGACGGCCGTCACCGCGGCGGCGACGCTGGCCGGGACGGACCTGGGGCCGCCAGGACCTCGTCGGCCGCGGCGAGCGCTCCTCAGGGTCGGCCTCACCGTGCTCGCCCTCGGTATCGGCATCGTCGGCGCCCGCATGTTCGCCAGCCACGCCGCGCGGACCCAAGCCGCCGTGTCACCACCGAGCGTTGCCTCTGCGGCGCCGCCCGCGGTCGAGCCCTCGCCTGTAGCGTCCGAGGCACACGTCGCGACCGCGCCCGGCGAAGGCGCCGATGCGACGAGCGCCGCCCCGACGTCGAGCGCTTCCGGTGAACCCGCCTCGAGCGCGGCTCCTGCCAGGACGGACCCACGCCGGAAGCCTCGGGTGTGGGTGCCCCACGCGCCGACGTTCCGCCTGAACTGATCAACATCTGCACGCAACCGCGGGCCGTCCCGGACCGATGGGCACAGGTGACCCCCGTTCGCCACCTGACGCTCGACGACCCTGACTACCCTCCCTCACTGCGCGGCCTCGCGGCGCCGCCCCTCGAGGTCTCGATCCAGGGCGCGATGGTCCCGAGCAGGACCGTCGCCATCGTCGGTACCCGCAGGCCCATCCCCGCCGCCGCCTCGTTCGCGAGAGAGCTCGCGCGACAGGTGGCGAGGCGCGGGTCGGTCGTCGTGTCCGGCGGCGCGGTCGGGATCGACGCGGCGGCTCACGAAGGCGCCCTCGACGCCGGCGGACGCACATGGGTCGTCAGCGGGACCGGTCACGGGGTCCTCTACCCGAAGCAGCACGGGCCGCTCTTCGAGCGAATCGTGGAGGGCGGAGGCGCAATGGTCTGGCCATTTCCGCAAGGAACCAGAGGACATCCCGCGCGCTTCCTCCAGCGCAACGGCGTCCTCGTCGCCCTCGCCGAGGTGCTCGTCATCGTCCAGGCTGGGTTCCCGTCCGGCGCCCTCAACGCAGCATGCTGGGCTCGACGGCTGGGCCGCCCTCGCTGGGTCGTCTGCCCCCCGCCGTGGGGGACCGACGGTCACGGCTTCGAGGGGTGCCTGGCCGAACGCAGGATGGGGGCCCGGGCGCTGACCTCGATCGATTTTTTCTTCGAAGCAACCGGCACGCCTCCGGTCGCGGGGTCTCTCGCCCCAGCCAGACAGCGAAAGCCCGCGGAAACTCGCGTCCTTGCGGCCCTCTCGGCGTGCCCGCGTCATGTGGACGAGGTCATCGCCGCCTCCGGCCTCCCGTCCCCCCAGGTCACGTCGGCTCTCTTGACGCTCGTACTGGAGAACGTACTAGTAGAGGGCCCTGAAGGCTTCTTTCGTCAGGCAAGTCCACCATAACCAGTCGAGAACACACGAATAATGGGCAAGACCCTCGTGATTGTCGAGTCGCCTGCCAAGGCGAAGACAATCAAGAAGTACCTGGGAGCCAAGTACGACGTGCTCGCCTCCAAGGGGCACATCAAGGACCTCCCCAAGAAGATGGGGGTCGACATCGAGCACGGCTTCCTCGAGACCTACGAGGTCATCCCTGGCAAGGAGAAGGTGCTGAGCGAGCTCAAGGGGGCGGCCAGAGACGCCGACGAGGTGCTGCTGGCGACCGACCCCGATCGCGAGGGGGAGGCCATCGCGTGGCACATCTCCGAGGAGCTCGGGGGGACCAAGCGCGTCAGCAAGCGCGTGGAATTCCACGAGATCACGAAGAAGGGCGTGGAGCGCGGGGTCGCCAACCCCCGGCCGCTCGACGCGCAGCTGTACGACGCGCAGCGGGCACGCCGCGTCCTTGACCGCATCGTCGGCTACGACGTCTCCGCCCTCGTGTGGAGCAAGCTCGCGTTCGGCCTGTCGGCGGGCCGCGTCCAGAGCGTGGCCTTGCGCCTCATCGTCGACCGCGAGCGCGAGATCGAGGCGTTCAAGCCCCAGGAGTACTGGAACTGCGGCGCGGCCCTGCTGAAGCAGGCTTCCGCCAGGGCGAACGAGGGGGTCTTCGCCCGGGTGTACGCGAAGGACGGCGCGAAGCTCACGGTCGCCGACGGCGCGACGGCGGCATGCGTCAAGCGCGACCTGGAGGGGGCCCGCTACAGGGTGTCCAAGGTCACCAGGAGCGAACGAAGGAGGCGCGCCCCCGCCCCCTACAGCACGAGCAAGCTCCAGCAGGACGCCGTCAACCGCCTCGGCTTCGGCGCCAAGCGCACGATGCAGGTGGCGCAGGGGCTCTACGAGGGCGTGGACCTCGGCAAGGAGACCGGCACGGTCGGCCTCATCACCTACATGCGTACCGACTCCGCGAGGTGCGCGCCCGAGGCCGTCGCCGCGGCCCGCGATCACATCGCCCAGCGCTACGGCGCCGACTTCGTCCCGAAGGAGCCCAACGTCTTCAAGTCGAAGAAGGGGGCGCAGGACGCGCACGAGGCCATCCGCCCGACGTCGATGGACCTCCCTCCGGCCGCCGTCCGTCAGCACCTGAAGGACGAGCAGTTCAAGCTCTACCGGCTGATCTGGAACCGCTTCGTCGCGAGCCAGATGAAGGACGCCGTCTACGACCAGACGACCGCCGAGATCGAGGGGAAGGCCGCGACGGGGACCTACGGGCTACGGGTGGCCGGGCGGGTGCTCCAGTTCGCAGGGTGGCTGGAGGCGTACGGGGTCGATCCGGCGTCCTCCACTCCGAGCTCGCAGGAGGAGGGTTCGTCCTTCGCCGGCGAGGAGCCGGCCGAGGCGGGCGACGGAACGGACGCGACCGTCGCCGCCGCGGCGGCGAAGGCCAGCGGCGTCGATGGGAGCATCCCGGCCGAGGGCGAGGGGGAAGAGGTCTCCCTGCCCGAGCTGGTCGAGGGCGAGGCCATGACGCTGCGCGCCCCGCCCGGCGTCCTGACCGAGCAGAAGTTCACGCAGCCGCCGGCACGCTACACCGAGGGTTCGCTCGTCCGCGAGCTCGAGGACCGAGGCATCGGGCGTCCCAGCACCTACGCGGAGATCATCGGCAAGGTCCAGGCGAAGGACTACGTCGAGAAGATCGAGGGCGGCCGCCAGTTCCGTCCGACGACACTCGGCAAGTTCGTCGTCGACGGGCTCGTGCAGAGCGCGCTCGACTTCATGGACCCGGCCTTCACGTCGAACATGGAGGAGAGCCTCGACGCGGTCGAGTCCGGCACCGAGGAGCGCGTGGCCCTGCTCACCCGCTTCTACAAGCGGTTCCGCGAGCAGCTCGACAAGGGCAAGAAGGGCAAGCGCTGGGGCCCCGAGCCCGTCCCCACCGACGAGACCTGCGACGCCTGCGGCTCGGGCAAGATGAGCAAGCGCTCGTCGAAGAACGGCTGGTTCCTCGGCTGCGCCAACTACCCGAAGTGCAAGAACACGCGTGACCTGGGGCCGGACGGCAACGGGCCGGTCGCCGGGGCGCAGCCGCGCGAGACCGGCATCGCGTGCGACAAGTGCGGCAAGCCGATGGT
>Ga0181517_10004152_pt1 | contig 13360 bp, 12 predicted proteins | sample PEATcosm2014_Bin_31_FD_119748 | JGI IMG/M metagenome (GOLD analysis project Ga0181517, IMG submission 119748) | Peatland microbial communities from MTU Mesocosm Facility, Houghton, MI, USA - PEATcosm2014_Bin01_30_metaG | ecosystem: Environmental > Terrestrial > Soil > Wetlands > Peat | place... | reverse complement strand
GTGCATCCACAAACCTACGGCCCGGGACGTTGTTCGTCGGGTGGGGCCGGGCTCTTCAGCGCCTTCAACGCCTCGAGCTCAGAGGAGGACGTGGCGGAGGTGGCGGCCTGCCGGTTGGCGGCCGTGAGGGCGGCGAACACCTCTTCGCGGTGGACCTGGATTTCCTTGGGGGCGGTGATACCGAGACGCACCTGGTCACCCCGGACCTCCAGCACAGTAACGACCACGTCGTGACCGATGACGATGCTCTGATGTACGTGCCTGGTCAGCACCAGCACCTCTCGCTCCTTCCCTGGGCGATGGGCCGGAAGCCTAGCGGCTCGACCGCCTCCGGAACGTGCAACGCACGTTCCGGCCCAAGGTAGGACTAAGGACGCTTGACTATCGGTGTGGCGGGAGAGTGGCCCGAGCCGGACAGGACGGCCTGGAGGGCCTGGCCCGTGGCGGAGTTGACCACCAGCGGGCCGAGCAGGTTGGCCGTGCTCTTCTCCGCCGTGCTGTGCACCGTCAGGATGACCAGGACCCGCACATCGTCGGTGCCCTCGGCGTCCACCGCCTGGAAGACCTCAGGGCCGAACCGGGGCTCGTACCACGGGAAAAAGACGGCCGGGGGGACGGCCACGAACCGCAGGCCGATCACCTCGTGGCACTCCAGGAGGAAAAAGGGGCTCGGCTCCGTCCCCCACGGTGTGACGCTGAACGACCGAGCCGCCGGGAACCCGGGCACGCCCGAGGCGAAGTGCAGCTCGGCGTGGTCCTGGTCGGTGGGGGGCAAGACGGTTATGGCTGTCATGACAGGAACTGCACGAGAGAGGGCTGGATGATCTTGGCCGTCGTTTCCAGCGCCGCCTGATAGGACGTTTCCTCCAGGTCCAGCTGCGCCGCCACCTGGTCCTCGCTGGCGTCGGTCAGGGTCGAGACCTGGTCCTGCATGGCAGCAACATGATCACTGACCGCGGACGCGTCCGTGGCCAGGGAGGCACCCAGGGCCCCGACGGTCCCTTGTGCCTGCGTGGCCGTGTTGATGGCGGTTTTCAGTTGACTGAGGTCGGAACCGCTGAGCGAGGAGGTATTGCCATTGGCCAGGTCTTGCGAAATGGTGTCCAGCAACGCGAACACACTGGAGGAGCCGGACCCGAAGACCTGCTGGCCCGTGATGCTCACATTGACGCTCTGGCCCGGCGAGACCACCCGGCTGACGGCCGTCGAACTGCCGGCATAGGCATAGGCGACGTCGGCATCGTAGGAGGAACTGGTCGGGTCACTGACACCGCTCGCCGTGCCCTGGGGGTAGGGCGAGGTCCCGTACGTGCCGGAAAAGATGGGCCGGTTGTTGTACGTGGAGGAGGCCAGGCTCAGCAGCTCGCCCTTTATCGTCAGGACGTCCTGGGAGAGGGCTTGGTTACTGCCCGTCGCGGCGGCGGTGGCGTTGGCCCCGGAGAGCACATCGGTCTGCACCTGGTTGAGGTTTGTTATCACCGAGCCCAGGGCCGTGCCGGCCGTGCCCAGCCAGGACTGGCCGTCGGAGATGTTGGACGTGTACTGCTGGAAGCGGCCCAGCTGAGCATTGAGGGAGAGCACCTCGGAGGTGCCGGCGGGGTTATCGGAGGGCTGGTTGATCTGCTTGCCGGTAGCCGCCTCTTCCTGCAGCTGGGTGAGCTGGGAAAGGCCCGACTGGAGGTCCGCCACCATCAGGATCGTGGCGCTCTGTTGGGTAACGCGCGAGACGTCCGACATGGCCGCTACGAGTTGACCATCGTTACGAGGGTCTGCAGGACGTCGTCGACCGTGCTTATGAACTTGGCCGAGGCGTCATAAGCGTTCTGGTACATGACCATGTTGGTCATTTCTTGGTCGGTGTTGACACCGGTGGCCGACTGCAGGGCCGAATTGACGTTGGTCGTGACCGTTTGCTGGTTGGTCAGGCTGTTGTTGACCGTGGAAGTGGCCTGCCCTATCCCCGTCACGAGCTCGTTGTAGGCCGTGTCCGCCTCAGTGCCCGTGGTCGTGGTGGCGCCCGACCACGACGAGGCCGACGCTCCGGCCGACCATCCGCCCGACGGCACGTCGAGGGTCACGGTCTGGGAGTTGGGCAGCTCACCGATGTCGGCGGCGATGGTCCCGTCCTCGTTGGTGGCCGACGAGCCCGACGCCACCGGGGCGGACGCCGCCGCGATGAGCGATGGGTCGGCCGCCACGGCCGGGTTGACCGCGATGTCAGAGGCACCGGTGCCGAGGAAGAAAGGGGTGCCCTGGTTGCCATTGAGGTCGTAGCCGGTGCTCACCAAGTTGTTGACGGAGCCCATGAGGCTCTGGGCCACCTGGTCCAGGTTCTGCTGGTAGCCCGGGACGTACTGGTTGACCACGCTCAGGTCCCCCGCCAGGGTCCCGCTGCTGGGCTGGAAGCTCGTGTGGTCCTGGCTCCAGACCAACGAATATGGCGGGCCGCTGGTCGACAACGACAGCGTCTGGGAGTTGGCCCCGGACACCAGGGCTTCGCTGCCCGAGTAGACGTTGGCCGTCCCGTCGGCGTTGTAAGTCACATTGACGCCCAACTGGGTTGAGAGCTGGGATATGAGCTGGTCGCGCTGGTCCGCCAGCGAGTCGCCGCTGGAACTGTTCGCCGAGGTCCCCAGCATCTGCTCGTTGAGGGAGGCTATCTGGGCCGCGTCTTGGTTGACCTGGCCCAGCGTGCTCGTCATGCTCTGGACGGTCTGCTGGCTGAGCGTGGTCAGAGCAGTGGAAGTCTGGTTGAGCGATGAGGTGAGGCTGCCGGCGTCCTGTACCAAAGTGGCCCGGGTGGCCTCGTCCGAAGGGTTGTTGGCCAGAGTCGACCAGTCCTGCCAGAACTGGGTGAGCTGGGACGATATACCTGTCGTAGAGGGTTCGGGGAAGTTCCCCTGTACGGACTGGAGACCAGCCTGCTGGGCCGTGAGCGTGCCCTGGTTGGCCTGCTCTGTATAGCTCTGCTGCTGCAGGTACTGGTTGCTGAGGCGCTCGATGCCCTCCACCTCAACGCCGTCGCCGGGCAGGGGGCTGGCACTGTCGTCAAAGCCCATGTGCTGGACCGCGCCGACGGAGCCGAGCTGGACCTCTTCATCGACATAGCCCGGCGTGCTGGCGTTGGCAACGTTCTGGCCCACCGTGTCCATGGCCGTCTGCTGAGCCTCCAGCCCGGAAAGCCCGACGGTGAGGTCTGAAAAGTCGCTCAAAGTTCGTTCACCTCAGATCGCTTCGTTCACGAGAAGATGGCCGGTTGGGGACTGGGAAGCTACGCCCGAAGACGTGTAGGCCTGGGCCGGCGGGCCGGCATTGCCGGTCAGCCAGTTGAGCGCCTCCCGGGCCGCGTCCCGGCCTTTGGCCAGCAGATGGCGGTTGCGCTCCGACAGGTCACGGACCTCGCTCGTCAGCTCGAGGAACGCTTGGCGGTGGCGGGCGAAGATCGAGGACCAGGGTTCGGGGGAGGCCTGGGACAGCGAACGCAGGCCCGGATAGGAAGGCAGCCCGAGCTCTTCGGCGGCTGCTTCTACCTTGACCGCCCGCAGCAGCTCGGCCGCCCGCAATTGGTCGAGCACGATCTCGACCTCCCGGGAGGCGTGGTTGACCCACCTCGCCTTCCCGGCATTGAGGAGCAGCTGCTCCTCTTCCAGCTTGAACACGAGGAGCTCCAGCAGCTGGCGCTCGCGCCACAGCACCGTGGACACCTCGTTCAGCACATGGTCCAGCTGGTCTCCTTGATCCACATCAGGTTCATCGGTACGACGGGGCGGCACCTGAGGCCTCAGGAAGAGAAATCTCCGAAAATCGACCACAAGGAGCGCGATTATCGGGCAGAATTGAACACAGAAAGTAGTAATTCAGCGCCGAAAAGGCAGAAGTGAGAGATTTCATACTGTTTCAGTACACTTCTATATAACCCATTCAGGTCACCCTTGGGACTTAAGACCCTAAAGATCCGCGCCCCCTGGCCCGATGTGTAAGGGTGCCCTGGGGTCAGCAGCAACCTGGAGTCCGGACCGCCGGTCATCGTAGTGTTGGCGGGGGCTCGTCCGAGCCCTCCCAGGCCCGGACTGAAGAAGAACTCGTGCGTTCTCATCTCCCTCTGGTTAATTACATGGTCTCTGAGATCGCCGGGCGCATCCCCCGCCACGTCTGCCGTACCGATCTCGTCTCCGCCGGCATGGCCGGCCTGGCCCAGGCGGCCAAGTCGTACCAACCCGACCGGGGCGTAACCTTCCAGCGCTTCGCCTCCTCACGCATCCGCGGTGCCATCCTGGACGAGCTGCGCGCCCGTGACTGGGCCAGCCGGTCGGTAAGGGCCAAGGCCCGCGACCTGGCCCAGACCACCGACCAGCTGACGGCCCGGCTCGGGCGCCAGCCGTCGGCGGCCGAGCTCGCCACGGCCATGGGCGCCAGCTCCGAGGAGCTCGACGCTATAAACACTGACGTGTACCGCGCCTTGGTGCTCAACCTCGACGCCCTGCCGGTGGAGGGCAAGAACGAGGAGAGCCTGTTCTCGGGCACCCCCGCCCCCGACGAGGACGTCCTCGACAACGAAAAGCGCGCCTACCTGGTCGCCGCCGTGGACAGCCTCCCCGAACGTCTGCGCCGGGTGGTCGTCGGCTACTTCTTCGAGGAGCTGCCCATGCAGGTCCTGGCCGAAGAGCTCGGCGTGACCGACTCGCGGATCTCACAGATGCGAGCCGAAGCCCTGGTGCTCCTGCGCGACGCCATCAACGCTCAGCTCGACCCAGATCTCGTCCCTGACGAGCCGTCCGAGCGGGTGGCCAAGCGCCGGTACGCCTACTACGCCGCCGTCGCCGCCCACGACGACTACCGCCGGCGCCTCGACCCCGCGGCCGGCCAGCTGTCCAGCCTGGCCAAACGTAACGACCTCGCCGCCCTCGCTTAGCTCCGGCCTGGTTCGGCGGCCTTGTCGGCTAGCACTTTGGCCCTGGGCCCTGCCGGGGCCACCTTGCCCATTTTAGAAGCACCTGTTGAGCGCTCGTCAGGATTTCGACCCGCGCTACATCTAGATCTAGTGGGAGCGGGGCCAGGCGGCAACAAACAGGTAGAAAACAAAGGTGCCAGGATGGTCAACTAGCTCGTCATACTACAGGGCCGGGCCTAAGGGGTAGCGAGAAGGGCACCCGGAGCGAGACCGAGCTTCTGGACGGCGAAGTCTGGACGGTTCTCACGCACCCAGGCGAGCCCTTCCTCCAGCAACTGCCGAGGCGTCTTGCTTTGGCCCGTCCCCCGTTCGCCAATATGATGGACGTAGGCGCGACTGACGAAATGACTGTAGCCTAAGTGGCCTAGATCCCAGCAGCAGATGTCGTCAGAAAACCAGTTGATCGGTGGGAACCCACCCACTTTGTCGAAGACCTCATGGCGGATCCAAGCTGCGACGGGAACGATCATCTCGGCCCGAATTATCGTTTGCTCGCTGTCGAATGCCAGTCCGAGCGCTTTGGCGCCGTTCGGGTTGCGAACGTTCTGCGGCCCCTTCACATAGTTTGACCGCGCTCCCACGAAACCGACGTGTACGTCCGGGAGCTGCGACGTTATGAGAGCGACGTCCTCCAACATGAAACGGAGAGTGTCCGGGTGTAGCACACAGTCGTCGCCCAATATGAAAAGCTCGTCGGCGCCAGTCTGTTTGGCACACCAGTTCCACGCCTCGCTCCCAGTCGTGATACCTGGGCCTTGGCGTAGGAGCCGCATGCAGGGATTGGCGGGCAGGTGGCGCGGTTCTTCAAGGCCGTTCCAGCCGACCACAACCTCGTGACCGGGAGCATAAGCCGATATGGAGGCCAGGGCGACGCGTAGGTCGCCCCAAACCGCCTGAGCTGTCTCTGGCGTTGAGCGCCGGGCGGCTGGAAGAAGTATGGCGAGCATTCCTTCTACCTCACTTGCGAGTCGTTAGGCGGGCATCGGCAACTGGTCTTTCCAGAGGAGGTGCCGCTTGAAGAGCAGGAGAGCTTGGTTGACGGCCTGGTCCATATCAAAGTACCTATAGTTCGCCAGTCGCCCGACAAAGAAGACCTTTCCTAGGTGCCTTGACGTTTCGGCCCTGTACTTGTTATAAAGTTGGTGGCTCGCCGGCGTTGGCAGAGGATAATATGGTTCGTTCCGTCCTTGTAGGTAAGGTTCGGGGAACTCGTATGTAACCGTGCTTTGGTCCGGACTAGTACCGTGAAAATGGCAATGCTCGATGACTCGCGTGTACTGGAAGTCGTTCGGGTAATTGACGACGGCGACAGGCTGTGAGCGTCCCGAGGCGACTTCGTGGTGCTCGAAACGTAAACTGCGGTATGGCAGCGGCCCATGTGCGCCCCCAAAAAACTCGTCGATCGCCCCGGTGTATATTGTCCGCGCCCGGGGGTACCGATGCCGGACCTCCTCGTACGGCGTCGACAGAGCGACGGTGATCAGAGGGTGCGACAGCATTTTTGTCACCATGGCCGTGTACCCATGAGTGGGTATGCCCTGGTAGGGATCCCGGAAGTAGCGGTTATCGGTCCCCACAATTACAGGGACGCGACTTGTGACAGCGGGGTCCAGTGCCTCTGGGCGTACTCCCCACTGCTTCTCTGTGTAATGAAGGAAGAAGGTTTCGTAAACGTAGCGCCCCAACGATGCTAGGTCGCCTCGGGGATGTTCCAAGAGCTTCAGGACCGGTACGCGCGAGCCGTCACCAAACTCTTTCACGAGGGCGGCTTCCCACGCTTGTGCTCGCGCTCTGGGAAAGAGGGCACCGAGTGTGTTCAGATTAAAAGGTAATGGGACAAGTTTGCCCTCGATGCAAGCTAGCACGCGGTGCTCGTATGAGCGCCAGGAGGTGAAATTGCTAAGGTAGCGCCACACGGTCTGGGATTTAGTGTGAAAAATGTGGGCGCCGTAGCGGTGCACAAGGGTCCCCGCTTGGTCGGGCGAGTCGTAGGCGTTGCCTGCGACGTGGGGCCGGCGGTCGATGACCAGGACACGTTGTCCGAGCTGTGACGCTACCCGCTCGGCAAGCGTCGAGCCGGTGAGCCCGGCTCCTACTACGACCCAGTCAAAGTCCCTTCGACTGAACGCTGTCATGGCGCTGCCTACCATCAGTACTTCCATCGGCGGCGATGGGCCGGAAGTTAGGCCTCGGAGCCGTCAGCCCTCGGGCGGGTTCGGCCCTGGCCCCGCAACCGGGGCCGGCCTGCACGGCTCGTGGCTCGCGACATCGAGCGCTAACCGGGCCACCCTCCTGGCGGCAGCAACTCAGCTCCGGCGCACCCCGGACGATCGAGATCCTATGAGCTCCGGCGCGCAACGAGGACGCAAGGGCGTGCCGGTCAAGCGGCAACAAGGCGGCCGGACAGCTGGCACTGCCCGCTGTACCGACAGGGCCCTAGTTTCCGCCTGCCTGATCGTACGGGACGAAGAACAGGCCCTGCCCCGGTGCCTAGCTTCCCTGAACAGGCTCGTGGACGAAGTCGTCGTGTACGATACCGGCTCCGTCGACGGCACCGTAGAACTGGCCCGGCAAGCCGGTGCCAGGGTTATCGAGGGCTATTGGGACGACGACTTCGGACGGGCCCGCAACGCCAGCCTCGAGCACTGCCGAGGCGAATGGATCTTGTGGATAGACGCCGACGAGCGCTTTGTATGCCCCGATGCCCGAGAACTCCGGGGCGCTCTGGCCCAGCTCAAGGGGGTTGACGCCTTCTTCGTCGAGATCTCCAACTTCGGTGGCGACGGTACGAGCGTGGCTATGGCGCATCGCGCCTTTCGCCTTTTTCGCAAGGCCACGTGCCAGTGGTACGGCGCCCTTCACGAGCAGGTGGACCTACGCCCCGGACTTCAGCGTGAGGTGCTCGCCAAACATTTGAACGGTGCGCACATTGACCACTACGGGTACATCGACGAGGTCGTGAGCGAACGGGACAAATGGGCGCGCAACCTGCGCATAGCCGAGGCGGCGGTGGCGCAAGGGGCCGTGCGGGCGGGCCAGGAAGGCATGCTCGAGCTCAATCTCGCCCGTGCCCTGGCCGCTACCAACAAGCTCGAAGAGGCGCAGACCTACTACGACAAGGCCGTGGCCACCGCTCACGAGGGGCTGCCATTGAGAGCCGCGGTGTTTCATCGCACCATGAACCTCCTAGCGCTGCAGCGTTTCGAGGAAGCGGTGAACGCGGCCCAACGCTTCAGTGAGCTGTGCGAGAAAAAGGACCTCTCTTACTACCTCGAAGGTATGGCCCGCCGGCGTTTGGGCCAGCCCGAAGCCGCAGGCGCGCTGTTCGACCAGGTCCGCGATCCGTCCAATGAGGACACTTTCAAATACCCGCTCTTCATGCTGTACGCAGAGCGGGCCGGTGCGCTCTTGGAAGCCGGTAAGGCGGCCGAGGCGGCCGATATGCTGGTCCTCTTGGTCGAGGAGAACCCCGACGTTCTCCACATCACGGCCGCTCTGAAGGCGTTCACCGTGGCCGGGAAATCGATGGACGCTCTGGTAGCAGCCATGCCGGCCGACCGGCTCGACAAGGTGGCCGCCGCCCTCACCCTGGTGCCCCCCACCGCGGCGGACCAGATGGCAGACGCCCTGTGGGCGCGCTTCGGCCCCCGGCCCCAATTGCTGGCCGCCTCCATACGGTTCGCGCCGCAGCTAAACGCGCCGCGGGCGCTCGAGTGGTCGGCGCGGCTGCGATCGATCGGGATGGTGTGGTCCTGCCCACTCTTGGCCAGGGCCGCTGCCAACGATGTGGCACCAGCCGAACGGGTACGGGCCGGCGTCACCGCCCACGCTGCCTTCGCTGACCCCAAAGGGGCCGAGCTCGCCGTCGCCGCCGCCCCCCTGGTCCCCCTCGAGGATCTCGGAGCTGTCCTGTCGGAGGTTGTCTTGATCGACCGCGAGCTTGTAGACAGCTTTGCCGCGGCGGCGGCTGGGACGGGTACCGGTCCCGAAGGCAACGTGCGGGAACGGGCCGACGCCATTGCCCGGGCGTGGGCCGGCCTCGGCCCCGGAGCGCCGAGCGCGCAAATCGAGAATGGCGCGGCATTGTCGGAAGAGACGACGACGGCTCCTCAACTGGCCTACAGCGGTGCCGATCGGTAACACGTCCCCCCAAAAGGACTAAAAAACAAGGGCGCTCACGGACGGGCCCCTTCCGACCCCATGGAGGAAAAATGGGTCTCGATATTGTCAACAACACGATGGCGCAGAACGCCAACAACGACCTTTCGATCAACCAAGCCAACATGCAGGACAGCTTGGAGAAGCTGTCTTCCGGCTACCAGATCAATAACCCTGCAGAGGACCCGTCCGGTCTGGTCATCAGCCAGCACTTGCAGTCTCAGATCGGTGGGTTCCAGCAGGCGCAGGCCAACACCCAGAACGCCATCAACGTCGTGCAAACAGCCAACGGTGCCCTGAACGAGGTCGACACCATCCTGCAGCGCATCAACACCCTGGCCGTTGAAGCCGCCAACACCACGGCTACCGACCCCACCGCCCTGACGGCGGCACAGCAGGAAGTCGGCCAGTCCCTGGACTCGCTCGACGACATTGCCAACACCACCGTCTACGGCAACCAGCAGCTGCTGACGACCAGCGGCGCCAGCGGCATAGTGACCTTCAATTTCCAGATCGGCGCCGATTCAACTTCGTACAGCCAGGTCAGTTTCACCTTCAACTCCCTGTCGGTGTCCGGCCTGGGCCTCACCTCCATCCAGACCGGTGGCTCGTATGCCATCGGCACCACGGGCGCCCTTGTACAAATAGCCAGCGCCATCTCCACCGTTTCTGCCCTGCAAGGCACCCTCGGCGCCTACCAGAACGAGCTGCAGGACGTTTCGGACAACGAAGGTGTCATGGTCCAGAACCTGCAGTCCTCCAACGCCCAGATCGCGGACACAAACATGGCGTCCGAGATGTCCACCTTCACCCAGGACCAGGTCCTCGTCCAGGCTGGTGTGTCCATGCTGGCACAGGCCAACCAGATACCCCAGTACGTGCTCAAACTACTCGGCTAACGCCTGAGGAGTTTCTACCCCAGGTCAAACGGCGGCCGGCTCACACAGGGGGCCGGCCGCCGCCCTTGGCCTGGGACTTTAAGGGAAGGCAAGAGACCCGGGCCCCGCCCCGGGTGAGAGGAAAAGGTAAATGTCGGTCAGCAGCAGTGGGTCCTCAACACAAGAGCTCGGTTACCTCAACACGGCGCAATCGCTGGCCACGCTCATGGGGACCACCGACACCGCCTTTACCTCCGTTAGCGCCCCGCTCACCCTGAGCGGCCTGGCTTCAGGCCTGAACACCGCTGAAATAGTCGCCGACCTCATGCAGGCCAACGAGCAACCACAGGAAAAGCTCGTAAGCCAGCTCAACCAGGCGTCGACGGTCTTAGCCGCCTACCAGAACGTCTCTTCCGACGTGACCACGCTCCAGTCGACCGCCGACACGCTGGAGTCCCCGTCCGGATGGCAGGCCTGGATCCCCAACTCCTCCACCGACGACGCCACGGCGACGGTGAGCCCGGGCGCCATCGGGGGGTCGATCACCTTCAGTGTGGACTCGCTGGCCCAGGCCGACTCGGAGATCTCGGCCGGCAGCGTGAGCTCGCAAACAGCGCAGGTCACCAGCGGCCCCCTCTTGGTGGCCGTGGGTGGCGGAGCATTGGGGATCGGCACCCTTGCCTCTTCGAACCTGGCGGTAGGCAACCACACGATCGCAGTTACGCAGGCCTCGGCGGGCGCCTCTCTCACGGCGCCGTCGGCACCGGGCGCGTCCACCACCATAACGACGGGCAGCAGCGACACCCTGACCTACGACCTGGACGGCACCGCCGAGTCTCTTACCATCCCGGCCGGGACTTACACGCCGGCCACCCTGGCCGCGGCCGTGCAGACCGCCTCGGGAGGCCAGCTCACAGCAGCGGTCAACTCAGCGGGTGACCTCGTGGTCGGCACCACGGCACAGGGCAGCGGTACCTCACTGCAGATCACCGGGGGCGACGCGGCCACCGCGCTCGGGTTTTCGGCTACCCCGAGCGCCACCGCTACGGGGACCGACGGGATCGTGACAGTCGACGGGGTCGCCAATGACCTCACCAACTTTTCCCCCGGCCAGGCCGTGACCCTTAACGGAGCAGACGGCGCCACGGTGTCCGCCACCTTCACCGGCCCCCTGACGGTCGGCTCGCTGTCCGCGGCCGAGGTGAACACCGGCAATGGCAGCCTGCAATCGGTCGTCAGCGCCATAAACGGTGCCGGGCTGGGCATATCGGCTAGCGCCGTCACCACCGGCACCAACGAGTACCGCCTTTCCGTCCAGTCGACCTCGTCGGGGGCCGCCAACACGTTGAACATCGCCACCAACGCGTTCTCGGGACTGGGTGCCCTGACCACGGTCACGGCGGCCGCCGACGCCGCTATTACGGTGGGCAACGGCCCCGGCTCCTTCGAGGTTACCAACAGCTCCAACAGCATCACCGGGTTGATGCCCGGGGTCACCCTGAACCTGCTCCAGGCCGACCCCGGCATCCAGACGACGATCTCGCTCCAACCCGATGGCCAGACCATGGCCGACACGGTGCAGAGCCTGGTCACCGCGGCCAACCAATTGATCACCGACCTCAACACCGCTACCGCGTACACCCCGTCCAGTACCTCGTCGGGCAGTTCGTCCACGGCGGGCACGGCTGGCCCCTTGCTCGGGGACCCGACAGCCCAAAGCCTGCTCGCCTCGGTGCTCTCAGCCATCGGCGACCAGGCCGGCGTCAGTAGCAGCGGCTCGTCGGGCCTGGTAGGCATCAGCATGAACGAGAACGGGACGTTGAGCTTCAACGCCAACACCTTCGCCCAGGCTTACGACACCAACCCCACCCAAGTCGCCAACACCTTCCTCACGGGCGGCTCCAGCTCCAGCTCGCTAATGTCCTTCTACGAGTCCACCGACGCCACCGCGGTTGGCAACTACCAGGTGAACGTGACCCAGGCGGCCAGCCAGGCCGCCGACACGGGGGCGGCGGTGACCGGCGGCGCGGTGACCACGGCCGAGACGCTCACTGTGGGCTCGGGCGGCACCAGTGCCAACTATACGACTACGGCGGGCGAGTCCCTCGAGGACATTGTTACCGGTCTCAACCAGGCCTTCGCCGCCCAGAACCTGGCGATGAACGCTTCGGTGGTAGACGGCGCCCTGGTGCTCAACAGCATGGCTTATGGATCGGCCTCGTCCTTCACTGTGACCTCGACGGCGTCCGGCGCCGGCACCACCGGCCTCGCCTCGGCCACGAACACGCCCCAGACCTTCACCGGCACCGATGTCCAGGGCACGATCAACGGCCAGGTAGCCACCGGGACGGGCCAGCTCCTGTTGGGAGCGGCCAATACTTCGGCCCAGGGCCTGCTCGTGCTGGTGAACGCCACGCCCACCCAGCTGGCGGCAAACGAAGGCACGGTCAACGGCACCATCAACTACCAGCCCGGGATCGCACAGGCGCTGGCCACCGTGGCCTATGGCGCCGCCAACCCCGGCACCGGGACAGTCGCCAACGCCATCACCGGGGAACAAAGTGAGATGAGCAACATCAACACGCAGATCACGAACTGGAACCCGATACTCCAGGAGCAGCAGACCCAGCTCCAGAACCAGTACGACGCCATGGAGACGAGCCTGGCAGCCCTGAAGACGACGCAGACCGCTCTGACAGAGTATTTCAACCAAGCCACAAGCTCGAGCAGCTCAGGCTGACACACCCGACGACTAGGAGACACCCCATGCCCGCCTCGCGCGCCCGCAGCACCTATCTCGCCACCGCCGTCGCTGGCGCCCCTCCGGAACGGCTCTTGACGATGCTCTACGACGCCCTCGTCAACAACATCGTGGTGGCCGAAGATGCCTTGGAACGCAAGGACTTCTACACCCTCAACGAGCGGTTACTACGGGCCGAGGAGATGGTCCTGGTGCTGCGAGGCTCGTTGAAGCCAGAGATATGGTCCGGCGGGCCGGCGCTCATGTCGATCTACGCCTACGTGTACAAGTTGCTGGTGCGGGGCAACGTCCACAAGGACGCCGGCGCTTTGTCCGACGCCCGCAAGATCCTGGAACCGCTCCAGGCCGCATGGCATGTCGCCGCCGACCAGGTCTTGGCCGAGCGGGCCGCCACCCCTCAAGGGGCGCCCGCCGGGCTGAGCGCGTGACTGGTGTGGACGAACCAGAAGTGGGCCGAGCTGAGGTAGGCGGACCTGCGCCAGGAGCGGAGGCCCGCCTGGACCTCTTGGAAAGACGGGTGGCCGCTCAGGCGCAAGCGCTGGCGCGGGTACCCCTCAACCTGCGCGTCCCCGAAGACGTCATCGCTCTCCTGGCCACGGCCCCCGGCGAGCT
>Ga0181517_10004151_pt1 | contig 13360 bp, 16 predicted proteins | sample PEATcosm2014_Bin_31_FD_119748 | JGI IMG/M metagenome (GOLD analysis project Ga0181517, IMG submission 119748) | Peatland microbial communities from MTU Mesocosm Facility, Houghton, MI, USA - PEATcosm2014_Bin01_30_metaG | ecosystem: Environmental > Terrestrial > Soil > Wetlands > Peat | place... | reverse complement strand
TAGCATCTTGCCGCAAAATCTTGATCTGCTTCTGACACTCCTTGATTTCACCAGCCAGAACTTTCCGCTCGTCCTTGAGCGTCTTGACCAGGGCCTTGGGCAGAACGCCAGTCTCGGAATCGCCTTCCACAGCTTCCCCCTCCTCGTCTTCGGCAGCAACAGCGGTAGCGAAAAGCCCTTCCAATTCGGCAATGCGGGCCTGATCCTTTTCGATCTGCTGCAAAACCTCGGGGAACTGCGACTGCAAAATGTCCTCTTCGGGGATCAATTCAGCCCCCCAGCCACTAGCGGCAATCGACTTCAAATCGCTTTCCAGCAACTTGACGTAGGAAGCCACCGCGCCACGTACCTGATGGGTGCCCAGCAGATTTAGCGGGCCAAGCCGCTTTGCCAAGCTGTCGATGCAATGGCGGCGAAGGTCGAAAACATTTTGGGTTTCGGGCAGACCCTCGATCTGCTTGACGTTCTTCTTCCACCAATCTTCCAATGCAGCATGAAAGTCATCGAGCTTCGCCCGAACGCCGGGGGCAGACTCGACCATGCGTTTGATGTCGTCCTTTGACTGAACGCCGTCAGCGAAATCGCTGTATCGACCATCCCGATGCTTGAAAAGAAGTGCCTCGATGCCAGAGTAATTGGAGAAGAAACAGCCAAGCTGGACGATTTCGGCAACGGGGATGCCACCATGCAAGTGGGCACGAACGTCATGCGGCTCGGGCAGCGGCGAATTATCGACGTAGCGGCGAATGTTGAGGTTGAAATCCTCCTTCGCCAAATCGTCATAGGAAACCTCTCGGGAATACTTCTCGACCGTGAGGTGGCTACGATAAACGGTGGTGATCTTTTCGATGTCCTCGGGCCGAAGGGAGTTCTGGTTCTTGCCCTCCTTGTATTCCCGGTCGGCATTGATGAACAGGACGCTCTTGCGTTGGCTGGCCCCTTTCTTATTGATGACCAACAGGCAAGCCGGAATACCCGTACCGTAGAACAACCCAGCCGGTAGCCCGATAACCGCTTCCAAAATGCCGTCCTTGATGAACCGCTGGCGGCACGTTTTTTCTTCGCCACCCCGGAAAAGAACCCCATGCGGCATAACGACCGCCAATTTCCCATCGCTCTTGAGCGAGGCAACCATGTGCTGCACGAACATCAGGTCGGCCTTCTTGCCGCTTTCAGGCATGAAGGTATGGAACCGCTCGGGAAACTTCATCCCGTTGCGGGAGTAATTTTGGGAGAACGGAGGATTGGCAATCACCCGGTCAAAGCGGCGAATCTCGCCATTGCGGTCCAGGTGTTGCGGTTCCTTGATTGTATCACCCTGGCGAATGTCGGCACTCCTGATCCCGTGGAGGATCATGTTCATCTTGCAGATGGCCCAGGTGCCACCGTTGCTGTCCTGCCCAGCCAGTTCCAGGTTGCGGGGGTCGCCGCCCGTTTCTTGGACATGGTGCTTGGACTCGATGAGCATACCGCCCGATCCGGCGCAGGGGTCGTAAACGCTCATGCCCTCCTGCGGGTCAAGGATCAGGACCATCACGCTATCGACTTCGGTGGGCGTGTAGAACTCGCCCCCCATCTTCCCGGCACTATCGGCAAAATACTTGATTAGATACAGGTAGGCCGCGCCCAAGAGGTCGGGGAACTCGAAGTCATCGTTGCTCAAGGGGATTTCATCGAAATGCTGAATGAACTGGACGAGGGTGCTATCGTCCATCGTTCGCTGACCGACCTTGCGATTGAAATTGATGCCCTTGAGAACGTCCTGAAGCGTGTTGGGGTTGGCGTCCTCGATTGCAGCCAGGGCCTTGTTCAACCCAGAGCCGACCGCTTCTTTCAGGTGCTTGATCTTGCTCCAATGGCCTTTGTCGGGGATAAAGAAATCATATTTATCGGGATTGGCAAGCTGCTTCTCGATCAGTTCCGGCTTCATGCCCTTGGCTTGATACTCAGTTTCGAGCGTGGCGCGGTCCTTGTCGAACTGGTCGCTCATTCGCTTCAGGAAGAGCATCCCAAAAATGTATTCCTTGAACTCCGAGGCATCCATGTTGCCCCGCAGAATGTCGCACGCCTTGAACAGCAGGCTTTCCAAGCGGGAAAGGGTGAGCTTCTTTGCCTTCTTCGTCGGCTTTACCTCGTCATCCCTGCCGTTAAACTCGAAACCTTGCTGCACGTCCTGACTCATGTTTCGCCTCGGTACTGGTGTTGCGTTCGATGTGCCATTGCCATGCAACCGCCCGATCAGTTCGTCCCGGCGACCCTTGCCGGAAAGCCCAAGCAACAGGCAGGCTTCGACCAACTGCCCCTTCGCCATATAGGGGGCAAGAACATCGGGCGTGGCCTTGCGTGATTGGGACACAGCGGCCCGCATTCCCTCCACGCTACGGCGATCCACGTTGGCGATTTCCAAATCGTCAACGAGCCGCTTCAAGTCATTGCGGCCCAAAACACTCAGGATGGCCGGTTTGATCTTCAATGCCATGCTCCAACAGCGTCAATCGTCAAGCGGTCGATGAATTTGCCCCGCCCTCAGTCCGAACCTCCGGTATCTTGGGTTGCGCACCGCAATCCTTAGCTGCCCGCCAATCATTAGTTCTGCTCACTTCCACCAGACGCGCCTTGGTCCCACGGCACCTGACGGTCTTGCTCCGGTTTCGGAGGGGCTTGCACCGGCAGGGGGCCGTTTCAGGGGGCCAGTATCTCGCAAATTCGGGGAAAACCTGATTTTATCCGTGTGCCACCCCCTCTGCAAGCAATCCAGGGACTCCAAGTGTTTTTGGGCCATTGGGTTACGTCGGGGCGGGCAAGTCTGGCAAAGCCTGCGGCTTTGTCAGACAAAAAATTGCCCAAATCACCATGATAACCAAGGGGCTGGTCACATCCCGGCACCCCCACGGATGGATTTTTTCGGCGGCATGATTTTGCAGCCATGTGGCCGGGGAATGGGGCGGCTAAATCCCGTTCGGGCCTGTCCGTCAAGGAGAAGAGTGGCCGTCACGACCGCCCTGGCGGTCGTGACGGCGACACAGAATAGATTGTGAATCGGGGAAGGACCGGCCCCGCCAAGAAAACGTCGTGGCCGTTTAGTGCCTTGCCGCGCCTGTTGCCAAGCGTTTCGCAACCGTGGCCGATTCTCGTTCCATCGCCCGCTCAATTTCCCGTGAGAATACTGCATCGCCGCGCCTCTGGGCAAACTCCCGCGCCAAGTCCTTGATCTCCTGCACGACCCGCTTCACGACAAAGCGGCTAGGGCTATTCAAGGTGGCACGGCCCACCAGTCCTTTCGTTTCTTCGCCCGCCAACCGAGCATCGAGGATGGCAATTCCCAATTCGCCCAATCTGGCCCGTACAAGTTGCCGGAAGCCGTCAATCAATCGCTCGTCATCCTGACGGCCTGCCCGCGCCCGATCCGGTACATCCATCGTCCCTCCCGGCTTGAACTCCTGGTCGATGGGAACGCTGGGCAACAGTCGTCGGGCATTTCTTTGCTTCTCGATCATGTTCTTGATCGCATTCGCAACGGCCCGCTTGAACCGCAAGTCTAAAGGACCATGCCTTTCCTCGTCATAATTTGTGAAGAGGCCCCCGGTGAGCAACTTCACCACAAGGTCGTGGGTCCGTTCTTGCACTTCCCGTTGATCCCGATAGCCAGAATTTCTCAGGCTCTTGGCGATGTAGCCGATCCAGTTGATGCCTCGCATTCGTTCAAGGGCAGCACGATGCTCCGGGGATGATGCCGAAAGTTTCCCCAACTCGTCATCGAAAAGCTGATTGTACTGGGCCGGATCGAAAGTGAAGTAGCTCTCGATCAGCCGAAGCCGGGAAAGAAGGGCCTGTTCGCAAAGAAATTCGTGGAAGGTTCTCATGCGGGTATCTATCCTGGTCGCCATCGGTTTTCTGCCTCTTCTCTCCACGGGCGGTTCTGTTTCTCATGCCGCACAAGCCACCCAAGATCGAAATGCGAATCGTCAACGTCACGTTCCCCAGGTTCGTCATTGTGGATCGACGCCGCTATTGGACTGGTCGAGGATGGAGCCGGTGCCTACGTCATGCCCTGCTCTACGCCCATGCCGATCTGCTGCGAGAGGACATTGAGAAGCTGAAGATGAATTTCCGGTGAGTATCGCCACCGCTTCACAAAATTCGTGAGACTTGAAACTGGTCCCCATTCAAGTTGTCTTGCCGCAAGACATTACGAGCGATCTCGCCAGCCCCTTGCCGCTGTCTCATGGGACGGCAATCTGGATTTTGCCACCTCGATTGAAGATCGGAATGTGAATCATCGTGAGCCGTGTCTCGGCACAGGTGAGATCATTCGCATTGCGTTAAGGCTAAAGGGTTTGAGTGAGGACCAGTTTCATGTCTCGCCGTTTTTCCCGAACCCCTTGTGCGACCGGAAAACTGAATTGTGCATCCTCCCGTATCAAACCAACCAAGCATGAGGATCGTCATGGCTTCTCAAGCCGAACTTCGACAACAGATAACTGGACAAATAATTGAGGCCCTTGAATCGGGCGGGCTTCCGCCTTGGCGTCGGCCCTGGACCGTATCGAAGAACTCAGGCCGACCGGCCAACGTGTCGAGCAAGAGGCCGTACCAGGGCGTCAATCCCCTGCTGCTTGAACTCCATGCTCGAAAGCACGGGTTCAATAGTCGGTGGTGGGGCACCTATCGCCAGTGGCAAGCACTCGGCGCACAGGTAATGAAGCGGCCCGAAGGCATTGAGCCAGGGGCATGGGGATGCCATTGCGTATTTTTCAAGCCGATCAAGAAGACCACGACCGATCCGCAAACCGGCTTGGAAGTCGAGGAACGATTCCCGTTATTGAGAGGCTACTGTCTCTTCAACGCCGATCAGTGTTCCGGCCAGCGAGTCGAGCAATATCAGGCAGGTGAGCCGGTCGTCGTCACGGATGCTGTACCTGATTATGCCCCTGCCGAGGAATTGATCGCCGCAAGCAAGGCCGACATTCGATACGGCGGCGACAGAGCCTTTTACGTTCGGCCCGTGCCGGAAGGTTCGTATCCGAACCATTCGACCGGCGATTACATCCAACTGCCGCCCAAGGAACGCTATTCGCCCGTGGGTGCCTACTACGAGACAGCCCTCCACGAACTATCGCATTGGTCGGAAGTCCGCACCGGCTGGGACCACCAGCAACGTGGCTACGCCCTTGGCGAACTCGCAGCCGAGATTTCCGCCTGCTACTTGGCGACCGAATTGGGCGTGCCGCAAGGCGAGGGCATCGAGAACCATGCCGCCTACCTGAAGTCGTGGCTCGAAAACATGCGGAACGATCCCAAGTACATCTTCACGGCATCGACGCAGGCAAGCAAAGTGACCGACTACCTGCTGGCATTCGTTCATCCAGCAGAGGTCGAAAGCGAAGAGGAAACGGAATCCGTGGTTGGTATAGCAGGGCAGGCCGCATAAGGGAATGGCGGCATCGTTGCAATCTGAATTGTACTTGGCCAAAAAATGCAATCCACACTCGATACCGTTGATACCGTCATGGAGCCGACCAATCGCATTCGCGCTCTTTCTTCCAATGGAAACGGCCATGCCGATAGCCCGAAAACTTTTCCGCTTCTCGTCGCCCCAACTCCCGCCGTCGAGGAAGAGATTTCAATGACGGGCCTTGAAGAGAAACAGGAATTGCTGGCGCACCACGTTCGATTGGTGGCGCGGGGCAAGAGCTTCGGGCTGTTTGTGGCCGGTCCTGGTGGCCTTGGCAAGTCCAAGACCATCGCTGAAACCTTGGCCGCTGAAGGCATCACGCCGGTCTTGTTGAACAGCCACGTCACGCCGCTATCTCTGTACCAGACCCTCTTCTTCAACCGCAAGGACTCGATCATTTGGCTGGACGATTGCGACAGCATCTACGCCAATATGATGATTCTCGGCTTGCTGCGAAGTGCCTTGTGGGGGCAGGGCGAAAGGATCGTCACGTACACCAGCACTCAATTGCCGGAAGGACTGCCCCGTAGCTTCCCCTTCGATTCCCGAATCGTATTTTGTGCGAACAAGCTGCCGAAGAAAAACGAAGCATTCAAGGCGGTCCTCAGCCGAGTCGATTGCTTCACCTTGGACTCAACGAATGACGAATTGATCGAGCAAATGCGGCTGCTGGCGAATAGGGGCATGAATAAACTGACCCCGGCCCAATGCCATGAGGTCGTGGATTTCATCGAGCAAAATGCCGGTCCACGCCGTCTTTCGATGCGACTCTACGAGCCGAGCCTTCGCAAACTCGAATATGCCATGACCGCTGGCATCGACTGGCGGGATTTGGTCAAGAGCCAATTGGAGCAACTCGGCCAGCAAGACAACATCCCCAAGCCGGTCAATACGCAAGAGCATGATCTGACGTGCCTGCGGGAAGCCCTAAAACAATTCCCCGAATCCGTCAAAGATCAAGAACGGTTCTGGCACAAGGCCACTGGCAAGTCACGGGCCAGTTTCTTCCGGGTCAAGAAGGCTTTCGAGAAGGGCAAGTAGCCCTGGAATCCGGTTCTCTTTATCGGCCTTCGTTCCATTGCAGCGGTATTGTCTTCCAAAGGAACAAAATCATGCCCAGTATCGAGACAGGCAGCGGCACCGTGACCTACAACGTCGTGCGAATGGCCATGAATGGCGAGCCGTTCACCATGAGCGTGACCGAGCCGGACGAAATCCAGGCCGTTATTGACGCCGTGAATCAGGGAATCGACTCCCATCTTGAAGCCTGTTTCTGCCCTGGCCGTGGCGACCAATACGAGGGTGGCGAACGAAAGGCCGGAAAACTGGTTCTATGTCATACGCTGGAATGTTCCGTAAGCCCCAAGTCTCTGCCCGTGCTGCTTCGCCGTCTTTGCGAATTGGAAAACAGCGCAGGTATGAGGCTGGCCAGCGACATTCTGACCGTCCTCGGCTTCAACGATTACGGCGAGTTCGTTGGCCGTAAGGCATTGGGATTGCCATGAAAACCAGCCTCGATTACGGCATGGCGGTAGTGTCTTGCATGACCTACGCACAGGCCACCCAGACCCCAAATGGAATTGCTGGTCGCCTTCCCCAATAACGAGCCGCTTCAAAAGTAGGCCAAGCCTTTCTGAATTGTGCCGATACGTCTGCGAGGCATACGACTGGCTTCACACACTTACCGAGAGGATGTATGAGCTACAAATCTTGCCGACAACTTGAGCGCGAGTCCGGCGACCCGTGGCCGGATACCGGGTACAAGATCACCAAGAAGGCGACTCGTATCCCGTTTCCAGGGGACCGCATTAGAGTCGCCCCGCAAGGGTGGCAACGCCGCGCCCGTTACACCGCCCACGTTCGTTCAGTAAACATCGACGCCAAGACGGTGACGGTCGTAAGAGACTTCGGAAGCTACTGCCTGCCGAGAGAACCGGAGGTAATCAAGCTGTCTTGTTGTCGAGCGGACCCGGCGACATACGATGATCCTGAACCGCCCCGCCAGTTCCAATTCAACATCCGGTACGAGCCGGAAGATGGGCCGGACCTGCCTGCCCGGTTCGTCGTTGAGGCGTGGTGGGGGGAGTGGTGCAATTCGTACCCCGCCGAAAACGACTACGAGGTTTGGGAGTGGATCGACAAGCTGCTCACCGGCCCTGTCTGCGACGTGTGCGGTTGCCAGTTGGCCCGTGTAGGGCAGTCTGGACATATCCTTTGCCAGCGCGACCCCGCGCACCGGCAGAGTAAAGAGACTCTGGCGGATTGTGCGGAGGGGGCGACGAGATGTTCGCCCTACGGCAGCAGCCGAACCCCGGCCCGCACGCCCGTCGAGGAGATCACACAGACGCCCACGGGCGGCAATGGCAAGGCGGCTAATCCGGCCTTGAATCGGGCCATGAAGCGGCTAGGCGCGGTCACGGTCGAGAAGACCGAAGAACAGTGGAACGGCAAGCCGCGCCCTATTTACCGGGCTGTCATCGACCCCGACAAGCTGTTGGGCGGTCGTCGGCCCAATGTCGAATACCGCACGCCCTACACCTACCACGACGCCGACCGAGAATATGAGCAGCGCGTCAGGGCCGAATCGGAGAATCAGCCACCGGCTTATCGCAAATGCCGCTGACATGGAATTGCTGGCCGAGCGATGAAGGCATTTTTGCCGAAGGCAAAAAATGCCCCATTTCTGAATTGTCCCTCGGAACTTGAGGAAACGATACGCCCGAATCGGCACAACCGGAGAAAAATCATGGCGAAGGCTATCGAGTTGGTTGAAACCCGCAAGGGCCTTGCAATCTTGGAAACGCACTCCCGGTATGACGTTCTCTTGCACGGGAAGAAAGTCGGGCAGTTGTACTTCAACATGCGGGGATATGTCGGCACCCTGCCTACCTCAAGCGGCAGCGAACTCTACATCGGGGAGCGTGGAATTTCTGCCTACCGCAAGGCCGCTGCCCAATTGAACAGGGAGTGGGCGAAGGCCGGTGAAGCGACCACGAACAACGAGCAATCAGAAACGACCTGCCATGTTTAAGGTTACGTGGACTACTTCCCAGCGGATTCATGCCACGATTGATGGCAAGACCACGATCTGCGGTCACGTCTTCGACGGTTCTGATAGGTCCGTTCACGGCCAACTTCACAAGTACAAGCGGAAACGGCATTGCCGTACTTGCTTCGTGACGAAGCTCGATTTCAAGTCGCCGTGGTTGCCAGCCTGCGAAGCTGATACCCAGGAATGGGATCGGCCCAAGAGCCGCTGAATCCAACCTTCCATCGAGGAAAACAATGCACGTCACTGCTACGGCCAAACTCAACGGCCATGATTTGAAAGACATTCCCGTGCTGAACCCCGGCGATTGGTTCGGCAAGACATGGTTAATCGAGATCGGAGGGAGTTATGTCCCCCTGTTCCTCATCGTGGAGGCCGACACCATCATGGACGCCATTGACGAACTGGCCGACAACGAGAAATACGGCCACAACATCATCGTGGACGACGCCGATCTGGGCGACTATCCCGAAGAGGACCGCCACTACAGCGGTTCGGGCAAAGTGCTTGACCTGGATCATCTGTTGGCCCACGGCCAGGAAAGAGCAGAATGCCCCTTCCCTTGCCTTTACCACGGCGATGGTCTGCCGGAAGCTGGCATGAATCCCACGGACTACTATCAGCGAGATGAATGACACCGACAAGGAATAGGAGGCCGTCAACCGGATCAAGGGCGTCACGAAAGCAAGGGTGCCCCGAAACGAGTTGCGGAAATGCTGGGACCACGGCGTTTCACTGGGCAACCGCTGATACTGAATTGTTCCTCTCCCTTCGTTCCTTTCACCCCCTTTCTACGAAGTTCTGCCGTGGAAACCGAAGCAATCACCATCGCCCTGGTTCAAGAGAGGCTTGGCCTAGCCTTCGGCAAGGCCAAGCAAGTCGTCGGCCTGATCGAAGGCGAGATTGAGCCATCGACCTTTGCCAGCGTTCAGAAATGGCTGGACCAATGCTTCAACGAGCCGTTCCAGCCTGAACAAGTCATGTGCGCCCTGGACGAAGTTCTCGGAACATTCGGGGTCGAGGCGATCACTGTCGAGGGCGCATGGATCGACCGCTTTCATGGCAATATCGTCGCCACGTACTGCAATTCCGGCGAAACCTACGATGCTACGGTCGTCTACGATACCGAGGCTGGTGAATATCTGATTACTTCCTGGGGTGATTTCCTTGAAGATTGGGAGCAACGTCGCGCCGCCGATGACGAGCCTGACGTTGATGACCTGACCGAACACGAAGATTTCGCCCACGACAACGACTATTAACGGAGGACTTTCATGGGTTGGCTTTTCAAAGACGGCTGCACCCGCAACGACATGATTCGGGAGCGAAGCGAGGATTGGGAGCGGTCCACTGATGATGGAGTCCTGGTGAAGACCACTTGCCTCGCCCATTGTTATCGGGGCGGCAATTTCTCTGGCGTCCTCTGGTCAGTTTGGGAACGGACATATACCACAGATAACCAAACTGCCAAGCCTACCGAACGGTGGATTGCTTGCGACCTCCTCCAATACCAGAACAACTACGGCTGGGGCTTCAAAGACATGGAAGAGTCGATGCACCCTTACTATTATTCATGCCCCAAGGGTTATCTGGCATTGGTGCCAATCGACCAATACGGCGGTCATGCCGAATGGCGTGAGGGCGTTCGGCAATATCACGAACGGCAGGCCGAGAAGCGGAAGCAGCGTCGGGCGTGCCTTGCCTGACGAGGAAATCGTATGACCACCGACGAAGCAATCGACATTTCCTGGGGTGCTGACCGCTATCGTGGTGTCCCGCGCCCGACCGAGGAAGAGGCTTTGGAAAGAATCGACCACCAGCTTGCAGCTTGCGGGTTCAACTGGCTTACCGGGCAAGAGGCAAGGGATGTACTTCGGCGGGCAATTCGCCCTGATCTGAACACCGAAACGTGAGGGCGGAAAAAAATGTCGGCCAAGAAGGTCTACAAAAAGGCCGTAAAGCGATTCGCCGCTGCCTCCGATTGCAAGGGAACTAAGGAAAAAGTCGGCGGCATCATTCGTTACAAGGGCAAGTTCTACGGCGTGACCATCGAGGAAATAGAACAGCCGCCGAAGCGAAAGTGCGTGGCCTGAAAACAAGTGGGCATCCTTTTTGCCAAGGCAAAAAGGAATGCCTCTTCGATCAAACGATTGGGAGAAAAGCACGATGCCATATCCGTATGGCCCGAATCCATTTGTCCAGAAAACCGAATCCCCGCCCCACATACCTGAACCGCCTGCCTCTTCCAATGGAATGAGTCCAGGGCGACTGGCATTTGGCGGTTGCTGCTTTGCGTGGTGGTTTCTTCTCCTCTTTTGGCCGTTCCTCCTGGGCGTCGTGGCCGTGCAGGTGTTCGCCCGTGTGGTTGCTTATTTCGGTGGTGGAGTGGTGCAAGTCATTGACGGCGTTATACGGGCTGGCAGGGGCGAAAAGTGAAGTGTCAGCGATACTTATGCGACCGACGACCGTGGCGATTATCGCCTTCATCCTGATCGAATTGCTGTTTTTCGGCGGCGCGGGCTATTGTTTCCGGTCTGGTCATTGGGTAATTGCCCTTGCTCTGCTGCTCCTCGCCTTCATGTGCCGGATTTGGGCCATAAACGATGGACCTGATGGCGACTGGGCGATGGTCATTCTTTCCATCTGGCATTGTGAATACATGCCTCCTGGCAAGCGTCCTGATAAATAAATTGTGCCTGCTCGTCTGCATTTACCTTGGAGAATTGGAATGGCAACCTACCTCAAGATCGAAAACCCTGGTGTCTGTCCTATCGAGGGCTTCATTCTGCTCGGTGCCACCAGCAAGCGACTAGCCGACAACGACTCGCCCTTCACAATCGGGCAATTCGGCAGCGGCAACAAGCACGCCGTCAACGTCCTGCTGCGGGCCAAACTCTACCCCATCGTCTTCTGCGGGAATCATCGCCTCGAATACGGCACGAAACCCGGCAAAATGAAGGCCCTGGAAGGCGATGCCGCCTACAACCGGGTTGTCGTCAAGCACGGCGGCACCGACGAAGATGGGGCCAGCGTCACGTTCACCGAGGAACTTTCCCAGACCGATCAATACGGCGAGTTGGATTGGACCTGCATCGGCATGGCGTTTCGGGAATTTGTGAGCAATGCAATCGACGCCGCAATCGCCGTCAACAAGCAGGCCAACGGCAAGGCCAAGTGGCCGTGGGAGGGCGTGAAGGTCGAACTGGTGCCCGAAGAGAAGGTGCGGGCCAAGAAGGGATATACAAGGGTTTTCGTGCCCGCCGACAACGAAGAGGTCATCCGTTTCTTCGCAAATCTCGGCAAGTGGTTTCTGCATTTCTCGGAACCGGAGTCGATCATGCAGGCCATTTTGCCGAAAAAGGCCCGCAACCTGGACCCGGAATGCAAAACGGCGGTCATCTATAGGCGTGGCGTCAGGGTGCGGGAGATCGACCAGTATTCCTCCGAATCCTTGTTTGATTACAACCTGAACGATCTGCGGGTGGACGAATCCCGCAACGTGGATGATTACCAATGCCGGAACGCCGCCACGAAAGCGATGGCAAAGGCCGGTCCTGAAATCCTGGCCGCTTGGATTTGCTCGTTCCGGGGGGATATATCCTATTGGGAACATGGCTTCGGCGGCTACGAACTCAAGCCACAATGGGGCGAGACAGCCGAAGAGATCGCCACCCGGAAGGCCAACTGGAATAAGGCCCTGGAAATCGTAGGGGATTCGGTCGTCTTGGCTACGAAAGACGGCCCGGTTCATGCCTTGGAACAGAAGGGCTACGATCCCCTGGAAGTTCCCGAAACCGTTGTGCGGGCCGCTGAAGAATATGGCTGCAACACGCCAGCCAAGATTCTGTCTGCCGATGAACTCGATGGCCGGGAATCGTTTGATCCTTCGCCCGATGCCCTGGCTGCTCTCGATTGGGTTTGGGAGAAAGTCGCCCTGGCCGGGATGGACGATGGCAAAGCCAAGCCCGAAATCCGCTGCTTCAGAAAAACCATGAGTGGCGGCACGGTCGTTCTTGGCTTCCTTCGGGATGGCGTGGTCTATATCAACGAAGGCTTGGCCGTGGGCGCAAGCGTCGAATTGCGGCAGACCGTCTTGGAGGAGGTTGCCCACTACCTTTCCGGTTCAAAAGACTGCACACGGGACATGCAAGATTGGGCCTTCAAGCTGGCGGTACGGGTGGCGATGGCGGGCGCGGCAAGAACGAGCCGCACGAACATGGCATCTGAATTGTGCATCTGATATTGACCACGAAGTAAGGAACAAGATGGCAAAATTCCAACTTGGCCGACTATTGGCAACTCCCGGTGCCCTCCAAGCATTGCAGGAGGCAGGGCAATCTCCCTCCGACTTCCTCAGTCGTCATGCAAATGGCGATTGGGGATTGATTGATCGTGACGATTGGCAGTCGAATGACTCCTCCCTGGTGGATGGAAGCCGATTGCTTTCGGCGTATAAGACTGCCAAGGGCGTCAAGCTGTGGATCATTACTGAAGCTGCCGACGATGACGGCAATCGAGCGGCGACTACGATCCTCTTGCCCGATGAGTATTGAATAATGCCCAGCCGACGCACCTTCCTGAAGCAGACCGTGGCCCTGGCCTTGGGTTCAATGCCGCTGGCAGCGGCAATTGATGCCCCAGACTCGTTTCTGCTCGAATCGGGTTGTCTCACTTGTGCCGGTGAGCGGAAGGGCAAGCAATGGAAGTTGACCTTTACCATCTGGATCGAGCGCAGGCGGAAGGATGGGGCCAGTATGAATCGCCGCCTTGTACCGTCTGCGTTGCTGAAACAACGTCTGGCCGAGATCGGCCAACCAACCTTCTTCGACGGCCACCCTGTCTATCGTCAGCTTGTG
>Ga0181517_10004149_pt1 | contig 13363 bp, 10 predicted proteins | sample PEATcosm2014_Bin_31_FD_119748 | JGI IMG/M metagenome (GOLD analysis project Ga0181517, IMG submission 119748) | Peatland microbial communities from MTU Mesocosm Facility, Houghton, MI, USA - PEATcosm2014_Bin01_30_metaG | ecosystem: Environmental > Terrestrial > Soil > Wetlands > Peat | place... | reverse complement strand
GCTGAAACTGGTGGACTTCGCCCGCGCGGCGAAACTTTCGGGCAGCGGCTTCTTGCTCTACACGAACTGGGGCGCGCGGCTGGAGCGGGCGCTGATCTCGTTCCTCCTGGATTTGCACATCACGCAGCATGATTACACGGAGGTGTCGCCGCCGTTCATGGTCGGCGAGCAGTGCATGGTGGGCGTGGGGCAGTTTCCCAAGTTCAAGGATCAATACTACGGCGTGGCCGAGGGCGGCCGCGCGGAGGAGCTGGGCAAACTTTATCTCGTCCCGACGGCGGAGACGCCGGTGGCGAACATCCATCGCGAGGAATTGCTGGCGGAGAAACAATTGCCGATAAAGTATTGCGCCTACACGCCGTGCTTTCGTGGCGAGGCGGGCGCGGCGGGCGTCGGCACGCGCGGGATGATCCGCGTGCATCAGTTCGACAAGGTGGAGCTGATCAAGATCGTGAAGCCGGAACACGGTTACGACGAGCTGGAGAAGATGGTGGCGAATGCGGAGAAGGTTTTGCAACTGCTCGGCCTGCATTATCGCGTGATCATGCTTTGCACGGGCGACATGGGCTTCGGCAGCGCGAAGACTTATGACATCGAGGTCTGGGCGCCGGGGCAGGGGAGCTATCTGGAGGTTTCGAGCTGCTCGAACTGCGAGGATTTCCAGTCGCGCCGGATGAACATGCGCTTCAAGACGGAGGCGGGAGCAAATGTGTTTCCGCACATTCTCAATGGCAGCGGCACGGCGCTGGCGCGGTTGTTTGTGGCGTTGATCGAGACGCATCAGCAGGCGGACGGCAGCGTGCTGATACCGTCCGCGTTGCAGCCGTATCTTAAAACCGAGCGCATCGCGGCATGAACTTGTTTAGACCGTGTTTATTTGCGACATACGATTTACGATTGACGCGCGCTTCGGCTCGCGGCGCGTCAATCGTAAATCGCAATTCGTAAATCCATGAACATCTTGCTCGCCAGCAGCGAAGTTTATCCGTTCTCGAAGACGGGCGGCCTGGCGGACATGGTCGGCGCGCTGGCGGGCGCCCTGGCCGACGAGGGACACGAGGCGCGCGTGGTGACGCCGCTGTATCGCGGCATCCGTGAGAAGTTCCCGGCGATGCGCAAGGTGGACTGGTATTTCCATCTGCCGCTGGGGCCGAACTTTGCCCAGGCGGAGTTGTGGGAGCTGGATGCGGCGCGCGGGCTGAAGATTTATTTCATCGACCAGCCCACTTATTTTGACCGCGCGGGCATTTATCAGGAGAACCATTTCAGCTACGCGGACAACGCGGAGCGCTACATCTTTTTCTCCAAGAGCGCCGTCCATCTGGCGCGCTATCTGCCGTGGCGGCCGGACGTGGTCCATGTCCACGACTGGCAGGTCGGTCTGGTGCCGGCCTTGATGGCGCAGCAGAAACACGAAGGGTGGGGGAACCCGCCGCCGACATGCCTGACCATTCATAATCTCGCGTATCAGGGGGTGTTCCCGGAGGAGGCGTTCGCGCTGACGAACTTGCCGGCGAGCGTCTTCAACACGGAGGGCGCGGAGTTCTTCGGGCTGCTGAACTGCCTCAAGGCGGGCATCGCGTATGCGGATTTCATCACCACGGTCAGCCCGCGTTACGCCCGCGAAATCACCACGGAGGAATACGGCTGCGGCCTGGACGGCCTGCTGCGCCGGCGGCAGAAGCATCTGGCCGGCATCCTGAACGGCGTGGATTATGGCGAATGGAACACGACGAAGAACCCGCACCTGTTCAAGCCGTATTCCGCCGGGCGCATGGCGGGCAAGAAGATCAACAAGCTGGAACTGCAAAAGTTCTACGGCCTGCCCGCCGATGAATCCGCCCCGCTCTTCGGCACGATTTCGCGGCTGGCCGAGCAAAAAGGCGTGGACATCCAGCTCGGCGCGCTGGCGGAAATGCTGAACACCAAGATGCAGTTCGTGCTGCTCGGCAGCGGCTCGCCGGAATACGAACGCGGCTACCGCGATCTGGCGCGGCAGTTTCCCGGCAAGGTCGCCGTGCGCTTTGGCTATGATGAGACGCTCGCGCACCGGATCGAGGCGGGCTGCGACTTCTTCCTGATGCCGTCGCGGTTCGAGCCGTGCGGCCTGAACCAGATGTATAGCCTGCGCTACGGGACAATCCCGATTGTGCGCGCGACCGGCGGCCTCGACGACAGCGTCATTGACTGGACGCAGAACCCCCGGCTGGCCACGGGCATCAAGTTCTCCGAATACACCTCGCGCTCGCTGGCCAAGGCGATTCGCAAGGCGCTGGTTTTGTTCAACCAGCCCAAGCTGCTACAGGCCTGCCGCCACAATGCGATGAAGGCGGATTTTTCTTGGGAACGGACGGTTCACAATTATCTGGGCATCTACCAGAAATGCCGCCACACCGGCGCACCGGCCAAATCAGCGGACTAAACAGCCAATGAACCGGGGTTTTAATTGAGCATAACAGACATTGTATATCATTAATATAAAACAATAGGCGTCCTGTGGGCAATCTGTTGCGACGTGTTTGCGGTATGGCATTTGCTCCCAATTTGATCGCGGGATGCGATTGGAATTAAAATGAAATCAAAATTTTACCGGGCGGCGGGCTTTACCATGGTGGAAATCATGGTGGTGGTCGCCATTCTGGCGTTGCTGCTCGCCATCGCGGTTCCGTATTACGTCAAGCAGCGCGCCTCGACCCAGGCGAGCGCGTGCATCAACAATCTCACCAAGATCGAGGCGGCGAGCGACGAGTTCGCCCTGGAAACCGGCAAGAAGACCGGCGACAGCATCAATTACCCCGCCGATTTGCAGCCTTACATCAAGCTCAACCAGGTTGGCCAAATCCCGGCCTGTCCGGCGGGCGGAACCTATCAGATGCCGGCCATCGGCGCGTTTCCCACCTGCTCCTTGAGCAACACCGTTGATCCGCCGCACGTCGTGCCGTGAAGCTCCGGCCGCAGGCCGGAGGTCATTTCATTTCCCCTGCCCTCCGTCAATTTCCCTCAGGAGCTGGCGCTCGTGTAGCGGCGGACGGAGACGCGCCAGAACCATTCGGCCGCCGCCGCCCAGGCCGCGCCCACGCCGAGCAGCAGCAGCCACGCGGACGGCGAATAAATTTTATGCGCCAGCACGCGCACCGGGACGTTGCTCACGAGCAGCACCGGCAGCGCAAAGGTGAACACCGCCTTGAACGCGCCACGAAACGCCTCGTCCGGCATCCTCGCGATGTTGAACAAATTATAGTAGCCCCAGACGATGCCCTGCGCCCGGACCGTCCAGAAGCAGATCGTGGCGAGGATGAACATCAGCGAGTAATGGATCAAAATCCCCACGGCGCACAGCGCGGCGAAGCCGGCGAACTGGCCGGCGGTCGGGTGCAGGTTCAGCTTCACCGCCGCGAACACCATCACGCACACGGCGAAGAGCGCGTTCACAAACGCCCCGAGATCCACGACGCGCAGCGAGACGAGGAAGCGTGTGTTGACCGGCAGCAGCAGGAAAAAGTCCAGCTTGCCCGTGCGGACCAGCTCGGAAAGGTTGGTGCAGTTCGTCAGGAAGAACGCCTGGTAGATCTGCTGGATGAAATTGCTCGCGCCGACGAGCAGCACCATCTCCCATTGCGACCATGAGCCGATGGTCTTCGTCTGCGCGAACAGCACGGAGACAAAGCACAGTTGCAGGCCGAACCACAGCAGCTCCACGACGATCCACAGGAGGAAGTTGCCCTTGAAGGACATCTCGCGCGTGACGGAATTCTTCCAGAGCGCGGCGTAGAGGACGAGATAACGCTTGAGGTTCATCTTTTCGGCGACGGCAGCATAACGGGGCGCCGCCGCCGGAAGCCAGCCGCAAACTCAGGCGGCGGCCGGCCGGGCGAGGCAGGGCTTCAAATGCGTGTCCACGCGCATGATATGGTCCTGGATCCAGACGTTGATGGTCTGGTTCAGTTCCTTCAGCATTTCGAGGCGGAAGCCTTCCTTGTGGATGTTCTGCTTGAAGCGCTGGAACATCTGCCGGAAATTCTGGTGCGCCTCCTGGTTTTTCCCGTGCATCGGGCAGCGGTGGCTGGCCATGCACTCTTCCTCGTAGCTGAAGTGCGAGTCCACATAGTCCTCCAGAAAATTCAGGAACTCGATGATGGCGGCGACGTCCTGCGTGGTCGGGTTGGTCTGCACCAGCAGGCTTTCAAACTGGTTGAGATGCCGGAACAACTGCCGGTGCTGCTCGTCAATGTCCGGCGAACCGGTGGCAAATTGTTCACTCCAGAGGATCATGGCGGTTAATTCTTTTTTTAATTGGCTGGCGCTGCTTTTAGCGCCGTCGGCACAATGCCACGCGGCGCGAGAATACGCTAATGTTATTTTGTCATTGGCATGGCAAAATTTGTCATCTGGGCCCCCGGCTGTTCCCGGTGGAATGGGGTGGTTGGGGAATGGGCTTTTGGATGGCTCTGGAAGAGCCAAGGAAATTAGCCGGGGGCAAGCCGCAGGCGCCGCCCCCGGAATGGCGTCCCCTTCGGAATCCGCCCCGGCGGGGCGGCGGAAGGCCCGCGAACGTCCCTTTCCAGCGTCCTTTCAGGACGCAAACCTCGCGCGAACCGGCACCGGGGGCGGCGACCGCCGGGCGGTCTTGCCCCCGGCTAATTTCCGCAGTCCCTCCGGGACTTTCCACGGAATCTTCCCCAAGGGCATGATCCGTTCCACCAAAAACAGCGTGGAAAACGCCTTTTAACTGCAACCGGCTGTTTGGAAGGTAGTTCCGAACATATCGGCAACGGCTGGCAATCGTTTCCAAGCTGCGCGGGGCATTCCCCGAGCCATTCACTACATGTAGTGAGTCGCTCCCGACATGTAGTGAGCCACTGCCGACATGTAGTGAGTCATGCGGGGAACTCCCCGGACGACGCGGAACATGTTCCGCGTCACGCGGGGCATGTTCCGAACGACGCGGGGCATGTTCCGGGTCGCGTGGGGCATGTTCCGAGCCACTTGGAACATGTTCCGAGAGACGCGGGGAAGGTTCGGAAAGACAAAAAACAGGTTGCGAATCACGCAGAACAGATTCCGGCTGGTGAAAAACAGGTCGGCCACGGCCGCCAATGGTTCGGGAACGGCTGGCGCAGGTTCGGCGGCGGGGGCGAACGTCGCCGCGCGGTCTGGCGGGGTTCCCCATTTGACCGGCAACCGGTTTTACCCGCCAAACGCCCCATACCGCTTCACTCCCCTGCCCCACATGAAGCGCGCGAACGCGTAGGCCGCCAGCACCCACAGCGCCTGCATGGCCAGCCCCGTCCACAGCCCGGCGCCGGCCACCTTGCCCATGTAAATCTGGATTGGGAAATACAACTGATATGGGAACGGCGTGAGGAAGATGATTTGTTTCACGCCCGGCGGCAAAACATCCAGCGGAAACAGATGCCCGCTGGCGAGGTATTCAAACGCGAACAGGATGAAGATGAACGTGGAAATTTCCAGCAGCCAGAACGCCAGCATCGCCATGGCGAATGAGGTGAAGAATTGCAGCAGCGCCGTCAGCACCAGCGACACCAGAAACACGCCGAACGTCGCCGCATCCGGCGGCAAAAGGAAATACTGCCGGTAACAGAAGATGAAGACCGCCAGCGGCACCGCCGCCATCGCCACAAACGCGATGCGCCCGGAGACGAACAGCGCCAGCCGATACCACAGGTAGTCCACCGGCTTGAGCAGGAACTGACTGATGTTGCCCTCGCGGATGTCGGCGGCGATCTGCCAGTCGTCCTCGTTGACCGCCGTGATCACGTCCACCACCGCGACCATCAGGTAGTAGAAGATCATCTGCGCCTGCGTGAAGCCGCTGTGCTCCCCTGCCCGCTCGTTGCCGGCATAAATTGTCCGCCAGAGCGACAGCATGGCGAACAGGGGGATGAAGCTGAACAGTGTCCGCGTCAGGAAATTGAACCGATACTGCAAATTGTTTTGCAGGCCGATGTTGATGACGTGGAGGTATTTTTTCATCCGTGATGCCGCGCCCGCCGCCGGCGCGGCCCAAAGCATAATCGCCCGCGCGCCCGCCGCAAACTGCAAAACCGCCTGTCCGCCGCCGCTGCATGAATATGCGGCCGCCGCCGGAAAAATCTGTTTGCCGTGGCCCGCGCTGCTAATTACTATTAGCCCCGCGCTGGCTGGAGACCGGCGACGAACGAAGATTAAGGATCCCTTTTTACCCATGAACAAACCGCTGACGAGCGCAGAAATCAACGAAATCGTGGCCGGCCTGAAAAAGCTGTCCCGCAACCTCTGGTGGACCTGGAACCAGGAGGCGCAGGACTTTTTCTACGAGCTGTCGCCGCGCGGCTGGCAGAACATGTTCCACAACGCCGTGGCCGTGCTGCGCGAGGTGTCCGAACAGGAGCTGCACGCCCGCCTGCAGGACGCCGTCTTCGCCGCCCGCGCCCGGACGGTGCTGGCCGAGTTCCACAGCTATCTCAACGACCAAAAAACCTGGGGCCACACCCACGCGCCGAAGCTGCATAAAAATCCCGCCGCGTATTTCTCCGCCGAGTTCGGCTTCCACGAGTCGCTGCCCATCGCCGCCGGCGGCCTGGGCATCCTCGCCGGCGACCATTGCAAGTCCGCCAGCGACCTCGGCCTCGGCTTCGTCGGCGTCGGGCTGTTCTATCGCGAAGGTTATTTTCAGCAGGCGATTGACGTCAACAACTGGCAGACGGAATACTACAACCCGGTTGACCCGCACAACGTCCCCGTCGAACCGCTGCTGGACGCCGACGGCGAACGCCTCATTTGCAGCGTCGATATCGGCCTCAGCTCCGTGGACTTCCAGGTCTGGCGCGTCAACGTCGGCCGCATCCCCGTCTATCTCCTCGACACCAACCTGCCCGCCAACGAGCAGCTTTACCGCGACCTGACCAACCGCGTCTATGGCGGTGACAGCACCACGCGTATCATGCAGGAGATTCTCCTTGGCATTGGCGGCGTCCGCCTGCTGCGGGCGTTGGGCCTCGCGCCCTCGACCTTCCACATGAACGAAGGTCACGCGGCGTTCCTCACGCTGGAGCTGATCCGCGAGAAGATGGCCGCCGGCAAGACCTTCGAGGAGGCGCAGGCGCTGACCAAGCCGGAATGCATCTTCACCACGCACACGCCGGTCGAGGCCGGCCACGACCGCTTCACGTCCGAGCTGATGCACTACGCCCTGCAAGGCTATCTGGTGAACCAGACCATCCCGTTCAACGACATCCTCGGTCTCGGCCGCGTGAAGCCCGAAGACGCGCACGAGCCGTTCTGCATGACCGTCCTTGCGCTAAAACTCTGCCGCGCGGCCAACGCCGTCAGCGAGCTGCACGGCCAGGTGAGCCGCCATATGTGGCAGCACCTTTACAATGTGCCGGAGAAGGACGTGCCAATCGGTCACATCACCAACGGCATCCACCTGCTCGGCTGGATGAAAGGCCCCGTCCGCACGTTCTGGCGCCAGAAGCTCACGGACGCCCACAACGGCGAGGCCAAGTTCTTCCGCGAGAAATTCGGCAACGACTGGTCCTCCGCCATCAACCACACCGAGTTCTGGGCGAAGATGACCGACGGCGAGTTCGTCACCGACGAGGAACTGTGGGCGCTCCGCTACAAGCTGCGCCGCGAGCTGATCGAGTTCGCCCGCCGCAAGCTGCTCCACCAAAGCCAGCGCGTCACGCCCGGCGACTACATCCGCTTCGACCATCTGCTCAATCCCGACGCGCTCACCATCGGCTTCGCCCGCCGCTTCGCGACCTATAAGCGCGCGCCGCTGATCTTCCAGCAGTTCGACAACATCGTAAAACTCGTCCGCGACAAGCAGCGGCCCGTGCAGTTCATCTTCGCCGGCAAAGCCCATCCGCGCGACGACGACGGCAAGCGCTTCATCCAGCAGATCATTCACCTGTCCAAGCACAGCGAACTTGCCGGCAACGTCGTCTTCCTGGAGAACTACGACATCCACGTCGCGCGCCAGATGGTGAGCGGCTGCGACATCTGGCTGAACAATCCCCGCCGCCCGCTCGAGGCCTCCGGCACCAGCGGCATGAAGGCGAGCTGCCACGGCTGCATGGGATTCAGCATCATGGACGGCTGGTGGCGCGAGGGCTACGACGGCAACAACGGTTTCTCCATCGGCCCCGACTCGCACCCGGACAACATCGAGGAACAGGACCGCGTGGACAGCGCCAACCTTTACAAGACCCTCACCGAGCAGGTCGTCCCCGCGTTCTACAACCGCGACGCCGACGGCGTCCCGCGCGAATGGATCAAGCGGATGCGCCACTCGATGGCCACGCTTGTCTCGCAGTTCACCACCGACCGCATGGTCAAGGAATACAGCAACAAGTATTACGCGCCGAAATAAGAAAGAAGCGGCCGAAGATTAAAAACCGACCACGGCGCGAAGCCTTTCAGCTTCGCGCCGTCCGGCTTTTGGCCGGGCGGTTCCTTCCCCGCTCGTTGGCCGGCGGAATCGGGGCAAGCCCTGCCCGCCAAAGACCGGAAAGCGTCGTAATGATCGCCGTGGGACGCCGGCCAAGCCCGTTTTGTTGCCGGGCAAACGTGATTTCTTGCTGGGCAAACGTGATTTCTCGGCTGCTGAACGGGTTTAGCTGCCGCTTGAAGACGTTTACCCGGCAAATGAACGCGATCATTTGCCGGGTAAACACAATTAACCTGCGGGCAAACGCGTTTTCCCTCGGGGAAAAGACGTTTGCCCGAGCCTCCAGATGGGCAAAAAGCCACTAAAACGGCTAAAACCGCCAGTTCTGTATAAAAATTGGACACACCGGCGCCAACTGTTGTTTTTTGCCCACCTCCCGTCGCCGTGATCCCGTTCCTGTGGCCCCGGAGCGCGGCTGTCCCAGCCGCAGCACGTCCGAAACCTCCAGCGCCGCCGGAACATTCCAGCGCCACCGCCCGGTCGAAGCTGCTGCGGGTGGGGACGAACGCGGGGCGGAGCGCGAGTTGTCCCAACTCGCAGCGGATGGAATGAGGGGAGACGGCGGGAATGATTTTGAAGCCTGCTGGTCTGGCGGCGGCGCTGCGGATTGGGGACAATCCGCGCTCCGTGGCGTCAGGCGTCCCGCCTGATGTGGAAGGTCGCCGTTCCTTGTGAGTGCGCCGGCAGAGCGGGAGCGGCGACGGCGCTTTCGGGCGGACGGGAAGTATTCGTGAAGCGAAAGATTTCCGGGCGGGCGAAAGCGGGGGCGCGCTGCGCTTGCCCCCGCAATCCAAGACACGCTGGCGCGCGGAACGACGACGCCCGAAATGCGCGGAGCGTCTTGGACTGCGCCAGCCCCCTGGCGCTTTGGGGCGGATAATCCTCGACAAGCCGGGGGCCAATAAATAGTTTCGGGTTCATGGCTTCACTTTTCGCAACCAAATATATGTAGGCAGCTATATGGCACGTGATGATTGGTTCCGAAATTCAGACTGGAACGCGGAAATTGAAGCTGCATTCTTCGCGAAGCTCCGACGCGCGCGGGACAAGAAGCAGTATCTTCGTATTCAGGCCAGCACCATTGCGGTTCGTAAACCAGTGGTTGCGCTGCGTCTTTTGGACGAGTATTTCGCGCTAGGTGATCACTTCGACCATGCACAAGCTCATGTCGATCGTGCGTCAGCCTATCTCGCGCTGGGAGAAGTTGAGCATGCAATTTCCGCATTAGAGGCTGCGCTCGCCCGCGAGGAGCAATACCCCCGGTTGCTGACGGATGCGTATCTTGATCTGCCTTTCCTCATTGCGTCGCGCAGTATCGAGTCTCGTTACAGCCTAGCGCTGGAGTTGCTTCAGCGGCATAGGGTGCGGCTCACCTTTCCCGTGGATCACTTCCGCTGGCATACGTCTTACGCGCTTATCTTGTCAGCCCAAGGGCAAACTGCTTCCGCACGAGAACACGCCCGACTAGCACTTGCCGCAGCGGCAAAAGATCATTCAGGTTTCCGTTATCATCGGAGCGTAGGACTCGTCGGCACGAAATATCAAGATATGCGTGAGCAATTATCGACCGCCGCCGCCTAAAATGAGGGTGGGCATTGACGGATTCACCCAAATCAAACTGCCATGCGTTGAAATCTGATTGAAAAATCGCGGCGGACACGGCACATTATCTTCGCTATGCAATCTGTTTTTACCGGTCCCGTTTACGTCGTGCGCGATAACATTGACACCGACCAGATCATCTCCGCGCAGTTCCTCAACCTCGTGCCCACCATCGCCGAGGAATATGAGAAGCTCGGCAGCTACGCCCTCGACGGCCTCCCCAAATCGCTCTACCCCGTCCGCTACGTCAAGGAGGGCCAGTTGGACAGCGATTATCCCATCGTCGTCGGCGGGAAAAACTTCGGCTGCGGCAGCTCGCGCGAGCACGCGCCCATCGCGCTCGGCTCCGCCAATTGCCAGCTCATCCTCGCGGAAAGTTTCGCGCGCATCTTCTTCCGCAATTGCGTGGCCACCGGCGAACTCTATCCCTGCGAAATCACCGAGCGTCTCTGCGACGTCCTGAAAACCGGCGACGTGGTGACGGTGGACCTCGACGCCGCGACGGTGACGGCGCAGGCCACGGGCAAGGTGTATCATTTCAAGCCGCTCGGCGACGTCCGCCCGGTGGTGGACGCGGGCGGGCTGTTCAATTACGCGCGCCAGAGCGGGATGATTGGGGCGAAGTAAATGAAAAACAGTGGTAAAATAATTCTGACAAGAGTTTTATTTTTATTCATTGCTGGGTTTTTCCTTTTCGGTGGAATCAATGCTGTCTTGAACGGAAAATTTAGTGCGGGAGGGATGCGTGGGCTTCGCGGAAAAGAAGTTTTACGAGTTGATGAACCGCTGCAATTTTGGATTGGCGTTGGAGTTGTTTTAATTCTAGGAATAGTTGCGCTTTGGACAGCATTGCGAAGAAAGTAAAATGTTGCCCAACTTGAACCTGCTTCCCTGCCCACGCTCGCTAAAAGTTCTTCGCGGCACGTTCACGTTGCCCAAACAGCATCCGCTGAATCGGATCAAGATTTTACGCACCCAGCGCGCGCCAAATCATCCGGAAGGCTATGCGCTGACGATCTCGCAGGCCGGCATCGAAATCGCCTTCCGCGAGGCGGGCGGCTGGCGCGCGGCGACGGCGACCTTGCGGCAATTGCTGCGGGAATACGGTCGCAAACTGCCCTGCCTGCGCATCCGCGACTGGCCGGACTTTGCGCGGCGCGGCGTGATGCTGGACATCTCGCGCGGCCGCGTGCCGAAGCTGGAGACGTTGCTCGACCTCGCGGAGAAGCTGGCCGATTTCAAGATCAACGAGCTGCAACTTTATACCGAGCACACGTTCGCCTACCGGAAATACCAACGCATCTGGCAAAGCTGGGGCGCGCTCACGGCCAGGGAAATCCAAATCCTCGACGCGCGCTGCCGCGAGCTGGGCATTGATCTGGTGCCCAACCAGAATTCCTTCGGCCACCTGCGCGAGTTTCTCGCCGACCCCAAGTTGAAGAAGCTCGGCGAGCTGGCCGAACCTTACGAGGACAGCAGCCGGGAGTTTGTCCGCCGCCCGACGACGCTCGCGCCGGCGCATCCCGGCACCCTGCCCTTCTTGCGCGGGCTGTATGACGAGTTGTTGCCGAACTTCTCCAGCAAGTTCTTTAACATCGGCGGCGACGAGACGTGGGACTTGGGTCGCGGCCAGAGCAAGAGACTTTGCGAGACCAAAGGCAAAGGCCGCGTGTATCTCGACTTCATCAAGCAGTTGCACCGCGAAGTTTCCCGGCGCGACAAGGCAATGATGTTCTGGGGCGACATCATCCTGAAACATCCGGAACTGATTAAGGAGCTGGCGAAGCTTGGTAGGGCTGACCTGCGGGTCAGCCAAGGCGCGCGAAGGAAGGCTGACAGGCAGGTCAGCCCTACCATTATCGCGCTCAACTGGGGCTACGAGGCGGGGCATCCGTTTGACGCGGAGGCTGCGCAGTTTGCGCAGGCCGGCATCCCCTTCTACGTCTGTCCTGGCACTTCGACATGGCAGACGCTCATCGGCCGGCACGACAACGCGCTCGCCAACCTCCGCGCCGCCGCCCGGGCCGGCAAGAAGCATGGCGCGCGCGGCTATCTCATCACGGATTGGGGCGACGGCGGACACCCGCAACCGCTGGCGGTGAGCTGGCCGATGTTCGCGGCGGGCGCAGCGCTGGCGTGGAATGCCAAGACTCCCGTGGACGCGGATAATCTTTCCGCAGTCGTGAGCCGCGATGTGTTTGAGGACCTGTCCGGCAAAGTTGCGCAAGCCGGATTCAAGCTAGGCCTCGCGCATCAAAAGCTCGGCGTGATCGCGCCGAACGAGACGCCGCTCGGCACAGTCATCGCCGCGCCGCCACCGGCTGAGCGGGAGTTGTTTTGCCGGAATGGCCTGAAATGGTTTGCCAAGATTCCCGCGAAGAGGATTCAGGCCGCGTTGAAGGAGATTCAAAAGCAGCGCGCCGCCTTGCACCGGGCAAAACTCAAGCCGCCGACCGCGAACATCCTGAAGCGCGAGCTGGACCTCGCCGCGCGGATGGCGGAGCAGTCGTGCCGGTTCATGCTGTGGCAGCAGGCGGTCGTCGCTGGAAAGAAACCGGAGGCGGATTTGCTGGCGCAGCAAGGCATCCGCGAACTGCGGAAGCTGGAGGAGGATTTCAACGCGTATTGGCCGTTGCGGAACAAGGCGACCCCGAAGCATTGCACGCCGTTTCTGCACTGGCGGATGGACGATTACCGGCGCGGCGCGTAGCTGCGACGCCCCGTCGCAGAAAGCGGCCGCGACACCCTCGTCGCGCGAATCGGATGGCGCACCGTTTGGTTTGTTCGCCGGTTCTGGCGACGAGGCGTCGCCGATACCTTCTGCGACGGGGCGTCGCAGCTACGCATGGCTTCGGCTTAATACTTCCCCGGAAACCTCGGGCGCGGCTGGATGGGCGGCGGCGCGGGCGTTTTCTTCTTCAACGGCGGCAAGGTGCTCTCCGGCGCTTTCGGCCAGAGCTTCGCGGCGATTCCGGGCAGGCTGCCCGCCACCGGTTCAGTCACCGGGGCGGCCGGCGGCACAGTGGGCGACGCAGTTGGCGTTTTCACCGCCGCGTCGCCGATCTTCATTTCCGGAAACTTCATCTCGCCCAGCTCAAAATCCTTGAACGAGCCGGGCGTGCCGAGCGTGGCGAAATCCGTCTTCGCCGTCGCTGCCGTCACCGGCGTTTGCAGCGTGTCGTAGCCGTTCACCACCCAGTCGAGTTTTCCGGTCTCAACATCAATCATCAGGCCATGCACGGGAATCTTCGCGCCGATGAGCGGGCTGCTGCGCGCGAAGTTGCAAGCCTTGATGACATTCTGCCG
>Ga0181517_10004140_pt1 | contig 13380 bp, 10 predicted proteins | sample PEATcosm2014_Bin_31_FD_119748 | JGI IMG/M metagenome (GOLD analysis project Ga0181517, IMG submission 119748) | Peatland microbial communities from MTU Mesocosm Facility, Houghton, MI, USA - PEATcosm2014_Bin01_30_metaG | ecosystem: Environmental > Terrestrial > Soil > Wetlands > Peat | place... | reverse complement strand
GGCGAGGCGGGCATCGTGGCCGGGCGAGTTTGGGATAATTTGCGATTGGGCGGCAGAGCCACGTGCGGATTGGCCTGATAGCCCGGAAGCTGCGTTGCGGGATTTTCATCGCCCGATCCCGCCGGCGCCGGGGCGGCGATGATCGGACCGGCCCCGCCGGGCGCCAACGGCTGGGCCGGCGGCGCGGTCGCTTCGGACCCGGCTGGCCCAGTTGGTGCCGCGGCAGTCTGATCTCGCAAGGCAACAGCCTGCACGTAGGCGTCCGTCTTGCTCTTATCCGAAAACTCCTGCGATGGCGCGGTAACGCTGATCCTGCCCCGAATGACCGCCGTCACCACAAACTCATCGCCCGATCGCACGGCATTCAACGCCGCTTGATGGAGTACGGCGTGACCGACCAGTGCAATCGACGCGGTCTCTTCCGTCCCCGAAACGCCCGTCTTACTATCAAGCCACACGAAGGCCCGGTCGGCGCTCATCGTCGCCTGATCCAGTTCGATCGTGACCGGCCCGTCCAGTTCGATCACCGATTGCTTATTGCTGCCATCCCAGGTGAAGACCGCCGACGCGGTGGCGTGAAATTGCTCGCTGACGGCCTGGGCGCGGGCCTTCGGGGCCGTCCCCATCATCACGGCCACCGCCAGCAGAATGCCCAGCGCCTCCAACCGTCGCACCCGCGGACTCCTTCCCGGCAGGCCGCGGCATTTCGCCCGCGGCCGGCGACATGACTGACGATACCCGCCGTTCACACCCCGACGATATTGAATCCGCCATCGACGTAAATATTCTCGCCCGTCACGCCGCTGGACAGATCGCCCAGCAGATAGACCGCCGTCTTGCCCACTTCATCCGGGTCGATGTTCCGGGCAATTGGCGACTTACGGCCGACATGATCGAACATCTCGTCGATCCCCCCCACCGCCATGGCGCTGAGCGTCCGCACCGGCCCGGCCGATATCGTATTGACCCGGATCTTCTTGGGCCCCAGTTCCAGCGCCAGGTAACGCGATGTCGATTCCAAAGCGGCCTTGGCCACACCCATGACGTTGTATCCGGGAACGGCCTTCTCGCTGCCGAGATATGTCAGCGCGATGACCGAGCCGCCACTCGGCATCAGCGGCAACGCACCCCGCGTCAGTGCCAGCAGGCTGTACGCGCTGACATCAAGGGCTTGCTTGAATGTATCGCGCGGCGTGGAGAGGAATTTGCCGATCTGGAGATAATTGCGATCGGCGAACGCCAGGCAATGCACAAGGAAGTCGATGGTGCCGAATTTCTCTCGCACGGCCGCAAAGAATTTCTCGATATCCTCGTCTTTGGAGACATCGCAGGGGAAGAGCCATTCATTGCCGAACCCCCCGTCTTCCATCGCCTTGCGCACGCGGCGCTCCATCTTCTCCGTCGGCAGATAGCCGAAACCACAGGTCGCGCCCTGCTTGATGCAGTTCACGGCGATGTGCCAGGCGATGCTCCGATCGTTGGCGATGTTGAGAATAAGTCCTTTTTTCCCGTCCAGCAGTCCCATGCGATCCTCCAGCAGTAAACCAACCCCAGCCCCACGGCCGGGTTGGTCGGTAGCTTAGTGACCGCGATGGGATGGGACAAGGCAAAGGTCCGGGCGATTCGGCGATTCCGGGCTGCACGGGCATGCCTGATGTACCGCACCGGCCGCCTTTTCCTCCTCCCCTTGCATTCAATGGGAGGATTGAGGTGGGGGTTCTTCGCCAGTGGCTTTGCCAAGTCGCCGCCGCAACCATCGTCAACGCACCAAAGGCGCGAAGGGAAGACGAATTGCGTTTCTCTGACCTTGGCGAGCCTTGCGCCATTGCGTGGCAATTCTTCCTAACTTGCTTTCCGGATTGATCTTACGGCGACAACAGGCCCCGATTGCGTCTGCGCCCACCCCGGTTTCTGGCCGGATATCGCGGTTTTTCCAAAAAGCGATGCCGAAAACGTGCCCTAAAAGTGCCCAGAAAGTTCGAAGATGTACTGAAAAAGTCTGAACTTGGCACCAACTCAGCCCGGCCGAGTCCGTTCTGGGCGCGCGTTTTTTCTCCTCCTCTCCGCATCTCCCCCGCTCCCCGGCTTGCTCCCTGTCCCCGAATGTCCCCGAATGCCCCGGGAGGGGGGTGGGGGGAGGGGGTGACAAGGTGACTGGGTGACAAGGTGAAGGGGTGAAGCGGTGAAGCGGTGAAGCGGTGAAACAAAATGAAACCGAATGCAACAGAGGGGGGGAGGGGGTATGCGACAAATTGTCGGACTCGATCTCACCGGACCCCGGCTCGCGCCGGCCGAATTTGGTAGTTGGCAATTCTCCGTTATCCATTTCCCGTCATCCACACCCGAACTTTACACGAACTATGGATTCGTTGCAAGAGAAAAATTGGCACCGGCCGCCAGGATCGCCAAGGACGCCAAGAACCATCGTCGCACTTGGCTCCCCCGCTCCCCGTCTCCCACGCTCCCCGCACAGTTGCATAGGCGTCGGCCGTTTGCACGGTCAGTTTCGGGCCGATGGCTTGCAGGACGGCCAGGAGCGTGGAGAGGCGCGGGTTCCCGCGGGTCGCTTACGATGCCTTACGGGAGATGCCTTGTTCGAGGATTTTCAGCCACCTGCGCTTGTCGGCCGACATGAGTTCCAGGAGCCCGCAGACCGGGCCCGAGGGAAGGTGGTTGCCCCCATCATTTGCCAGGCGCCGGCGACGGACTATGATATCGGTATGAGCGGTGTGGCTGAGATCAAAACTGCCGCGGGGGGCTTGGTGGTGTCGAACCCGGCCATCCTCGGGGGCACGCCAATCTTTCGCGGCACCCGGCTGCCGGTGCGAACGCATGCCGGTGCATCTGCCGTATGATGTACCCGCCACGCAAGGACATATTCTGACGGAGGTTCCCGCGATGCGATATGGAACCCGTTTTTTGGCGTCTTTCTTGCTGCTGACCGCCGGCGTGCTTTTGAACAGTGCGTTCTCGCGGCAAGCGGCCAGGGCGCAGGGCGTTGATCCGGGAAATCGGCCGTCCGGGCCTCGTCCGACGACCTGCATGGCCGGGATCGAAAAACCGGCGGACCTGGAGGCTCTGTTCAAGCAGCGGTATGTCGGCGCCGGCGACGCGCAGCTCGACGCGTTGATGAAAAGCGGTGACCAGGGCGACGCCCTTGCCGCCGCTTGGGAGGAAGTTCGGCGCAGCGCCTCCGGCCCCAACGCGGGATCGGGGCCGAATCCGAAATTCAATTATCCGACCGCCGCGTCGCTGGCGGCATTTTTTGAGATCGAAGGAGACTGCACTGGCGGCGCCCCTGACATCTGGCGAAAATGCGTGGCCAATGTCTACCTTGACAAAGCCGACAAGTTCTTCCCATTTCGGTTTCCCGGATTTCCAACCAAATCGGTTGGCACAGCGGTCTTGCAAAAGATCGTCAGCCACGAATATTTCGTCGTTGACGGCGACAACCATTGGGAATTCCCGTCGCCCGACCCTAAAGGCGATCCTCCAAAGGGTCCGCTCGTTGGTTATGGTGCAAGCGTCGCACTAACGGATACCGTGGCGTATGTGGCTGCTTACGATGGGCTCCCGCTGTTTCCGTTCGATATTGTCGCCATCGACCGGAAGTCGAATGCCGTGCTTTGGACGGCGAGCGTTTGGAGGGCGACCAACTTGTGGAAAGTCGGATTAGGCGGATACGATTTCAGCCCGACCATTCTGAAGGTGCGTGACGATACGCTGATCGCATTTGGGATAGATCTCAACTTCGCTTCCATCGAGCGGTTCGACCTGCGGACGGGTGAGAATCTCTCGCGATTTAATACGATGCTCTTTCAGTGAGATCAGCGAAGGATACCCTGTGTGGCCGGATCTGTGGGGCGAGACATCCGGCGTCTTCACTAGCCCGGACGTCTTCGCCCGGATCGCCGGATCGGTGCCCGGAATGCGGGACGGTTCCGCCGAAGAAGGATTTGCCGCCGAATTGGCCCGTCGGCGTCAACATCGGGCCCGCCGCACGATAAGAGAGGGCGGGGAACTCGGGCCGGAGAGCGCGCACAGCGCCATCGCAACATGAGCGGAAGACGACGAATTGTTTTTGGCATAGTGATCGCGCTGCTGGCAGGCGCCGCGCTATCGCCTTGGGCTTGGCGCGCTGGTTCGCTCTACTGGGCGAAATATAAAGCCCGGCAGACCTTCAGCAATTTGACGCCGGCCGATCACGCCGCGCTCAACTCGACGCCGGCGTCAGTGACTTTGCCGAATTTCGACCCCGATTCGCAACCCGTCGACACGATCGACTTCGGCAGCCACCGATTCCGCGTACTGCGGCCGACATCGCAACCAGACCGGGACGGAACCCACGTTCGCCTGATCTACCCGACTTTCCAGGCGATCTTTTTCTATATTGGTCCGCTGGCTGATGATGACGATGCCGCCGCGCGGCAACTCCAGTTCAAGGACGAGTTCGACTTCGAGTCGGCGGCCTATCACACGCGGCTCGATGACCTGGAGGCCCTGCCGGATCTCGCCTCATTTCCACGGTTCTTGTCGCTCATCCACGAGAAGGGCGGCATGTTCAAGTTTTCGGAGGAATTCGCGCGCGACGACGTACGAGGATTCATTGTGGGGCGCAGATCCATCAATGAGCCTTTCGGCGGCAGCACGAAGTCATGCTTCGTGAATCTCTTCTTTCCGGCCAGCAAGATCCACCTCACGCTATTTCTCAATTACGATCAGCCGGTTTCGACTGGCGATGCGGCACGCGCGTATGTTGCGGTCATTCGGGTCGATCCAAAGGCGGACGATACCACTCGGACGACCACCCGAACCGAGCCCGCCACGGAGCCCGCGCCATGAAAGGCAGTGAGTTAAGGCATCGGATATCGACGTGAGAAAGGCCGCTGCAACAAATCCAGCTACGACCTCCGCGCGACGCCGCATCGGTGCCCGGAATGCGGGACGGTGCCGCTAAGGCCGTTAAATAGAACCACGGATTACACTGATGGGCACGGATGAAAACAAATTCTTATCCGTGTTATCCGTGCCCATCCGTGGTCACACACTCCGCGATTTTTTCGCCGGGCGGGAATTTGGCCGCGGTTGATTCGACCGGTTGTGATTCTACAATCGGCCTCCATGGACAGCTTCATCCAAAACTCGTTTGCGGATCGGATCGGCGGGCGGATGTATGGGAAGGGGACGGAGATTTACAAGTTCGAGAAGATCAAGCGCGCCAAGCGGGCGGCGATGGCGGCGCATCCGGATGTCGAACTGATCGACATGGGCGTCGGCGAGCCGGATGAGATGGCGACGGCCGATTGCGTGGCGGCGCTGGCGGCGGCGGCGGGCAAGCCGGAAAACCGCACCTACGCCGACAACGGCGGTAAACTGTTTGCCGATGCGGCGTCGCGATGGATGAAGGCGGTCTGCGGCGTCGAGGTCGATCCGGAGAAGCAGATCATCCACTCGATCGGCTCAAAGGCGGCGCTGACGCTCCTGCCGGCCTGCTTCATCAATCCGGGGGATGTCGCCCTGATGACCACGCCGGGGTATCCGGTGTTCGGCACGCACGCCAGGTATTACGGCGGGACGGTCCACAACATCCGACTTGAGGAGAAGAACGGGTTTCTGCCGGATTACGAATCCGTGCCGGCCGATGTGCTGCGGAGGGCCAAGACGCTGGTGCTGAATTATCCGAACAATCCGACCGGCGCCAGCGCCACGCCGGAATTTTTCGCCCGCACCGTGGATTGGGCGCGGAAGCACAACCTGATCGTGATCCACGATGCGGCGTATGCGGCACTGATCTATGAGGGCAAGCCGCTGTCGTTCCTGGCGACGCCGGGGGCGATGGATGTCGGGGTCGAATTGCATTCGATGAGCAAGGGCTTCAACATGACCGGCTGGCGGCTGGGATTTGTGGTGGGAAATCCGCTGATCGTGCGGGCGTACGCGGATGTGAAGGACAACAGCGATTCGGGGCAGTTTCTGGCGATCCAGGAGGCGTGCGCGTATGCCCTGGACCATCCGGAGATTACCCGCCGGATCGCGGCGAAGTATTCCCGGCGGATGGATGCGCTGGTGACGGTGCTCAATCGGCATGGCCTGGGCGCGACCAAGCCAAAGGGTTCGTTCTTCCTGTACGTCCGCTGCCCGACATCGGCGGCCGTACGTGGCGGGCGCGTGAATTTCGCCAGCGCTGAGCAATTCAGTCAGTGGATGATCACCGAGAAGCTCGTCAGCACGGTTCCGTGGGATGATGTGGGAGCGTACGTGCGATTCAGCGTAACATTCGTGGCCCGCGACCCGGCCGACGAAACCCGCGTGCTGGCGGAGATCGATCGCCGACTGGCCGGAGCGGATTTCCGGTTTGAATGATGCGGGACTGAGGGCGAAAGCACTCAGGCCGGGGCAGAAGAACCCCCACCCCGGCCCTCCCCCTGATTACAGGGAGAGGGGGCAAACTGGGCACCGGCGTGGGTGGAGCACCATTCCCTCCACAATTGACGCAGCAGCGTTTGAATATCGCCGCAGAATTGTCGCGTGTCGCAGAGGGGTGACTGGGCCATCCGGCCGCGAAGCGACTGGCGCATGGCATTCAATGCGGGCAGGTCGCTCGCCAGATCGGCGGAGATGCGCACAAAACCGGCCGGCTCTGCGGCGACCAGTTCGCTCAGGCCCAGGTTCGCAAGCTGGCTGAGTCCGCCCCGGCCAACGACCGTGCGGCCCACGATCGAGACCACCGGTACACCCATCCAGAACGAATCGAGCGTGGTGGTGTGGCCGTTGTATGGAATCGTGTCCAGGCCGATGTCGATCTTCAGGAATTCCCGCAGGTAGTCGATGCGCGGCTGGCGGACGACGAAGTCAACCCGGCCGGGGTCGATACCGGCGGCGGAGAACTGGTCGCAAATGTGCTGAACGCCCGCGCCGGGAGTGGCCAGCAGCCGCAGCCGTGAGTTATCAACTTGCTTCATGACGGCGGCCCAGAGCGGGATGACGGTCGCATTGACCTTGCACGCGTGGCCGAGACAGCCGAACGTCACGTAGCCATTGGTCAGCGCCGGCAGCGGGTTGACATCCGGGGCGTCGAGGTCGGGCTCGAAACACCAGAATGTTCGCGGCAGTCGGGCGGTTCGTTCGACGTAGTCCGCATCGGCGCCCGGCGGATCGAGATGCGGATCGCTGATTCGCCAGTCGATGCGCGAAATGCCCGTGCTGCCGGGATAGGCCGCGAACGTTGCCGAAACCGGCGCGGGCTTGCGCGTGAAGATGCCGAGGCGATGCCCGGCCGTGTGCATTGACAGATCGATGAGAATGTCGATGGCGTCGCGGCGGACAAGCTCCGCGGCGTTGTCATCGCCGACTCCGGTGATGGGCCGCCAGTCGTCGGCAAGCTGCCGGAAGAGATCGGTGGTCTTATCGGGCCGGGTGACGTTGCTATAGCAGATGAATTGGAACGCCGCGCGATCGCGCAGGCGGAACAGCGGAAGAATCTGCCGGCCGACCGGGTGCGTGCGGAAATCCGCCGAGACCATGCCAATCCGCAAGGGCCGGTCCGGATCGGCGGAATTGGCGTGCCGGGCGGTCCGCGCCGAAGCCTCGCCAACCGCCAGTTCGCCATAAGCCCGGTGCTCGGCCAGTAGAGCCTTGCTGTCATAGTCGGGATGATATTGAATAAGATACAGCAGGTTGCTGCGCAGGACGGCGGACCTGGGCTGCAGGGCAATCGCCTTGCGGCAGTAGTCGACCGCCAGGTCAATCCGGCCTTGTTCGCGATAGGTCGTCCCCAGACACGCCAGCGCGTCGGGCAGGTCGCTCCTGAGCGACAGGCCGACATGGAATTCGGCGATGGATTCATCGATGCGGTCCATGTCGCGAAGCAGATTGGCGAGATTGATGTGCGGCTCGACGGCCCTGGGATCCAGAGCGATCGCCTTGCCGAAGATCGCAACCGATTCATCCAGTCGGCCCTGCTGATGCAGAGCGTTGGCCAGATTGTTCAGGAACTGATTGAAATCCGGCTGGATCGCCAGGGCACGCCGATAGGCAGCTTCGGCTTCCTTGAATCGCCCGCAGCCCATGAGCGAAATGCCCAGTTGATTGCAGGCCGGCGCGGAACCCGGCTGCAAGGACACGGCCTTATTGGCCCACTGCAAACCCTCGTCCGCGCGTCCCATGTCGCAGAGGAAGCGGGAGTAATTGCTCATCGCATCGGTGAATTGCGGGTCCATCGCCAGGGCGTGGCGAAAGCCGGCCTCCGCCTCGGCGTCTCGTCCAAGCCGGCACAGAACCAGCGCCCGGTTGGAACAGTATTCCGGCACCGACGGGTTCAGTTCGATGGCGCGGGTCATGTGGCCCACCGCAGTCTCGTTGTCGCCGCGCTGGTAGGCGATGACTCCCAGCAGGTGGTGCCCGTCGGCCATCTGAGGATCGGCGTCGATGAGAATGCGGGCAATGGCCTCGGCCTGCTCCAGCCGGCCGGCGTGAAAATGAGCGGCCCCGATCGAGAACGCCTGCCCGATCGGAACGGAATACTCCGGCTGCGCGCGTGGCGTGGGTGACGACATGGACTATGAGCCCGCGCCAACGGCGCGGCCAAAGTATTCGCCCCAGCGGCGGGCGATCCGGCCGTCTACGGCTGCGCCGGCTGAGCAGACACCGCCGTCAATGCCGCCAGAGCCGACTGGTCGCTGACCTCCAGCCTCAGCACCAGCAGACCCGCGGCAAGCTGTGAATCGACGCCAAGCAGATCCTGGGCCGGCTGCGTGGACGGCCCATGACGAAGCACGTCCATGGTCTGACGCGCAAGGATCGCCGTTTTCATCTGGTCCGGCGTCATCGGCACGGTGATGTCCGGATCGACGCCCCAGGTCGTGCTGTTCTCCTCGCGATGGATGCACCGGCCGCTGGGGAGATAATAATGCGCGGTGGTGAGCTTCAGTTCGGCCTCGTTATTGTCCAGCGAATAGAGATTCTGCACGCTCCCCTTGCCAAAGGTGCGTTCGCCCACGATCAGGGCGCGGTGATGATCCTTGAGACAGCCCGACACGATCTCGCTGGCGCTGGCGGAATACTGGTTGACGAGAATAACCATCGGCAGACTGCATTCGACACGTTCCGCCCGTGCGTCCATTTCCTGCGGCTGATTGGGTGTCTCGCGATCGGGATGCGTGCTGACAATCACGCCGTCCTTGATGAATTGATTGCAGATCTGCGCCGCCGCCTGAAGCAGGCCGCCGGGATTGTTTCGCAGATCGAGGATGATGCCGCGGGCTCCGCTGTGGTTGAGATCGGTCAGGGCCCGGCTCATCTCGTCGAAGCTGGTGGACGTGAAACTGGTCAGATGCACGTAGGCGATCTTTTCCTGCGGATCAACATAGAAATTCCACCCGCCGTTGGCCAGATGCGTGTATCCCTTCACGCTCTGAACCTTGATCTCCTCGCGCACGATCGTGTGGTCCTTGACCATGCCATTGGGGCTTTGAATGGTCAGCGTGACGGCCTCGCCCGGCTTGCCGCTGATGGTATTGACGGCCTCGTCGATGCTGATGCCCTTGGCGCTCTTGCCGTTGATGCGGGTAATGATGTCATCGGGAGCAATGCCGGACCGGTCGGCCGGGCTGTCTTCCAGCGGCGTGATGACGCGAAGGCTCCCATCGTCGTCGCTCTGAATCTGAATGCCCACGCCACCGAACGTGCCCTTGGTGAGCTTGGTAAACCCGGCCACGTCGTGCGGCCAGATCATCGTGCTGAACGGATCCAGCGTCCCCAGCGCTCCGCTGGCGAATTCCGCCGCGAACACTTCCGCCGGAATCTGAATCGTCTGGCTATTGGCCGATTCCAAGCGGCCCAACATGTCGTGCAGATCGATCTCCCGGCCGTTGCCCATTGTCTTGGCGGCTGTGACCGCATCATCAAGGGCGGTGATGAATCTGGTTCGCTTGGCGGCGTCGGCCAAACCGGGAAACGCCTCGTCCAGGCCGTGCGTGGTGGCGATGATGCGCAATCCGCTGATGCCGCCCTGAATCAGCGAGCTGAACGTCGTGTCGCGGTAATAATATTCGTTGGCGTCATCCAGGGCGCTCTCGACCGTATCAATGTTGACCCCGCGCAACGAATCCTTCCAGGTGTCCGCCGCGGTCTGTGGCTGCGTGGTCGCCGATGGCGCGGTCGTCGCGCCGGCCACCGCGTCCGCCGGCTGCGTCGCCGGATGCAGAATCGCCTGCGCCGCCTGACGGTCCTTCACCTCGCTATCAACCAGCCCGCGAGCCACCTCGGGCGTATACAACGCGATCGCCCCGATCCGCCGCGTCACCAGCTTGAGCTGGTCCTTCCACTGCGGATCGGCCGGTTGCAGCAGGCTCAGGTCCTCGTATAAGCCCTGCGCCTTGAGCCACTGTTCATTGGCGTTGTATCGGGCAGCGCTGGCGGCGGCTTCATTGACAAGGTCAACAACCCACGGCTCCTTGCCGAACGCGGCCGGATCGGGAGCGCGCACATACGCCAATGCCAGTTCGTGAACCGCATCGTCGTCCAGTTGATGGGCCTGGAGCTTATGAACATCGTCAATCTGGCTGGTGAATTCCTTTTGCCGCTCGGCGTCAAACGTGGCGGCCTCCTTGGCCATGGCATCGGTCCAACCCGCCATCTGCACGATGCTCGCGTCATGCCCCTGCGCCGCCGCCTGCTCCAGAAGCTCGCTCATCTTCTGGAACTGCCCGGATCGCAGCGACCTGAAAGCGTCCGCCTTGAGCTGATCCACCGACGCCCCCGGCGCGTCACCCCGTGCCACTCGCGTCAACAGCGGCATGCCCGCCGCAACCATGCACGCCAACGCCGCAACGCTTACGATCCATCGTGCCAGCCGATTGCTCATGAAATCTAACCTCTTGAATTTTGCCATTGACAGGCGCAACTCTCCCCGGAAACGTTAGGATTACCATCCCGTCCGGTCAAATCCAACATCCGGCGCACACACGCCCGGTTGGGGCTTTTGCCGTTCACGTCCCTCCGGCCGTCTCGTCACCGGCCACAATATACTGTACCATGCCCCCCGCCGAGAAAGGTCGCGTGCCATTTTTTCCGATGGTCGGGCCGATCTCCCTTGATCCATCAACCAGCGCCCCCCATGCCCACACCCGCTCAATCGCTTCAGCAACTCTTCCGCAAGGCCATTACCGATGCCTTCGCCGTGGATGCCGACCCGCAAATCGGACCCGCCCAGAACGAATCCTTCGGCGATTATCAGGCCAACGCCGCCATGAGCCTCTCCAAAACCCTCTCCGCCACAACCGCCAGCGGTGAGCCTGCTCGAACCGGCAAGGTCAATCCCCGCCAGGTGGCACAACAAGTCCTCGAACACCTCCCCGCCTCCGACATCATCGCAAAAACCGAAATCGCCGGGCCCGGCTTCATCAACATCCGCCTCTCCCCCGCCTGGATCGCTTCCCGCATCCTCCAACTCCGCCGCGACCCGCGACTGGCCATCGATCCCGTCGCCCAGCCTCGTACCATCGTCATCGACTACTCCGGCCCGAACATCGCCAAGGAAATGCACGTCGGCCACCTCCGCAGCACCATCATCGGCGATGCCCTCAGCCGTGTCCTGGAATTCCAGGGCCACCGCATCATCCGCCAAAACCACCTGGGCGACTGGGGAACCCAATTCGGCATGCTGATCGCCTTCCTGAACCGCACAATTCCGGCCGGCCAGACCAGCGCCATCCAGGATCTCGAAGATTTCTATCGCCAGGCCAAGAAACTGTTTGATGAAGACCCCGAATTCGCCCGCACGGCCCGCGACGCCGTTGTCGGCCTGCAAGGCGGCGATCCCGCCACTCTGGCGGCATGGAAACAGATCGTCGACGAAACCCGCCGGCATTTCCAGGCCGTCTACGATCGCCTCAAGATCAAACTCACCCCGGCCGACGAGCGCGGCGAGTCGTTCTACAACCCCATGCTCGCCGATGTCGTCGCCGAACTTCTCAAGAAAGGCCTAGCCGTTCCATCGCAGGGCGCCATCGTCGTCAATGTCCCCGGCTTCGACACGCCGCTGATCGTCCAGAAATCGGACGGCGGCTATCTCTACGCCACCACCGATCTGGCCGCCATCCGCTTCCGATTCCAAACACTCCACGCCGATCGCGTCATTTACACCCACGACAGCCGACAGCAGCAGCATTTCACCCAGGTCTTCTGGACCGCCCAGCAGGCCGGTTGGGCGCCGGAAGGTTCACTTGATTTTGCATCCTTCGGCACGATGCTCGGCCCGGACGGCAAGCCGTTCAAAACCCGCACCGGCGGCACCGTCAAACTTCGCGATCTTCTCGACGACGCCGTCGCCCGCGCCACGCTTTTGGTCAACGAAAAACGCCCCGATCTGCCGCAATTGCAGCGCGAACAGATCGCCCAGGCCGTCGGCATCGGCGCCATCAAATACGCCGACCTGGTCAAGGACCGCACCAGCGACTACATGTTCGTGATCGAAAAAATGCTCGCCATGGACGGCAACACCGCCCCCTACCTCCAATACGCCCACGCCCGCATCCGCTCCATCTTCCGCAAGGGCGACTGGAACCCCGACGACCCTGTCGACCGCATCACGCTCACCGAACCGGCCGAGCTTGCACTCGCCCGCATGATCCTGCGTCTGGGCGAGATCATCGACCTGGTCTCCCGCGAGCTCCGGCCGCATCTCCTGTGCAGCTATCTCTACGATCTGGCCTGCCGGTTCACGACATTCTGGGATCAATGCCCGGTCCTGCAAAGCCCCCAGCCACAGCGCACCGCCCGGCTGGTCCTGTGCGACGCCGCCGTCCGAACGCTCGAATGCGCGATGGACCTCCTCGGCATCGAGCACCCGGATCAGATGTGACTTGGTGACAAGGTGACTGGGTGACTTGGTGACAAGGTGACTTGGTGACAAGGTGACTGGGTGACGACGAGGCTATTTGGGAAGAGGGTTGAGCAACCAGGTTTCGGGATGGTTGATCATTCCGACGATGGTGCGGGTGATGCCCTCATAGGCCTTGTACAGGGGGCGAGCGGCTTGCGGCGCGATGTAGTCGCATTTGACCGCGAATTCGATCCATACCTGCGTCTCGGCCGCTTCCGCTTCGGCATCCGAGAGCTTGCTTATAAATGCCGGCCCGTACCGGCGTTTGCGCCATGCCTCGGCGACGTTCGCACATACAGACCGCGACGAGCGCCGCATCTGATCGGTCAACGAATACCTTTCCTCCGCCGGAAATGCCTTGGTCGACTCAAACAAGGCCATCGCAGCTTCCATCCCCCGCTGAAAGACCTCCAGATCCCGATGCGACCGAATTCTTGCCGCCACAAGCCCTCCATCCAAAGCCCCCCACGCGTTTCACCCTGTCACCCTGTCACCTT
>Ga0181517_10004139_pt1 | contig 13383 bp, 5 predicted proteins | sample PEATcosm2014_Bin_31_FD_119748 | JGI IMG/M metagenome (GOLD analysis project Ga0181517, IMG submission 119748) | Peatland microbial communities from MTU Mesocosm Facility, Houghton, MI, USA - PEATcosm2014_Bin01_30_metaG | ecosystem: Environmental > Terrestrial > Soil > Wetlands > Peat | place... | reverse complement strand
CAGTAGCGACGAGCTGCGCGACCTGCGCAGCGAACTCCGCGATCGCTTCGGGCCGCCGCCACCGTTGGTCGAATACCTCCTCTGGCTGGCCGAACTGCGGATTGTCGCTCATCGCTGGCGGATTGAATCGATCCACGTGGAGCCGCCCTACGTGGTCTTCCGTTACCGCTCGGCACGGCTGATCCGCGAACTGGCCGATCAAAGTGGGGGAAGACTGCGGATTGTCGACACTCAAAGCGCCTATCTTCCGCTAGAAGGCGACAGAGAATCGCCCGAATCGATCCGCCGGCAGGTCAAATCGCTGTTGCAATAAAAACAGGCGAATGCCTATAATCCGCCCCCGACGCCTAGGCTCGCGCACGGGCCTGACTATCCTGCCACCCAACCGGGGCGATTCTCGTGCAAAATCGGCTTGTCAAGACCACCGCAGTAGGGCTGATCGCGGCCCTCGTGGCCATAAACTCGGTGAGCTTACCGGCTCAAGACCCGTTTCCACAAATCCCGCCCAACGGGCCGATACCCAACGGCCAAGGTCCCGATGGATACAATCCGGGTCCCGGCAGATACATGCCCACGCCCGTGCAAACCCAGCCGCTAGCGCCGAGCCGGCCCAACACTTGGCCCGTATCGCAGGCGGATGCGAATCCGGGCAATCCACCCATCGTTTCCGCCATGCCCGCTGCTCCGCCCTATGGACCGTACCAAACCGCTCCGCCCTATGGACCTTTGCAAGCGGGTCCGCCACGCTCCCCCGGCGGCCCGCTGGCCGGCATGTCCATCGATCCCGGGCGGCTCTGTGCCGGGGCGCAAATCCTCGGTCGTGTAGGCAACGACGTCGTGCTCACCAGCGACGTGCTTGTGGCAATCGAAGATTTGATTAGCGGCGCAAAAGGCAAGATGCCGCCCGAAAAGTATGCCGAGCAGCGGGCCGCGGTGGTCAAGGAAGTGACCGCCGGCATCGAGGCCTTCAACGCGCACTACCGCGACCCCGATCCAGCCAAGGCGATGTCGTTCTCGCAACGCGGACTCATCATGCAACTCTTGCGGAAGCAGATGGACACCAAGATGCTCTACCAGGACTTCCGCGCCAACATGCCGAAAGACAATAAAGAGGCTCTTCAGCAGATTGAAGAGACTGTCCGCAAACACTTCGACGAGTACCAGCTCAAGACCCTCTTGAAGCGGGAGAACGTGGATTCGCTCTCCGATTTGGAGAACGCCCTGCAAGCCAAGGGCAGTTCCCTGGATCGCGAAAAGAAGATTTTCAAAGAGCAGGTCATCGCCTCGCAATGGTTGCAAGAGAAGGTGAAACCGGAGAAGGACAAGGCGGAAGAAGAGGTCACCCATGAAGAGATGCTGGCCTGGTACAACGCGCACTTGAAGGAATTCGAGCAGCCCGCCAAAGCCCGCTGGGAGGAGTTGATGATCTCCTTCGCGCGGCACCGGAACCACGACGAGGCCTATGCGGCGATGGCCGCCCTGGGGAATCGCGTGCTGGCCGGGGCGACGTTGGCCGACGTGGCCAAGTCCAGTTCCGATGGTCTCACGGCCAAGCAGGGCGGGCAATGGGATTGGACCCATAAAGGCAGTCTGGCCTCGGACACTATCGATGCAGCGATCTTCAGCCAGCCCGTGGGACAACTCAGCCCCAAGATCCTGGAGTCGGAAAACGGCTACCACATTATCAGGGTTGTGGAGCGGCGGGAGATGACGCGGACCAGCTTCCTCGACGCCCAGAAGGAGATCAAGGAGAAGATCAAAAAGGAGCGGCTCGACCGGAAAGTGAAGGACTTCATGGAGGAGGTCCGCAAGAAATATCCCGTCTGGACCGTCTTCGACAATCTCCTCAAAGAGGCGAAAAAACTGGACGACGACCAGTATCGATAAACAACTCTTCCAGTGAGCTGTAGGGTGGGACCCGGGCACCATGCTGCGCATGGTGCCCGGGTCCCATTACAATCTTACTTCACCGTAAATCGGTAGCTTCCTGACTGCACCTCGAACGCCGCCTCGCCGCCCTCTGCCTTAAGCAGCTTCACGCCTTCGCTCTCGGCCGCGGGCTTGCCCGACTCCTGTACGGCTGCGGGATTGGCGGCGGGCACGTAAACCGTAGCCGTCGTGTTGGCCGGCACCGTGACGTCCAGCGTAAACAGTCCGTCTTTCACCGACCACGAGCTGCTGATGAGACCGCGGATGGAGCGCAGGCTCCCGCTGGCCGAAGTCAGCCCGCCGCCCACGCGCGGATGAATGACGATGTGCCGGAAGCCGGGCTTCTCCGCATCCAGGCCGATGCCCGCCACCGAGTCGTACAGCCACTGGCCGCACGAACCCAGCGAGTAATGGTTGAACGAATTCATGCCCGGGTCCTGGAACCCGCGCTCCGGCGTCCAACCGTCCCAGCGCTCCCAGATCGTCGTGGCCCCGTGCTTCACCGAGAAGAGCCACGAGGGGAACGTGTCTTGCATCAAGAGGTGGTAGGCCGTATCCAGCTTGCCGGCCCCCGTGAGCACGGGCAACAAGTAGCTCACGCCCACGAAACCCGTCGATAGGTGCCAACCCTTGGCCTTGATGTCGTCCTGCAGATACTGCGCCGCCTTCGATCGCAGTTCCTCGGGTAGGAGGTCGAACTTCAGGGCCATGGCGTAGCAGCATTGGGTATTGCCGACAATGCGGCCGTCAGGCTTCACGTAACGCTTATTGAACGCCGCCTTGATCTCGCGGAAGAGGTTCTCGTACTTGGCCGCCAGGGCCTCATTGCCGACGGCCTTGTAGGACTTGGCCACGAGGTCCGTCGAGTAGGCGAAATAGGCCGTGCCGATCAAGTCCTTGGGCGTGTCGGAGCCGATCGCCAGCCAGTCGCCGTAGTCGTTGCCGCGGTCCTTGTCGCGAATCAGGCCGGTGCTATGCTTGCGGCACCACTCGACCCAGGCGGTCATGGCGGGCAGATGCCGCTCCAGGATCCGCGTATCGCCATAGACCTGGTAGATGGTCCAGGGGCAGATGACGCCGGCGTCGGCCCAGGCGGGCACGCTGCCGCAGCCCATCGTGTTGGGATTCACGTCGCTGAAGGCCCCGTCCGGGGTCTGGCCGTCGTCGACGTCCACCAACCACTTGGTGAAGAAGGCCGCCACGTCGGCGTTCATAGCCGCCGTGCGGACAAAGACCTGGGCATCGCCCATCCAGCCCAACCGCTCGTCGCGCTGCGGGCAGTCCGTGGGAATGCTGAGATAGTTTCCGCGCTGCCCCCAGCAGATGTTCGAGTAGAGCTGGTTGATGCGGTGATCGGAGCAGGCGAACTCGCCCGTCCGCGGTGTATCGGACCCCAGCACGATGCCCGTCACGGCGTCCGCCCCGGGCTTGCCGGGCAGGCCGGTGAGTTCCACATAGCGGAAACCGTGGAATGCAAACGTCGGTTGCCAGACCTCAACGTCGCTGTCCTTGGTGACGTAATCGCTGCTGCCCTTGCAGACGTAGGTATCCACCGACGGGGCGCCGCGGAGGTTCGTGGTATACAACGTGCCGTCCTTGTTGAGCATTTCGGCGTGCCGCAGGGTCAGTTTCGTACCTGCCGGGGCCGCGACCTTCAGCCGCACCACGCCCACCATGTTCTGCCCCAGGTCGAAGGTCCACTTGCCCGGCTTGGGCTGAGTAACCGACTTGGGCTTGAGCTCGCCCGTCTGCCGCACGGGCTGCATGACCTGGCCTTCCAGCAGCCGGGCCGGTTCTTTGCGAACGGTCGCCGCGGGCCAGGAATGAGCGTCCAGGCCCGGCGCATCCCAGCCGGATACTTCTTTCGTCGCGTCGTAAGACTCGCCCAGCATGAAGTCGGAGGACAGGATGGGGCTGGCGTGGACTCGCCAGGCGGCATCGCTCACGATCCGCTCGACAGTACCGTCGGAGTAGGTCACTTCAAGCTGCGCCAGCAGGGCCGGGGCGCTGCCGAAGAACTGGAAGCCGCCGTTGCCGATATGCCCGCAGTACCAGCCGTCGCCCAGTAGGGCGGCTACCGCGTTGTCGCCCTGCTTGAGCAGAGAGGCCACGTCGTAGACGTCGTAGCGCACCCGCTTGCGGTAGTCGGTCCAGTCCGGCGCCAAGACGTGGTCGCCCACGCGCTGGCCGTTGATGTGCATCTCATAAAGGCCCAACGCGGTGGTGTAAAGGCGGGCCGAGGCGACCGGCTTGTCGGCCAAGGTGAACGACTTGCGGAGGATGGGCACCGGCCCGGCTGCCGGGGCGCCCGCCGCCTTGCCCCACACGTTCTGGCCAAAGTCGGCGATCTCGAAGGAGTCCTGCCAGGCGGAATCGTTGAAACTCACCGTGTTCCAGCCCTCGTCCGCCTTGTTCGAGGTCTTCCAATGCCGGTCGCTGACGAGTATGCTCCAGTGACTTGCGTAGTGGATCGCGATCTTCGCGCAGAGTCCGGCCATGAATTCGATGTTTGTCCCCTTTACGGCGACGACGTTCTCGCCGGCGTGCAAGTGGGGCAGGAGGTCGTAATGCTGCGGCCGCTTCCAGCCGTCCTTTTCGGCAAACTGGCCGATTTGCTTGCCATTGACGAAAACCGTGAACTTGTCGTCGACAGTGAGAGTCAACTTCGCCGCCTCGGGTTTCTCGCCGACGGGCACACGGATAGGGCAGCGGAAGAAGCGGTCGCCGGCCGGCGCTACTTTGGTCAGATCGGTGCCGGGTTCCGGACACCAGATCCACTTGGCGTTCACGAGGGAAACGCCCGCGGGGTCATCGGCCGCAAGGTTGGCTTCGATCCATTGGGCGGACCAATCGGCGGGCTTCAGCAGGCCCATTTCCCAGCGGGCCGGCTTGCTCCATGCGCTGGGCTTGCTGTCGCGGTCCCAGGCCCGGACCTTCCAGCAGCAGACCTGCCGCGAGGCCAGCGGCTTGCCGGCGTAAACGATGTGGGCCGTCTCGTCGGAAGCGACCTTGCCGCTGTCCCACAGGTCGCCCCGATCGTCTTCCAGTGCCCCGGCCGAGGAGGCCACCAGCACCTGGTAGGCGGTTTGGCGCTGTCCGCGCTCCCGCGACTGGATTATCCAGGTCAAGCGCGGTTGGGCGGAATCGATCCCCAGGGGGTCTTTCAGGTACTCGCAGCGCAGCTCGTCGAGCTGGATGGCCTGGCCGAACGCGAAACTGGAACCGACGAGAACCGCAAAAAGTGCAAGAGTTGCGTGCCGCATGATCTTATCCTCCGAAGCCAAAAAAACATGAAATGCTGTGACTGCCATGATAATTCCGAAACGGACGAGTTACAACTCCCCGGTAGCGGGCGGGTGATCGATCATCATCTAACTCGCGAGAGTACTTCACGTGTTTATCTTGGTCACAAAAAGTCCTCGTTTTGTCTTTTAATCGCTGTTTCATACCGCCGGAAGAGGTTGGGTCGCTTACCAGAGGTAGGTGCGAGCCACCGAAAAACGCCGAGAAACCACCGCTTGACACTCCAATGATAGTTTTTGGCTCAGCCAAAGGCCGTAGCCAATTCGTGACCATTTTGTGCCACTTTGTGCCATTTTGTGTCATTTCTGTGCCACTTTCTCCCATTCTGTACCATATGTGGTCATGTGTACAGTATATAGGAGTAGGGCACATGGCGCTTTCTTGCAGATACTTGAGTGCAGAGTCAGAAAAATAATTGTCGTCACGGTAAGTGCGACCCTGCGCGACCGTTGCCGAAGACAAGCCCCTTGGGCAGGTTCCGCGCAGCCGCCAGCGCGGACGCCGACTTGGGAAGATCGGCGCCGCGCGTAATATATGGCCCCCGGTTCGCAACGCCGAGGGCTGGTTAAATTGTCAAAGAACAAATGCGCGCGCAGAGTATTCAGGGGTGGCCGAGTCTTCTTCAGCGCGCTTTATACCCACATAATACGCGGCGAATCTCCGCCCCATTGCGCGCGGGACGCGAACTTGCGTCGCAAGCCCAATCGCTCGTTGCGTTTGCGGCTTTTAGCCTGGAGCATAACTGGGTCCGGAGGCGAAACACGCGTCTCGCCGCCGGGCCAGCGTGTTTCTTGAGGGGCTCTCAAGCGATCCAGTTCCGCACTCCCGTAACTTCGGCAATCCGGATTTCCGGCCGCGGTTGGGCCGGAAGAAGCTGAAAGCTGACGGGAAGGACCGCGCTGGCGATTACGTCGTTCCGTTGGTCGCTCGAACGGCCCGCCAGGACCAGTTCGTTGCCGCCCAGGCGATAAAGCTCCAGCGACCAGGGATAGCGGTCGACGACGAGCAACTCGCGGACTCCCAATTCTGCATAAAACGCCAGCTTGTCACGGCTCTTGTCGCCTGGGCTGATGATCTCAACCAAGAAATCGGCCGGGCCGCATATATGCGATTCAAACACTTGGGCGGTGTTTTGCCTGCCAGAAACACCGCTACGTCCGGACAGCGGTAGTTGTATTTCCAGTCGTCGATGCGATCACTGAGATTCAAGCCCGGATAAACCTTGCCGCCGGCTGGTGGGCGAACCACTGCGGATAGCGCGACCGTCAGTTGCCCCATCAGTTCTTGATGCTCGACATTCGGGTCTGGCATGATGATGTAGATTCCGTTCCAAACTTCATCTTTGCGATCCCATCCACGCGCGCGGCGCTCCGCGAGAAGGCGTTCTTCGACTCCCGGATCGGCAATTAGAGCAGCCATGGCACATTTCTCCTTGCAATTATTATGAATCCGCTCGGCCCGCGCGGCAAGCCCGTTTTCCGCCTCCGCCCGCTTTCCGCCGTCGCCAACCGAACGCTAAACGCCGATCGGAGTCAAGAACGCGCTGCATGATCGTCCAAACTTCACCGGTTCGATGGTCGTTATACATGCCGTAATGGCGGGGGAATCGAAACAGGGGGTGGTGAGCCGAGGAGCCGAGGGGACAGGTCCGGTAGGCGGAGGCCCAAAAGGCGGACGGACGGCGGTCCTGGCAGCGCGTGAATCGGGGCGGCCGACGGCCGAGATGGGCCAGGGTGTCGCTCGGGAGTTGTGAGCGGCCGATAGCTGGGCCAGCATGCCGAGCTTGGTCAGTCGCCACACTGGCGGCCCTGCCCGCTCCCGGCTTATAATGGAGGCGAGAGTTCCGCCCGACGAGATCGTCAGTTCTGTCGGTGAAAGACTGATAGTGCTGCCTTTTCCTTAACGACATGGCTTCGCTCATGTCCGAATAGCCAGCTTTACGACGATGGAAGTTCCCTTGCCGGGCTTGCTCTTGATGTTGCAATTTCCTCCCAGCAACCGGGCACGCTCACGAATGCCCTCTAACCCAAAGCGATCTTCCTGGACAGTCTTCGGGTCGAAGCCGACGCCCCAGTCCCGGATCTCGATCCGCAGGCGGTCGTCCCGCTGCTTCAAGCTAACGAGGATTTTGTCGCTCTTGCTGTAATTGCGGGCGTTGGTCAACCCTTCCTGAACGATGCGGTAAATGACGTTTTCGACAATGGGGTCCAAGCGGTGGAAAGCGATCTTGCTATGGAGTTCCACTTTCGGTCCCTGGTCGAAGATCGGATCGTGGACGAGATGGGCGATGGCGGCCACGACCCCCGACTCATCCAGGATGGGCGGCCTTACGCCGCTAATAAGTCGTCGGGTCTCGGCGTGGCCCCGACGCAGGAGCGATAAACCGCCGTCATAGGCCTTCTGCGCTTCAACGGGATTGCCGGATTTGAGGGAATCGTAGACCTGGAATTGCATGATCGCCCCGGCCAATTCCTGGGCCAGACCGTCGTGAATATCATAGGCGATCAGTTGCCGTTCATGGTCGCTGGCCTGGAGCATGTGCTCCAGGGAGCGGCGTTCGCGTTTCAGGGCCTCCTGAGCTTCCCGCCGTTCCGTAGTATCATGGAAGAAACACATCAGGCAGGGGCGGTTGTTGTGCGTTATGCGACTCGTGCCGATGTCGGCGTAGAATATACTGCCGTCCTTCCGCACGTGAGGCATGTCGGTTTCCCGAGAAGCCCGTCCCTCAACGTGCGCCCGCATGCTTTCAACGATTTGGGGCAACGCTTCGGGTGGATGGACTTGCGCCTGCGTTAGCTGCAACGCCTCTTCTTCGGAGTATCCCAGCATGCGGCACAATGCGGGGTTGACTCGGACCGCTTTCAATGTCCCCAGGTCGAGGATGTTCAGTCCGTCGACCATACCCTCGTAAATGGCCCGCAGTTCGTCGTAACTTTGCCGCAGGGCCTCCTCGGCTCGTTTTCGGTCATCGATGTCCTCCACAACGCCGAGAGCGAAAGCGAACTTACCGTCCGGGCTTTGGATTGCAGCGGTCGTTGCCTGAGCCCAAAAGGGTTGTCCGCCCTTTCGAAGATAACGTTTCTCTAGCGTGAAACTGGGAATCTCCCCATCAAGGAGTCTCCTGACCAAGGGACTGCTGAGTTCCCGGTCTTCGGGATGGGCAAGGTCACGGACATGCCGCCCAACCAGTTCCTCCTGGCTATAGCCGCTGATGCGGCAGAGGGCACGATTGACCTTGGTGATAAGGCCGTCGCCCACGCAGATCACCATTCCCACAGGGGCCTCCTCGAACGTGACCCGGAATCGCTCCTCGCTCGTCCGCAGGGCCTCCTCTGCCCGTTTGCGTTCGGTGATGTCCGTGACTACCACGGCGAGACGCAACGGATTTCCTCGCTCATCTCGAATCACAAAGGCATTGTGCCAAGTCAGAATCGACTTCCCCTGACGTGAAAGCATCGGTAATTCGCCCTGCCAATAACCTTCTCGCAGCAAGGCAGGCTCGATCTCGTGTTTCCCCCTGCGATTCGATTCCTCCCCATAGCAGATGGACAAGTGCTCGCCAATCCAGACTTCCTGCCTCTCCTCGCCCAGCATCCGACACAAGGATGGATTGAGGTAGATCAGGTGGCCGTCGAGATCGGCCATGCTGAATCCCTGGGTTGAGGTGTCGGCAAACTTGCGGAAAATGTCGAGGTTCTCGTTGGCCTTTGCCAGTTCGGCGGTACGTTCCTCGACACGTCGTTCCAGTTCGTCGTGGGCCTTCTGTAATGCCTCTTCAGCCCGTTTCGGTTCGGTAATGTCGGAGACAAAGCACACGAAGCCGATGACTTGTCCCTGTTCGTCCCGCTTATAGTTCCAATCGACACGGGCATCGAACACCTCGCCGTTCTTTCTGACGTTCTTGGCACAGAACGGTGTCGGAGGAGGCTGCTCCGAGACGAGACGCTCAAGGTACGACGGAAGAGCAGCCTTCGCCGGCCCAGGTTCAATACGGTCCCAACAGTAGGTGCCCACCAACTCATCCGCCGTGTATCCGGTGATCGCTTCCTGCGATATATTGACGAAGGTGATTCTTCCCGTAGTATCAATCTCGTGAATACCCAGTGGTGCCACCCGAAGAAGGGCGGCTGCCGATTGATTCTCCTGTAAAGCCTGTCCTAATCCGGCAACTCGCTCGCGCAGGTCTTCGTTTTCTGCGATAAGCTGTTCCCTGGTCTTGACTTCATCCTGCATAGTCGATCTTCCAATCGCTGGTCCGTTTGGCAACTCCAGAGCGCAAATTGTACAATAATTTGCGCACGTTTGGGAGGTTCACCAGTCCTCGCGGAGCCGATTGCGCTGTTCGCACACGCTTGCGGCGCAAGGGTGTGCAATTGGGTTCCAAACAGCGCTCCCTGCAAGACAGCGATCTTTCTCCGCAATTCGGCAACGAGGCGGTGATTGATTCGGATTTTCAGACCACGAGCGGGCTCTTGCGGGAATTTTCTGCAATGTACGCCGGTTACTCCGCATTGCCGGTCGAGGTCTGCCGCGTTAGCGGCGCCATGTGAATAGCCGCGGGTGGAGCGCAGCGCAACCCGCGGTTATGATATGCCAATGCGATCTCAGCCGCGTTAGCGGCGACAAATTCCCTGTTCGATGAATATCGGCGATTGCTCCGCGAAAGCAGCGTTCCGTACGGCGAGCCATACCTCGCGCGAACCCTGTCGTGCCACACCCGACCAAATGAATCTGACTCCGCGAGTTGCGCTGCGCTCCACCCGCGGCTATTCACAGGTGACCACTACGCGGTCGCAAGCCTGGCCTTGCCGCCCGTACTTCAACTCCCGCGTTGTACGGCGACTATCGGCGAATTGCCGGCTAATAGGAAACGGGGCTTGCTCCGGCGACGGCCGCCGTCCAGGCGAGTACCGCATCGTTGGGGCCCTGATGCGTCATCAAGAATTAGTAGGAGCCCCGGGCACGGTTTGGGCCGCAACGCCGGCTGCCATGCCGAATGCCAGCGCCACCAGCGCCGCGATGGACGACACAGAAGTTCGGAACATGAGATGACTCCTTGCTTGCGGGGATTAGCGGTCTGCCGACATGCGAGTATTGTAATCCTCCGGGAAGTTGCCGCAAGGCATCGGTTGGCAGGATGCTGGACAATCGCCGTTCCGTGAAGTATTCTGACGCTACGCGATCGGAAGATCGCCGCACGACCGCAGTACCCTGCAATCCGAGATTCTCGTTAACCGTGAGAGTGACTCCATGACAAATTCAGCACAAGGAGCAACGGCGATGCCGCTTAAGACTCTTGTTTCCATCCTCTGCCTCAACACGGCCTTACTGATATTGTGTGCGACGGCGCCTGCCGGCGACAACGCTTCCCCACCGCGGGCGGCCGGTTTGCAGGTCTCCAAAGAGGTCTTCGGCGCGATGCCGGACGGGACCGCCGTCGAGCGGTACACGTTCAGCAACAGTCACGGCCTGCGGGTGAAGCTCACGCCGCGGGGGGCTGCGATCACCGCGGTCGAGGTTCCCGATCGTGCGGGCAGATTGACCAACGTGACCCTTGGACCCGACGATTTTCCGCGCTACCTGGCCGGCGACCACCCGCTGGGCGCGTTGATTGGCCGCTATGCCAACCGCATTGCCAAGGGCCGCTTCAGCATCGACGGTGTCGAGTATCGCCTGGCGTGCAATAACGGCGTAAACCACATTCACGGCGGCAAGGTCGGCTTCGATCGCGTCCTTTGGAAGGCTGCGCCGATCCGCGGCCCGGGCTGGGTGGGCGTAGAACTGGCGTACCTTAGCCGCGACGGCGAGGAAGGCTACCCGGGCAATCTGGCCGTAACCGTCAAGTACACTCTCAGCGAGAACAACGAGCTCCGCATGGCCTACGAAGCCACCACGGATCAGCCGACCCATGTGAACCTCACCAACCACACCTATTGGAACCTTGCCGGCCAGGCGGCGGGTAACGTGCTGGGCCACGAAGTAACGATCCATGCCGATCGCTACCTGCCCGTCGACAGCGACCTGATCCCGTTGGGCGAGCCGAAAGCGGTGCGAGGCACGTCGCTGGACTTCACTCGGCCGACGGTGATCGGCGCGCGGACCGGCCCGCTGCACGGTATCTGGGACCACTGCTACGTGCTGAAGAAGGGGCCGGGAGAAGGGCCCGCGCTGGCTGCGCGAGTTGCGGAACCGACCAGTGGACGCGTGATGGAGGTCTACACCACGCAGCCCGGTGTGCAGTTCTACACGGGGAATCCACGGGCCTTGTGCCTGGAAACGCAGCATTATCCCGACGCGCCCAACAAGCCGAGTTACCCCTCCACGTTGCTGCGGCCCGGCCAGAAATACGCGCAAGTAACCGTCTACAAATTCAGCGTGCAGGGACCATGAAACGACAAAAGGCTCACTGAACCGGAACGTTCGAAAAAAAGTCAAATTGTAGACGCCACCGCTGGGCCTGTCCCGGCGGAACGGTGTTTGACCACTACAAGCGACGGCAATCTAGTGCAGTGTTTCCGAATTGCCGTATCTGTTGGAGTTCCGGCTTTAGCCGGGAAATGCCGCCTAAAGGCGGAACTCCAGCGCAAACCATAAGTACCAATCTGCGTGAGACACGGCGCGGGCACACTGCAGGGCCGCATGTAGTGGTCAAACACCGCTCCACTGCCACAGGGGCAGTGGGGGCGTTTACAGTTTGAGTAGAAAGGTCTCAGATAATGCTCAGAGTTGCAGTCGTCTTCGCGTCGCTCATGTCCGCCGCCCTCACGTCCGCGGGCGAGGATGTGAAGTTTGTGCAGACGGACGAGTTCAACGGCCCTTTTCCGAGCTGGCGGGACGTCAAACGGGACTACGGCGCGAAAGGCGACGGGGTGGCGGACGACAGCGATGCCATCAACAAGGCCCTGGCGGAACTGAGGAAGGCTGGACGCGAGTTCTCCGTGCTCTACTTCCCGGCAGGCGTCTACAGGGTCGCCAAGACGCTGACGACGTCGCCTTGCAAGACGCATCACGAGGGGAGCGGGATCGCGGTGGTCGGAGAGGACCCGGCGACGACAGTCATCAAATGGGACGGTGAGGACAAAGGGATCGTCTTCAGCTACACCGCCTGGTATTCGAGAATATCGCGGCTAACCATCGACGGGTCTGGGCGGGCCTCCATCGCCCTGCTCTTCAACGGCGAGAAGTTCTCCACCTACAATGAGACTTCGGACATGGTCTTCAAAGACTCCGCCACCGCCTTGCAATTTGGCGGCCAAGGCGGCGACTGTGGGCAGGCGGAGAACATGGTCCTGCGCTGCCGCTTCCTGAATTGCGGGACGGGGCTGCAAACCGCGAATTTCAACAGCCTAGACATCTGGGTATGGGACAGTCTCTTCGCGGATTGCGGAGAGGCCCTCCGCAACGTGGCCGGCGACTTCCGCGCGTACTCCTGCGTCTTCCTGCGGTCGAAGAAATGGGACGTGACCACGCAGAACCTCAGCAGTTTCAGCTTCATCGACAACGTGTCGATAGGCTCGGCCATGTTCCTCGACTTCAGCGGGGCGCCCGGCGGAGTTTTCAGCCGCGCTCCGGTCAGCATCTGCGGCAACCGTATCTTCAACTGCACGGGCGGCAAAGGCGCGATCCGACTGGGAGCCGGCCCCTCGCTACTCTGGGGCAACACCATCCGGAACAGGGCGGACGACCCCGGTCCGGCCGTGTTCCTGGGCGGCGACCAGGGCTTCTTCGGCAACACCTATAGCGCCGCGAAGCCGGTGGCCGCGCTGCCTTACCAGGCCCGTGATGGACATCCCTACCGCCCGCGAACGCTCGCCGGCGGCGAGTCGGTCATGCAGCGCGGGAGCATCGCCGATCCCAAGCCACTCCTGCCGGGCGCCCCGGCGCACGTCGCCAGAAAGGTCTTCGAAGTCGAAGCTAGTGCGGACGCCGCGAAGATCCAGGCCTCGATCGATTCGGCGGCGGCCTTGCCGGGGCAAAGGCCGGTTGTCCACCTGCCCAGAGGCAGATACAAGATCGAAAAGACCCTGGTCATACCGGCCGGAACGGACCTCCAGATCATCGGCGACGGCGCCAACGAGGACGCTACCGCGCTCGTGTGGACCGGCGCAAAGGGAGAATTCGTGATCCGCGTCGAAGGCCCGGGAGAGGCTT
>Ga0181517_10004134_pt1 | contig 13395 bp, 9 predicted proteins | sample PEATcosm2014_Bin_31_FD_119748 | JGI IMG/M metagenome (GOLD analysis project Ga0181517, IMG submission 119748) | Peatland microbial communities from MTU Mesocosm Facility, Houghton, MI, USA - PEATcosm2014_Bin01_30_metaG | ecosystem: Environmental > Terrestrial > Soil > Wetlands > Peat | place... | reverse complement strand
GGCTGTATCTGCCTATCGGCTGCGGCTGCATCCTCTACAAGGAACCGGCCGCCGCGCGAGCGGCGTTTAGCCACGACGCCGAGTACCTGCGCGTGATCGGCCGCGAGCGCGGCGAAGCCTTTCCATTTTGGGATTACGGCCCTGAGCTTTCGCGCCCCTTCCGCGCGCTCGATGTGTGGCTGATGCTGAAATTCGTTGGGACCCGCCTGCTGGGCGAGGCCATCGAGAAGAACATCGCCTGCGCCAAGTACCTGGAGCGGCTGGTGGAGTCGAGCGACGATTTCGAGATGCTGGCCCCGGTGGAGCTATCGGTTTTCTGCTTCCGCTACGTTCCGCGCGGATTCACTGGAGACCTGGACGCCCTGAATCAGCGCATCATGGTGGACCTGCAGAAGGAAGGCGGCAGCTATCTCTCGAACGCCCGAATCCGGGGCAGGTTCGCCCTACGCGGCTGCGTCCTGAACTACCGCACCACCGAGCGGGACATGGAGATCCTGCTGGAGGACGTGAGGCGCGCCGCGGCTTAATTGGCCGGCGCTTCCCGCGCGGGCCAGATCGCGGGCGGCGAACGCCGGCGTCCGCCGCACATCGTCCGGCGGCGTAGCGGCGCTTCTTGCGAGGCATGGAGCGTGGCTCACGCCGCGGCGGGAGCCGGCATGGCCGTGAGCGCGAGCAGGGAGATGGCCGCCCCCTGGGCATCGGTAATCAAGGAAAAGCGGCCGACGTTGGGAATGTCGGTGGGAGGCACGCGGACGGCGGCGCCGAGCTGCCGGGCGCGGGCGGTGCGCTCGTCGCAATCGGCCACGCTGACATAGACCGCCCAGCGCGACGGAACGCCTTTCCACCCTTCGCCGCGCATGGGCAACATGCCGGAGAAGGGCTTTCCGTTATTGATCCACTCGATGTACGCGGCGGCGTCGAGGCCGGTATCCGGCCTGGTCTTCCATCCGAACAGGCTGGTATAAAAAGCCAGTGAGCCGGCCGGATCGGTGGTGTTCAGCTCGGCCCAGCAGACCCGGTTGAGAAGGCCGCCGTGGGTGGCGCCGATATGACGGCCGGGCTGCCAGAGCGAGAAAAAGACGCCTGCCGGGTCCTGGACAACGGCCATGCGGCCGGCTTCCATGACATCAGACGGACCGTCAACGACCTTGCCACCGAGCGGGGCCACGCGGGCGGCGGATGCATCGGCGTCGGCGGTGGAGAAGTAAACGCCCCAGTGGGGCGGCATGCCGGGGCCGGCGGGGCGCGCCGCGGCGGCGTGGTTTCCCTGCGCCTGGAAGATGAGGTAAGGGCCAGCGGGCGTGGGGTATTCGACCACCGTCCAGCCGAACATCTCGCCGTAGAACTTCCTGGCGCTTTCCACATCGCTGGTAGCCAGTTCGGCCCAACAGAAGGAGCCGGGGGCGTAACTTTCGATTCTCTCGCTCATTGCGGAGCCTCCCGTAGGCTGAGATTATATAACGAACGGCGGGGCAATCTGTGAATTGCAGTGCAGAGTCGCACAAACCATGAGGTGAAGCCGCGGGCGCGCTGCCGTTACACCCAAAAGACAGGCGATTCGGTATTCCTACTCTCACCACCCGCCTCCTGGAGCAGGGGGCCACGTTCGAGCAGGTGGCCGACATCCTGGGGAACAGCCCGGCGGTGGTTCGGAAGCACTACGGCAAGTGGTCCAAGGGCCGGCAGGCGAACATCGACCGGCTCATGATGGCCCACTTTCAGACCGCGGCCGCTACAAACCCAGTCACACGCCAGTCACACGAAAAAACCGGGCCTGTAAACTAATGAAAACAAAAAAGAAAAAATGGTGCGGAGAGGGGGACTTGAACCCCCACGAGATTGCTCCCGCTAGCACCTCAAGCTAGTGCGTCTGCCAATTCCGCCACCTCCGCAAGTGTATGGCGCCTTTGAGTTTACCATGGTTTCGGCCGAGGCGCGCGGTAGCGGTTCCGGTAGCGGTTCTCGATTAGGCGGCAAAGAACGCGTCCCAGACGCCGCCCCATTGCGTATTTAGTTGATTTCGAGTTTACCACGCATCCCGTATCCAACTGAGATTTGCGCGCTTCCCTAGACAGGCGAGATAGTGGAAACACCAAGCGACATTCCTATTTGGGGAGTGCTCGTCGAACGGGGTTCCTTGTGTCTTGTTGCTATCGGCTTTGACGCGATGGGCCGAACGGTGAGTCTGCGCGTGCCTCTTAACGACCTAAAGCGCGTAGAGGGCCCGCTCACGCCGCATTCCTGGCCCTGTAAAGTACCCGTTCCTTGTCAGACGATTCCTACATCCCGTGGTTCATTTTCGCCTCAAATGCATATGACCAAACACGAATTATCACGATGTCATGCAATGGCATAGCGTCGTTTCCAATACAGCGCCAGAGCCTTGCCCGGTGATTTCTCCTTGCGCTTGAGAGTCGCAAGTCCTAATATCACCTTCTGATGTTTCTGTATCAAAACGCCTCGCGCCACGGTCTTCTGGCTTGCTGTTTGGTCCTCGAAAAGGGGGCTTTCGAGGCGTTTCATGCCGACGGTTAGACAAACTGGGCGTCCGAGTCTGCTCCAAGCGTCCAGGGTTGGCGCCGGCTCCAAAAGAAGAAAACCCACAGAGCGAAACGAGCCCGGCAAGTTAGGGAAAACACAGGAGAGCGCCCGTAATGAGGAGACCACTTTCCAAGGAACTCAGTTCCATTTCCGGATGCGCGGGTCCCATGTGCGCCGATCCGTGTTCCTTCGCGGCTAAGCCCGAACTCTCGGCGCTTCCCGATTCCGCCGTCGGTCTGCGCGCCGCCAATGCCAAAGAGATCGGCCCTCAAATCGATGCCCTCTGAAACAAGCGAAAAGAACGACGTTCGCGAACAGGCCAGGATCTTCGAACACCTGTCCAAATTGCCCGTTTTTTCTCCATCCGCTCTGCGTCTCCTCAGCGTCTCCACCGAAAGCGACTCCGCCATGGGCGCCTTTTTCGAGGCTTTCGGGTCCGATCCCGCGCTGGCCGCCGACCTCCTTCTGGCGGTGAATTCGGCCGCGTTCGCTTCTCGTTGCCCCATCGAAACGATTCGCCACGCGCTCACCTTCCTCGGTCTGGACAGAGCTCGGTCGCTGGCGTCCAGCATCGCTCTCAAAATAGCCATGCGCAACTTCGGCCGCAAGGAGCATGCGCGGTCGGTGTGGGCTCACGGCATCGCCGCCGCCGTGGTCGCTGAGGAACTGAGGACCAACCACGGCGCGCCCGAACTATACACGGCGGCGCTCATGCATGATCTGGGCCGCTTGGGGCTGCTGCTGGCCGATGAATCCAGGTACGCGGCAATCCTCTCGGGGATGTATGACGACCTGGAAGAGTCGAACCGGCTGGAACGGACGCTGTTTGGCATAGATCACTGCCAGGCCGGGGAAATGCTGGGGCGAACGTGGCTGTTTCCCACCGGACTGCAGGCCAGCATGGGCGCTCACCACGAGGCCGTTCCGCCGAGCAAGCTCCAGGAGTTTGTCCAGATCGCCTGCATGACGGCCGATTTCCTGGGGTTCCCGGAAGTGCAACGGCGCGATTTGGAGCAGACGGCGCCGGTGTGGGAGAAAACCGGGATCTCGCTGGATAACATGCGCGAGAAGATAGCGCAGCGCATTGCCGTACTCGGCGGTTGAGGATCTCGCCGACCGTCGGCCCTCCTTGGGGTCGGGGTGACCGCCGATTCCCTCCGCCGGTTTCAGATCTTCGCCTGCTTTCGCAGTCGGACCGCCTCGATGAAGGCCTGCCCCATTTGAGTTCGCTCAATCGTCATCGCATCAGTTACAAACCGTACGAACCTTCGGCAGCATTGACGGGTACCGGTGGTACCATTAGAATCTGGGATGCGGCGTCAGGAAAGGGGAACCTCGCGAAGTTCATTCCTCCGGTCGGTTTGGCGCAGCGAGGCGGAACGAAGTAGGGTCGTTGATATGCCGAAGAGAGGATCCTTCCCAAGGCGGATGGTGGCTGGGGCGGCGGCGGGTCTGTTCCTTCTCCCCATTTCCGTTTGGGGTCAGGCCCTCAACGCCTGTGACCTGAACGGCGACGGATCGGTCAACATCGTCGACGTGCAGTTGGCGGTGAACATGACGCTCGGGTTGACGCCCTGCACGAGCGCCATCCTGGGAGCCGGGGTGTGCAACATCGTCGTCGTGCAGCGCGTGACGAACGCGTTCCTGACCGGAACTTGCATTACCGGAACTTCTCACAGCGTCACGTTGAATTGGACCGCCAGCACATCCTCGAACGTGAGCGGCTACAACGTGTACCGGGGTCTCATATCGGGCGGACCTTACGCCAGGGTGAACTCGTCCTTGATCGCTGGCGTCACCTATGTTGACACGAATGCCCAGTCGGGGCAGACCTACTATTACGTCGCAACGGCCGTGGACAACAGCAACAACGAAAGCGCCTATTCGAATCCTCCGGCGCAGGCGGTTATACCGTCTCCGTAGGCGCTCCGCTCGCAACCGGGGACAGTTCGAGCCATGTCGCGCCGACGCGACACCCGCGAGCATGAAAATGCTCGCCTCCCGTGCCAGTGGAATCATTAGGTTACGGGCATTTACAAGAGAGTACCGAGTGGCTCGCCCCCCGGCCTGTTCCACCAGCGCGAGCAGGCGCGACAGGTTCGATTTGGCCTCATGTACGTTGAACTCCGGCATGCATCTACCTTAGCTCAGGGAATGCGCCATCCTTCCCCGTGCTAACGTAAAGTCCTGGCATGAACATTCTCTTCGTCGGGGATATCTTCGCCTCCCCGGGCCGGCGCATTGTGGCGGATCACCTGGCGGACATCGTCGCGACCAATCGCATCGACCTGGCCATCGCTAATGCCGAGAACGCCGCCGGCGGGTTCGGCATCACGCCTCCCATCGCCGAAGAGCTGTTCGCCCTGGGCCTCGATGTCCTCACCACCGGCAACCACGTGTGGGACAAGAAAGAAATCTTCGCCTACCTGGACCGCCAACCGCGCCTTTTGCGGCCAGCCAACTATCCCGATGCGCCCGGCAGCGGCCTGGCCGTGCTGCGCGCGCACAACGGCGTCGAATGCGCCGTTCTGAATCTTCAGGGCCGCACGTTCATGCCCAATACCGACTGCCCTTTCCGCGCGGCCGACCGCATTCTGGCGGGGCTCGACCCTGCCGTCAAAGTGAGGTTCGTGGACTTTCACGCCGAGGTCACCAGCGAGAAAATCGCCATGGGCTGGTACCTCGATGGCCGTGTATCGGCGGTAATTGGCACCCACACGCACGTACCCACCGCCGACACGCGCATCCTTCCCGGCGGCGCCGCCTATCAGACCGACTGCGGCATGACCGGGCCGTACCGCTCCGTGATCGGCGTCGATACCGACGTCATCATCCGGCGCTTCCTCACCGCCCTGCCCGTGCGCATGGAGGCTTCGCGCCTCTCGCCCGAGCTGCACGCAGTAATCGTGGACGTGGACGAGGCCACCGGCCGCGCCCGGGCCGTGCGCCGCCACGCCATCGACGGAGACTAATCGGATGGATCTTTCCAGCCCGGCGCCCGACGTCACCGCCTTTTGCATCCAGGAAATCGGCGCGCTGCTGTTCGGACTCGTTTTCCTCTTTCTCTGGCGCCAGTCGAGGGTGGTCTATTTCGGGCTTTGGGCCGGCGCGTGGGCCGTGCGCTTCATCGCCGCCGCGTTTGCCTTCGAGCTGTTCCGTACGGCCAACTCGGGATGGCTTGCGCCGTACGCGGTGTTCGAGTTCGCCTTCGCGATCGTGCTGATCGCCGCCGCGCGCGCCGGCTTCGCTTCCTCCATCAAGGACTGGCGCACGGTCCTGCGGCTCATCTCCATCCTCCCCATTTTCGTGGCCCTGGTGTGGGCCTTTGGCCGCTACGCGGGGCTCGAGGCGTACCACGCCTCGCATGCGCTCGCGCTGGCGTTCGTCTACATCTACAACTTCATCGCCCTGCGGCGCGCCACCGGCCGGGGCGCGCGCGTCTTCCGCTTATCGCTGCTGGCGCTGGCGGCCGCTTTCCTGGCGCACGCCGGCGCCTTCCTGTATCTCCATGGCCGCGGCGGCGCGCTGGAGTGGGCGCTCTATCTGCGGCGCGAAGCTTATTACGATTTCGCCCTGCACTGCGTGCTGGCCTTCTCCGCCATGGCCATGTGGAGCGAAAACCAGGTGGACCGCATCCACGAGCTGCACGCCGAAGTGGACCGCCTGCGCCGCGAAAACGCCCGCAGCCTGGACCTCGACGGCCTCACCGGCCTGCTCAACCAGGCGGCCCTGGCGCGGCGCGTCGAGGAGCCCGAGGAGTTCGACGGCGTGGTGGCCGTCTGCGACATGGACGATTTCAAGGATGTCAACGATAGCTACGGACACCTGGTGGGCGATGAGATTCTGCGCAACATCGGCCACCTGCTGCAATCCCACATCCGCCAGGCCGACGAAGCGTTCCGCTGGGGCGGCGACGAGTTCGTGATCCTGTTCCGCAATCAGCGCCCGGAGATGGCGCGCCAACGCATGAGCGGGATCGAAGCCCGCCTGCGCGATTTCCGCGTGCGCGGCGTCGGCGCCCTGCCCATCTCTTTCAGTTGGGGAATCGCCGATGCCCGCGGCCGCCAACTGCGCGAGGCGCTCGACGAGGCCGACCGGAGCATGTACGCGCGCAAGCGCGAACGCGCCGCGAGCGCTTCCGCCAAGCGCCCGCCGGCGGAGTAACCAGGGCCATGTGGGACAGGCGCTTCCGCCTGTCAACCCGAGCTTAGCTCGGGCGGGCGGGGCGTGCCCCGCCCCTACAAAAACGGGGCGTAGGGGCCGGGGCATGTCCGGCCCGCTCGCGGGTAACCGGCGCAAGCGCCTGCCCCACAATGGTTGCCGCTCACTTCACGTAGATGACTGTGTTAAAGCCCGTCAGATTCAGAGCTGCGCTGAACTCGCTGTCCAGTTCGACGAACAGTACCGCCGGCTGGGAGACAGACACGTTCGGCGGAATCTGAATGTTGATCTGCCAAACTCCCAGGAGCCCTGGCGCCAGACCCGAGAACTGGATCACTCCGTTGCCCTGAAGGCATCCGGCGCAATCCAGAAAATCGCTGCCGAGAAAAACGCGCGGAGTATCCGCCGAGTAAAACAACGGGGACAAGGGCGTGGGCGTCCCATCCGGCAGACCGGACCCCGGGGAGCCCGGCGCGCCCGCGATAAAGCCCTGCCCCGTGCCGAAGAGCTCGACGTAGGTCCCGCGCGCGGCCGGATGGGTGGGGCTGTTGACCGTCCCGTCCGCGTAATTGATCGCCACGGCCTGCCGGCTCGTGCCGGCGGCATTCCCAGGCATAAACAGCGCCGGAGCCACATTATTCATGTAAATGTACGTCGCGCCCAGCACCTGCCCAGTGGATAGCCTGATCACCTGCACATCCGCGAGCCCGTTGGTGGGCGCGCCCATGGGGACATAGAAGTTGATCTGCCCCGATGCAACAAAGTACAAGGGCGCCGGCGTTCCGTTGAACAACACCTGCGTGTCCAGCAGAGTCAAGGGAAATGGAATCTGCGTCGCGGTCGCCGCCGGGCTGGTTGTGAATTGGCCGGCGTTGGGGTAAATGCTCGCCCACATTCCCGGCGCCAACGCGTAATTCGGGAGGCCCTGGCTGTTGGCCGCGCTCAGGAAGTTGGCCGCGTTCTGCATGGCCAACTGCGGGAAGTAGAAAGCCGCGCGGTTGGTGGCGTCGGCCACCACCAGCGCCCCGAACTGGTCCTGCGTCAAGGCCAGTGAGTAGCTCAGACTCGAGAACTTAAAACTGGAGGGGGCGCCCGTGACGAGGTCGGTGTACATCGGGTAACGCAAAGCCTGGAAACTCTTCGTATCCGCTACCCAGATCTCGCCCGTATTGGGGTTCACGTACACGCCTTCGGGGGCGTGTAGGCCCGTGATTGGCCAAACGGCGGTGGGCTGCTGGGTGGGAAGTTTGTCCGCGGAATTGAAAATCAGCACGCGGTTGTTGCCGGTGTCCGCCACGTACACCAGGCTGGAGGTGTCCACCGCAATATGATGGGGTGCGTTGAATGACCTGGTGTCGCTGCCCGCTACGGAGGAATGGAAGTCCGGCTGCCCAATCACCTTGACTGCCGCTTGGCCGCTCTGGAATACGCCGCCCACCGACTGGAAGACCAGTATCCGGTTGTGGGCCTGGTCGGAAGCCAGCAAGAGGGATTCCAGGGAGGATCCTATATTGATGGGCACGGTGATGGCCAGCCCGTAGGGCGCGGCCATGGTGCTCTCTGTTGGGTCGGTGGTCTTGCTGGTGAACGAAGCTTGCCCCAGGACGACGTCCGCAACCGGCTGACCGGTCTGCGAAAATGGAGCGGGGAACCGCAGCACGCGCCCGTTTCCCCGGTCCGCCACCCACAGGTTGCCCTGGGAATCCACCACCAGGCCCACCGGGCTGCACAGGCTCGAACTGGTGGGCTGCCCGGGATCGCCGGTTGGATAGTTGCACAACCCCGTCTGGCCGCTCGGCTGGCCAATGACGATGTCCGCCATCGAGCCGGGCCCCGCCGCCACCTTGTAAATGTCCTTGTAGCCCAGCACCCGGTTGTTCCCTGGGTCGGCTATATAGAGGTGCGGCGTGGCGCCGGTGTTGTCGATCGCCATGCCGGAATCTTCGCCCAGATACAGTTCCTTGCCCTCAATCAGGTTGATGGAGCCGGCATCCATGCGGTACTGCCCAAGCACCCGCGTCGCGGCGCCGAAGGTGGGCGGCGTCGAGGCACTCTGAAGCGGCATCACCAGCGCCCGGTTGTTCCCGGCGTCCGCCACGAAAAGCTCGTTGTTGAACAGGACCGCCGCCTCCGGCTGGAAGAACACGCTGGCCGAAGCCGGCGGGTAGAAAGTCGGGTTCGGCGGCGCGTTGTTAGGGTTGATGCGGGTGAAGTCGTTATTCTGGCCCACTACGGCGATGGCCGAGGGCGAGAACTGCACCAATTGCGCCGGCCACTGAGTGTAAGCCGGGAAGATGAGGATGCGGTTATAGCCCGCATCCACTACGCCTATCTGGCCACTGGGAAGGAAAAAAATCCCCTCGGGGCTGTTCATCACAATCGAGTAGGTCTGCAACTGCGTCGGAATCCCGGTCAGCGGCGGCACGCCCATAATCCGCGAAGCCGCCATGGCGTTCGTGAAGGGCGGAGTGAATACCAGCACGCGACTCAGTTGGGCGGGACTGTTGGGATCGGCGTCGGAGACGAACAGACACCCCGGACAGGACCCTTGCCCGGGGCCGAACGCGATGGCGGACGGAACCGCGAACTGGTTCGCCGTGGTGTTGGCGCCCGTGGCGCCGGGGGCGAGGTTGGTCATGAGGGTAGTGAAATCCGCCTGGCCGATTTCCAAAACGGCCGTGAGTCCGCCCCCGCCCTTGGCAAGGTCCGCCGCGGCGAACTCCAGCACCCGCCGGTTGCCGGCGTCCGTCATCCACAGGTTCCCGGAGCCGTCGATCGCGATGTTGGATTGCAGCAACGTGCTCCCGCTTGCTAGGCATATGCCCTGAGCGCTCAACGGGACGGTGCAGTTGGCGGCCCGGGAATTGAAATTCGGCTGCCCGATGACCAGGTTCGGAATTTGGTTGGGGCTGGTGAACGGCGTGGGATACCGCAGGATGCGGTTGTTGCCGCTATCGGCCACGTAGAGGTTGCCGTTCCCGTCCACCGCCAGCCCCGTCGGGCTGCTCATCCCCGATTGCAGCGAGGTTCCCTGCCCCGGCGCATAAGGCGTGACGCCGGGCCCTTGCGGCCAGGTGGTCCAGAAATCCACCTGCCCCACTACGATATCGGCCATCTGGCCGTTGCTGAACGCCTCCGCGTTCTTCCAGCCGAGCACGCGGTTGTTGCCGGTATCGGCCACATAAATCCCCGGCTTGGCGCCCGAGTTGTCTATGGCGATGCCCAGGGGCTCGTACAGTTCGCGGCCCTCCACCAGGTTGGGGTTGGCGGAATAGGTGCTCGATTGCTCCATTAGCGGCGTTATGGGCCGCCCCAGGAGGCGCGAAGGCAGCGGATTCAGATTGACCTGCGCCCAGGCCGCGGGCGCGCCTATCAGTGCAAGGCTGATGATAGAGGCAAAAACGTATGTGTGTTTCATCGGATTTCCAGGCGGGCGCGACGCGGAGAGCGCTCCTCCTGAGAATACCAGAGGATGTGCGCGTCGGGAATATGCCCCCCCGTACTAAGCGTAATGCCCAGTTTCCCAATCAGGTTAGGCAAACCTTACCCAGAGGCAGCCTCCCAGCCTGCCTCTTCGCGCGCGTTACACTGAAGTTTGAATCCCGCTCATTCTCCTCGGCTCCGCGTTTGCGCGGTCAGCTACCTGAACACCGTTCCTCTGGTTTGGGGCATGCTGCACGGTCCGCAGCGCGGCGTCTTCGACCTGGAGTTCGGCATCCCCGCCGAGTGCGCCGACCGTCTGGCTTCCGGCCGGGCGGACCTTGGGATCGTGCCCTCTTTTGAGTTGACCCGGCAGAATCTGGAGGTGGTTCCGGGCGCCGGCATCGCCTGCCACGGGCCGGTCCGGAGCATTCTGCTGATTTCGCCGCGGCCCGCCCGGGAAATCCGCACCCTGGCCGCGGATTCCAGTTCGCGCACCTCGGTTCAACTGGCGCGCGTGGTGCTCGAGCGGCGCTATGGCGCCGCGCCGGCCATCGCGGCCCATCCGCCCGACCTCGCTTCCATGCTGCGCGCCGCCGACGCGGCCCTGCTGATCGGCGATTCGGCCTTGCGCGTCGACGCCGCCAGCCTGCCCTACCACGTCTACGACCTCGGCGCCGAGTGGGTCGAGATGACGGGCCTTCCCATGGTCTTCGCCGTGTGGGCCGGCCGCCGGGATACCGTGACTCCAAGGGTGGTAGAGGCTTTCCAGGAGTCGTGCCGGTACGGACGCGAGCGCATGGAGGAGATCGTCGCGGCCGAGGCCCCCAGCCGCGGCTTCGCCCCCGATATGGTGCGCGAGTACCTGACCCGGCGCATTGTGCACCAACTGGGTCCGCGCGACTACCAGGGCATGCAGCTTTTTCTGGATTACGCCGGCCGGCCCTCAGCGGCGGCGCAGCGAGGCGTCCAGGCGGTTTGACGGGGGCTACGCCGCTCCCCTATACTGGGATTTCCCAACTGGAAATACGACGATGTTGTATATTGCGGTTTTACTTCTTCACGTAGTGGTCTGCATCTTCCTGATTATTGTGGTGTTGCTGCAAAGCGGGAAGGCGGCGGACTTGGCGGGCGCCTTTGGCGGTATGGGTTCCCAAACGGCTTTTGGCCCGCGCGGCTCGGCGACGTTGCTTTCCAAGGCGACCACGGTGTCGGCGGTGCTCTTCATGCTGACTTCGCTTTCGCTGTCCATTCTGGCGACCAACAGAGCCGGCGTGGGCACCACGGTTCTCCAGGAGACCGGCGGCGTTCCCACTAAGACCCAGGCGCCTGTGCCGCTGCCAGGCAGCCCCAGCCCGGCGCCGGGCGGGGGCGCCCCCATGACGGTCCCGTTGCCGATCCCCCCGCCCCCGGCTCCGGCCAACACGCCGCCGGCGCCGAAGAAGTAGACTTGTCACGTGCGGAGGTGGCGGAATTGGCAGACGCACTAGCTTGAGGCGCATTTTGCGCCGGGACGACACGGGCATGTTTTTGAAGGGTCGGGGCTTCCCCAAAATGGGGAACCCACGGTAACCGAGTTTCCCGTAGGAACCGCTACCAAACCGCTACCGCCAATCGCAGCGCGCCTAGCTGGTAAATGCACGATTCGTCGGTGGTGACTTCTTGGTCCGATCGCCTTGAGCTTCAGAATCCCGGGGCAGGGTATAGGAACAGCTACCGGACACCGAACCGCTACCGCAAATCGGGAAGCCGCCCGGGGGCGGAGCGCAGGCAGGCGAATGCATAGCGCCGAGCTATATGCGCAATGGAATCAGCGCCTAATGATGGCAAGGAACCCGATAATCGCCGCCCAGAGGCCAGCGCTGAGGATAAGGCCCACAAGTGATCCTCTGGCGGCGTTCAGCCGGCTGGCGAAAACCTCTCCGGCCAATTGGGATGAGGCGTCGACGTTAACCGGGAAGGTCCTCTGCTGCTCGTTGGCGGGGGCGGTTCCAGGCTGTTTCGGCAAGGTCGCGTTCTGCACAGCAGTCAGCTTAAGAGAAACCGTCGCCAAGGCTCAATCCCCCCTTTGGTTAACATTCTCCGCTAACCAGAGGCGTTATCCACCCTGCCTCTGAACGCAAAGCCGAGCTGGGTCCCCCTCAGCCCTCATGTCCGAGTAGATGCCTCGCGCGGAAGAAAGTTTCACCAACGGGATGCGTCAGATTCTGCCTCTGCCATCAATCTCTCAAAAGCGTCATCCGAGCTTCCCGGACCGCCCAATTGGCGACGGCCGCGCCCAGCCAAAACGCATCCAGAAGCCGACCTCACTTTGCATTTTCGTCGCTGCAGCGTTTCAGCAGATTGTGAGCGCAGACCCGTCCATCTTGCGCCGCCTTTTGATGTTCGCAAACCGGCGACCTCATTCAGTGAAGTCGAGTTCTAAGGTATTGACCCTACTTCTCTTAGAAGTTTGACCTAGTGTTGACTTTAACTTTGGAGAAGGTCAAACCAGCGCCGAAAAGGAATCTTGAAAGGGCCGTCTCTTGTCTCTATTCTGATGGTGACCCCCCAGCGTGGGCTTTTTGCTTAGGCATCGAAAAAACCTCGAATAGCGCTTCATCAGGAGGTGCGCCTCGTGTTTACGGATGGCTGCGGCCGGGTGCTGAACCGGGTGGTTCAGGGCCTTTCAGCTATCGCCCTCTTGGTCCTATCTCTAAACCCTCTTTTTGCGCAAGATACGTTGGCGTTGTCATCCGGAACCGCAACGGCGGGCGGCGCCGCGACATTGAATCTGACTTTGACCTCCCCGACCGGCAGCGAGCCTGCAAGTCTTCAGTGGACCTTGACCTATTCTCCGACGGACATTGTCTCGATCAGTGCGACAGCCGGCGCTAGCGCCAATACGGCAAGCAAGTCGCTCAGTTGTTCGGCCAGTTCAGGTTCCTACGTCTGTGTGCTGTTTGGCCTCAACGACACCGTGATACAAAACGGGGTGGCAGCCGTTGTGAGCGTGACAATCGCGTCCAGCGTGACGAGCACGATGATTAACGTTACGAATGCCTTGGGAGCTACAGCCGGGGCCGCGACCCTAACCGTGACTGGCGTTGGCGGCGTCGTAACGGCCGCGGCGCCGCCTCCACCCACTCTCACCGCACTGACCTGCGCGCCTGCATCGTTGAGCACCGGTGGATCGTCCACGTGCACGGCGACGGTATCGAGCATCGGCGGGGCGACGGTGGCCCTGTCGAGCAACGCGGCGGGGTTGAGCGTGCCGGCGACGGTAGCGGTGGG
>Ga0181517_10004131_pt1 | contig 13400 bp, 13 predicted proteins | sample PEATcosm2014_Bin_31_FD_119748 | JGI IMG/M metagenome (GOLD analysis project Ga0181517, IMG submission 119748) | Peatland microbial communities from MTU Mesocosm Facility, Houghton, MI, USA - PEATcosm2014_Bin01_30_metaG | ecosystem: Environmental > Terrestrial > Soil > Wetlands > Peat | place... | reverse complement strand
GCGGGCAACCCCGCTCCGCGCATCGTCGAGACTCCTTCCGGCATGCTCAACTCGATCGGCCTGGCGAATCCGGGCCTCGAGGCATTCCTGAGCGAGAAGCTTCCTTCGCTCCGCGGCAGGAAGTGCGCCGTATTCGTGAATCTCGCGGGCAGCACGGAGGAGGAGTACCTCGAAATCCTCGAGAGGATAGAGGACGCCGTAGGCGACGCCGCCGGCGGCGACCCGTGCTCGGCTCCCTCCGGGAGCGGCGTCGACGGCTACGAGGTCAACGTTTCCTGCCCCAATGTAAGGCACGGCGGCCTGGCCTTCGGCACGGAGCCGGCCCAGGTGGAGCGCCTGACGCGCTCGCTGCGCGGCCGGACCAAGCGGCCCCTCGTCGTCAAGCTGACGCCCAACGTGACCGATATGGCCTCGATCGCCAAGGCCGCGGAAGCGGGCGGCGCGGACGCGGTCTCGTGCATCAACACGCTCGTGGGGATGGTGATCGAACCGAAGAGACGCAAGAGCGCGATCGCGACGGGCACGGGCGGCCTCTCCGGCCCGGCGATCCGTCCCGTCGGCGTCGCCTGCTGCTACAAGGCCGCCCGCGCGGTCGGCATCCCGGTCGTAGGTCTCGGAGGAATAATGGGCGCGGACGACGCCCTACAGTACCTTCTGGCGGGCGCGCGGGCCGTGCAAGTGGGTACGGGCACATTCGTGGATCCCCGAAGCGCGCTCTCCGCGCTCGAGGGAATCGAAAGCTGGATGCGGGAGCTGGGGGTGGGAAAGATCGCGGACATCGCGGGCATGCTCGAGGACTGAAGGAGGATGAGGATATCAAGGCGATTGCGAAATTGAGCATCTCGGGCGACCGCTACTCTCCGGAAGGCAGCGCATCGGTCGAGATCGAGAGGAGAAGCGACGGATATTCCTTCGCGTGGAAGGCGAGGGACTCCGATGGGACGGATATCGCGGAGGAATCCAAGGTCATCATGGCCTCGAGCATGGATAATCCCGCGAAGCCCCTTCCCTATCTCGAGCAGTACATCCGGACAAATATCCAGATGGCGAAGCTCAAACGGAAGAACAGGCTCAAGGTCATCGAATGGAATTGGATCGAGAAGTAGCTCTCCTCGACGGGCTCGAGAAGCGCTATACTACCGTAGCGGAGGACGACATGCAGACTCGCGTACATTTCATCGAGGAGCTCTCCAGGCTGAACCACGATGTCCTCGCGATGGGAACCAGGGTCGAGGAGAACCTGCGCAAGGCCCTCGAGGCGCTCAAGGGACAGAACGTCGAGCTCGCCCGCGAGGTCAAGGCCTCCGACGAACTGGTGAACGCCCTCCAGATCAAGATCGAGGACCAGGCGGCCGTCCTCATCGCGACTCAGCAGCCCGTGGCGCGCGATCTCCGCGAACTGGTCACAGCGTTCAAGGTCACCGACAACCTCGAGCGCGCGGGCGATCACGCCGCGCATCTCGCGAAGGCGGCCATCAAGCTGTCGGGCGAACCGCCTTTCCGCCAGATCGAGGGGCTCGGCCGGATGGCCGAGATCGGCTGCGAGATGATCAGAGGGGCCGTCGACGCCTATCTCAATCAAAGCGCCGAGGACGCCAGGAAAGTCGCCTCGGCCGACGACGCCATCGACGCCGAACGCAAGCGGCTCGTCCGAGAGGTCCTGGAGCTCATGCAAGAGCATCCCGAACAGGTCGAGCGCGCATCGCGCCTCCTCACGGCCTCGGGCTTCCTCGAGCGCCTGGGGGACCACATGACCAACATCTGCGAGGCGGTCGTCTTCATGGTGGAAGGCCGCCACGTGGAGCTCAACGACTGACGCTCCGGAACCGGCATGGCGAAAGCTACGATCCTGGTCATCGAGGACGACCCCGACATCAGGGAACTCCTCTCCTTCTCCCTGTCCAAGGAAGGCTGGACCATACTCCTGGCCTCGGACGGCGAAGAGGGGCTGGCCCTCCTGCGGTCGACGAATCCCGACTGCGTGGTCCTGGACATCATGCTCCCCGGAATGGACGGCCTCGAGATACTCCGCGCCCTCAAGGCCGATGGCGCTCGAAAGAGGCTGCCCGTCATAATGGCGACGGCCAAAGGAGAGGAGTCCGACATCGTCGCGGGACTCGAGCTTGGCGCGGAGGATTACGTCGTCAAGCCCTTCAGCCCCAAGGTCCTGGCGGCCCGCATCCGCTCCGCGCTTCGAAGGGTCGCGAGCCGATCGACCATGGACTCCGGAGCGGAGGCTTCCTTCGCCAAGGGTGACATGCGCCTGGACGTCGCGCGCCACGAGCTTCGCGTCAAGGAACGCAAGGTCGATCTTTCGGCGACCGAATTCGCAATCATGGAATTTTTCCTCCGCAATCCCGGCTGGGTCTTCTCGCGGAGCCAGATTATCGACGCGGTCAAGGGTCGGGACTATCCCGTCACCGATCGCGCGGTCGACGTGCAGATTCTCTCGCTCAGGCGCAAGCTCGGCGAGGCCGGCGAGGAAATAGAAACGGTGCGGGGCGTCGGCTACCGCCTCAGGGACTGAAAAGCCGTGGCCGCCAGCCTGTTCAAGCGCAGCCTCGCCATCTTCGCCGGCGCCGTGCTGGCCGCCGCCCTCGTCTTTTCCGCTCTTGGCATGTCGGTGATGGCGAAGGCCTACGCCGACGCGAACGCCGACGCGCTCAAGCGGGCGGCGGAGGCCGTGGCGGCGACCTTTCCGGCGGCGGCGCTTTCCGACCCGACCGCGGCGCGGCTGATTTGCGCGGCGGGTGCCGCGTCGAGCGGCTATCGCGTCACCCTGATCCTGCCGGACGGCAAGGTCCTCGCCGACAGCGATGCGGATCCCGCCGCCATGGAGAATCACGCCGGTAGGCCGGAAGTCAAACAAGCCATGGCCGGCATCGCCGCCGTTTCCCGCCGCTCATCGGCCACCGTCGGCGAGAAGATGCTCTACGCGGCCGCTCCCATACGATCCGGCCGCGGCGCTTCCTCCGAGACGGCCGGTGTCCTCAGACTGGCCCTCTACGAACCCGGTCTCGAGCGCGCCTTCGCGCCTTCGCGCTGGGCGGCCGCCGCCGCCGCCCTGGCGTTCGCCGCCGCCGCCCTCGCGGCCGCGACGGCCTTCAGCCGCATGACCGCGCGGCCGCTCGCTTCGCTGGCGCGGGCGGCTCGGGCTTACGGCTCCGGCGACGCATCTTCCACGACCGCGGGAAGCCGGGCCATCCGGCCGGAGGATCCCGAGGAGATGCGCATCCTCGCCGAGACCCTCGACTCGATGGCCGCGGAGATAGGCGCGCGGGTGTCTTCCGCCAGGAAGCAGGGACGCGAGCTCGAGGCGATCCTCGACGCGATGATGGAGGCCGTCCTCGCGCTCGACCATACGCTAAGGATAACGATCGCCAATCCCGCCGCGGCGGCGCTCTTCGGCCTCAACGGGAACTCGGCGGGGAGGAGTCTTCTCGAAGCGACCCGCTCGAGCGACCTTCAGGCGGTGGCCGCGGATTCGCTTTCCTCGGGCGAGCGCCGCTCCAGGGAAATCGCGCTCTTCCTCCCCTCCGAGCGCTGGTTCCAGGCATTCGCGGCGCCGCTCGGCACCGCCGAAGGCGCCGGGGGACTGGTCATCGTGCTCAACGATATCACCGAGCTCAGACGGCTCGAGAGGGTGCGGCGCGATTTCGTCGCCAACGTCTCGCACGAGCTCCGGACTCCGGTGCAGCTCGTCAAGGGCTTCGCGGAGAGTCTTCTCGAGGGCGCGATGAGCGATCCCGACCAGGCGTCGCGATTTCTCGGCATCATCGAGCGGAACGCGGTTAGGATGGAGGCCCTGATCTCCGATCTCCTCTCGCTCGCCTCGCTGGAGCGCGACGACGAGGGCCGGCTCCGACCCGAACGCGCGGAGATCGGGCCGATCCTCCTCGGCGCCCGCGAGGCTATCCTGCCGAAGGCCGAGGCGCGCGGAACGCAGGTGATCGTGGAGTCCGAGCCGGGCCTCTCCGCGAAAGTCGAAGCCGGCCTCCTGGAGCAGGCCCTCGTCAACCTGATAGACAACGCGGTGAAGTACTCGCCCCCTTCCACCGCAGTGCGAGTGAGCGCCCGCCCGGAGGGCGGGTCCCTCGTCATAGAGGTGCGGGACCAGGGCATAGGCATACCGGCGAGGGACCTGCCTCGTGTCTTCGAGCGCTTCTACCGCGTCGACAAGGCTCGTTCGCGCGAGCTCGGCGGCACGGGCCTCGGCCTGGCGATCGTGCGGCATATCGCTATAGCCCATGGCGGCACCGTCTCGGTCGAGAGCTGGGAGGGAGAAGGCTCGACCTTCAGGATACGGATACCTCTCGGATAATCCCGCGCAGGGTGTTGAATCGGCGTTCGCGATAGCGAACACTACGATCATTCCTATCCGATCTACGCGAAGCGCAATGCTTCGAGTATTTCAACAGCCTGCAGGGAGTCTATCGCCGGACGAAGCTGAAGCCGCCCTCCGCATCCAAAGCGGCGAGCAGCTCGCCGCATGGGGAGACGAAGCGCCAAAGCCCCTCGGACAGCATAGCCACGGCGCCTTCCGGAGCGGGCTCGAAGGGGCTCTCGGGCGCCCAGGGACCGGGGCCTGGGAGGCTTACTGCCGAGCGAGTCGGATCTGCGTACAAGCTTATCCTGAACTCGAGAGCCGAAAGCCGACGCGCGGCCTCATGCGGAGAGACGAGCCAAGGGTCCGCGCATCGGGCCGAGGCCTCTCTGGCGAGACGCGAAAGGTCGAAGCTCCAAGGATCCAAGCCGGCGCCCGCAAGGGCGGTGGCGACGCTCGCGGCGTAGCCTCCCGTCCAGTCGAGGACCAACTCGTCGGCCCCTTCTCCCCCATCAATAGGCCCATCCAGACCGTCGGGATAAAGGGCCCCAGCCGGCATCAATGCGCTCCCCCGGGTGGATGGCAGGGCGAGAATCGCCTGAGGTATGCCCCTATCGACCTCGATGCGCAGGGACGAGCCGGGCGCAGCGGAAGCCGATCGAAGCGACCCGCCCGAAGCCTTCCAGGCCACGCTCATACGCAGATCGGGCAGCATAGCCCATGCCGAGGGAGCCGGCGGCAGGATGAGGATCAGTTCGTGGCGACTAAGGATGCCGAAGGCCGGCCCGGACCCGAAGGCGGGAGCGCAGGACGCGAGAGGCAGGGTCAGCAAGGGCAATACGACAAGAAGTCTCATGCGCCCTATTAGCGCGCCGGGAGTCCCGACGAATGAAGCGCCGCCTTCAATCCTTCTCTGAGCCTCCCAAGTCGGGCCCGGTATTCCTCGCTGGCCCAATCGGGATATGTCCAGGGAAGAGGTCGATAGTCGCCTCGCTCGTATACCAGGGTAAGTTCAGCGTATATCCCGGCGGAAAGGGCGATTCGCTGTGGCCTTTCCTTCGTCGTAGCCAGGACGAAACGGGAGAGCGAGAGAAGCCCGGGATCCAGGTTGAATCGGCGGCGATCCTCGACCGCATAGGCCCGCTCGATCGAGTTCGTCCAGGATTTTATGTCGGCCAACTCGGCGGGATCGACGAGGTCGGCGAACGAGAGGAAGCTTCGTCTGGGCCGTCCTCCCATCTCTTCGTCATAGTAGCCGCTCCAGGCGAAGTCCAGGTCGGGGCCGACGGCTTCGGCGGGACCGAAGCGCCCTTCGAGCTCCTCCTTGAGCGCGGAGGGAAAGACAGAATGCGGTGAGCTGAGAATGCCGACGACGAGCCTCGCCGGCGCGAAAGCGAATACCGAACCCATGCTTGCCTCGATGTGTATTTTAAACGATACTCTCTATACTATGGAAGACTCGCAGGCCTTCTCGCGCAGGCTCGAGGAGCGGCTGGACGCGAGGAGAGATACGCTGGACCGCACCGAGCTGCCCAAGCTCAGGGAATCATGCAAACTGTTCCAATCTGCCTTCGTAGGATTGAACGCCATTCTGCACAAGAAGGGCGTGCTCCACGACGATCCCTACAAGTACGACCTCAAGATTTCCGACGTGAAGACACCGTCCGAGGGTCCCTTCTCCGAGTCCGAGAAGGCCGACCAGATGAGCGTGCGGGTCTCTCAGTTCGAGGCTTACTTGGACTTCCTCAACAACTATTACCAGTTCAGCTGCGATTTCCTCACCATGGGCCGGATAAAGCGAATCCTCGCCCTCGTCAAGTACTTCAATTTCGCCCAATTCACCGAGACGAGCACCCAGCTCAATACGAGGGCGCTGGCGGAGATAGCGGGGATGGTGAAGAAGGGAACCGATCAGCTTTCCGCCGGCCTCATCGCCGACGCCTCGGGCCAGCTCGACAAGGCCAGCCGGGACATCCTCGGCTGCCTCAAGGAGCTCACCGATTACCACAAGGAGCGCTATAAGCTCGAGCTTCGGCAGATAGTCATGCCCGGTCTCCAGATAGACGCCGACATGGCGATCGGCAGGCGCGAGGAAGCGACCAGGCTCATAAAGCGCAAATTCATGGAGGTCGCGTCCGAGCGACCCTACTATCCCGAGCTCGTCGAGGAGCTCATCCTCGAGGACTTCTCCTCAGACGGCCCTTCCCTGCGCGAGGAATTGCTCCGGCGCTTCGAGACGGCCGAGGAGAAGAAGGCGGACGGCGCTCCCGCAAAGTCGTTCAAGGGCCTCCTGGTAGACGGCGTCCGCACGCTCTCCGCGGCCTCCTACGCCCTGGAAAGCGCCATATCCAAGCTCGAGGACGATTCCGCCCTCCTCTCCTCCCTGGACCAAGGGCTGGGAGCGCGACTGCGGCGCATGATCCGGAAGCTCTTCTCGTCCGGCGATACGGGGAAGGTATACGAGCTGCAGTTCGTCGACCCTGTCACGCGGGCCTGCTCGACGGAGTCCCTGGATTTCGGCGCCTTCGCGGAGGATACGGGCAACAAGGCCCGATTCCTGGGCAGTCTGGCTCAGCGCGGCGGCCCCTCCGCGCGCCGCATGGAGGCAATGTCCGAGGACCAGGCCTATAAATTCCTGCAACGCAACATCGAGGAGCTCCAGCGGGCTTTGCGGACATTTGCCTCCCTCGAGGAATACTTCAAATCGGAGATCCATGGCGAGTTCAAGGCCCGCGTCAGGAGCATTCGCGTCGAGATGACGACGGTCAAGGGCGCGGTCATAAAGGCGAACCAGAAGAAACACGAGTATGTCGCTCAACGCGAAGAGCTCGAGCAGATGAGGCGCCTGGGCATCAAGGATCCCGCCCCCTGACAAAGGAGACCGCATGAAAGCAAGGATACGCGACACCACGACATTCCGCCCGCCGTTCAAGGCGGGTCTCAGGGCGGCGCTCGCGGCCGTCGCGATGGCCGCCGCCGGCGCCCCGCCGGCGCTCTGGGCCGGCGCGCCGGCCCCGCCCGCCGGGGCGATCGCCGCCCAGGCGGCCGCCGTCCTGGCGGCCGACGATGAAGCGCCCAAGCCGGACGAACTCGTCGTCGCCTTCAATGTCCTCGATTTCGATTTCGATCCTCATCACTCCATCTACTCCGCCGAGGCGCAGATCTTCACCGCCACCTACGAGGGCCTCTTCTCATACGACCCGAACACCCTCGATCCGGTCAAAGCCGCCTGCCGCTCATACAACCGCTCCCAGGACGGCAAGACCTACACCTTCTACATTCGCGACGAGGCGAGCTGGTCGGACGGCTCGCCTCTCCTCGCCCGAGACTTCAGGGACGCATGGCTGCGCGCCCTCGACCCCAGGACGAAGGCCGACTATGTCGAGTTCTTCGACGTGATCGCCGGCGCGCACGACTACCGCACCGGCAAGACGACGGATCCGGCCTCGGTCGGGATTTCGGTCATCGCGGACAGGATCCTCCAGGTCAAGCTCGGGTCCAGGGCCGACTACTTCACGCGCCTGCTGTGCCACCACTCCTTCTCTCCCATCCACCCCTCGATGCTGGGGGCCACCGACTGGCGCGCCGCACTGCCCTTCCCCGTCAACGGGCCCTACGCCTTCAAGTCCTTCGATTCATCCGGCATGCTCCTGGTGAAGAACGAGAAGTACTGGGACGCCGCATCGGTCAAGATCCCGCGCGTCCGCGCCATATTCACCGACGACGACGCGGACGTCACCAGGCGCTTCGACGACGGAGCCATCCACTGGCTCGCGGGCCCGATGGACCTCAACGCCCTGCTCGCCCAGGGCTCGATCCAGGTCGGGCTCATGTTCAGCACCCATTACTGGTTCTTCGACTGCGGCACGGCCCCGTGGAACGACCCGGATGTCAGGCGGGCCCTCGCGCTCCTCCTGCCCTGGGACCAGATCCGCTCGAAGGACAAATATCTGGCGCCCGCCTCGACTCTCGTCCTCCCCTTCGCGAGCTATCAGTCGGCCAAGGGCATAGCCGCGGCCGATCAGGACGAGGCGATGCGGCTCCTCGAGAAGGCCGGCCACAAGAACGGCTCGGGCCTGCCGAAGATAGAAATCCTCATTCCCGACGGTGGCGACGACGCCAGGCGCGTCGCGGGATTGTTGAAGGCCGCATGGGAAAAGCTGCCCGACCTGGAGGTCGAGCTCAAGACGGCGCCCGCGGCAGACTATTTCAACGTCGTCCGCTCGGGGGCGCAGGCGGGAGGCTGGACGATAGCCTCAACGAGCTGGATAGGGGATTTCGCGGATCCCCTCGCCTTCTTGCAGATGTGGGAGGCCGATTCCAACCTCAACGACGCGCGGCTCTCCGATACCGAATACGACCGACTCCTCGGCGATGCCGCCCTCAAGACGGGCGACGATCGCCTCAACGCGCTGGGTCTCGCCGAGACGCGGCTCCTGGCGGGGGCAGCGGTGCTGCCGATATACCACAGCCTGGCGGCCAACGTCGTCGACACGGACTTCGTCGACGGCTGGTACGCGAACGCGCTCGATATTCACCCCTTCAAGTACCTCGCCTTCGGCGAGCGAAAGGTCAGGTCCAACGTAGCCGCGCTGAGGTAGGAAGGGTGCGCAAATTCCTCTCCACGGTCCTCTTCATATGCGTGGGACTGCCCCTCGCCCTCTCTTCGCTTCTGCTGATTGCGGCCAGGCCCTGGGCCCTCGACCGCGAGGCTTACAGGCGTTTCGTCCGGGACGACAGGCTCTATGCCGCCTTGCGCGCTCCCGAGATCGCGGCGCGCGCGCCGGAGACGATCCGGCTCGGAACCGCCGTCTTCGCGGGACCCGCACTCGTCGCGGCGGCGCAGAAGGACCTGCCCCTGCCCGAGATCAAGTCGACAGCCTCGAAGGCGGTGGACGCGATGCTCGACGCCGTCGAGGGAGGGACTCCCGCATCCGCGGCGCCGGTCGACATGCGCCCGCTCAAAGCCGCCATCAGGGCGAAGAGCGCGGCCATGGCCCGCGATTACTCGGCGGCGCTCGCGGAGCGGACCGCGGCGCGGCCGGGCCTCGTGCAGCCGGCGGCGGTCGCGGAGGCTCTGACGGCCGCCGTAGACGCGATGCCCGACACCGCAATGGCGCAGGCTCCCGCCGCCCGGGCATTCGAGCGGCCGGGCCCGCGATTGGGAGGCATCGCGGCGCGCGGCCTCTCGCAGGCCCTCCTCGACAGGATGACGGCAGCCATGGCGGCGGTCTCGGCCCTTCTGCTGGCCGCCCTGGGCGCGCTGGGAGGGCGCAGCGCGCTCTCGCGAGTGTCGCGGGCGGGGACCTACCTCCTCGTGCCCTCGTTGATGGTGCTCGCCATTGGCGTGGCCCTGGCGATTCCCGGCGGCCTCATCTTTCAGAACATCTTCCCCCGCGGCTTCCAGGGCATGGCCGGCGGCTCGGCCGGGACCCTGCTTCGGGCCTATCTGGCGAGCGTCCTCGGGCCGATCGCGCGCTCTTTCTTCATCACGGGCCTCGTCGGCGCGAGCCTCGGGGGAGTCCTATCCCAGGCCAGGCGCATGGGCGAGCCCAAGGAACTCGAATAGGTGCCGACAGCATCCGACGGCGCGATGGGCGAAGCCTCGAGCCTCCTGCGCAACCTAGGCTTCCCCCTCCTCCAGATCCACCATCCTTTCAACCACTTCGACTTCTCGCGACCCGGCCGGCGCATACTCGTGATCGGGCCCATGGGTTCGGGCAAGACCGAATTCTCCGCGCGGATGTGGCGCGACAGCCTCGTCGCGAAGGGAAAGACGGGCGCCGCGCGCGCCGCCACGCGCACGGACGGCGCGGACAGGCGCGACATCTTCGTAGTGCGCTCGAGCCTCGACTCCGCGCGCTTTCCCGACTACCCGGCCGACGCCCTCGCCTACCGCGGGGGCTACGAGCGCTGCGGCGACAGAATAGGGCAGGCCCGCGACTCCTTCGCCCTGGAGAGCCTCCTCGTCGAGAACCCGGGGGTCGGAACCTGGATCGTCGACGAAGCGGCCTTCTTCGACGAGCGCCTCGCCTACCTGATGAAGGACGAGTCGACGCGCCGGGGCATCGTCTTCGTATGCCCGACCCTGGTCCTCAATTTTCGGAAGGAGATATTCAACCAGACTGCCAGGCTCCTCCTCGAGATTGCGACGGACGTTTTCCCGCTGACCGCCTATTGCGAGCAGCGCGAGTGCCTGGCCGATTCGCTGTATACCTATCGCTACTACCTCGTCGACGGCATCGAGTGCCCGGCCCCCTATTTCGACCCCCTCATAATAATCGGCGGAGACAGGACCAAGGAGGACGGCCGCGAGCCGAACTACTGCACGCGCTGCGACGAGCACCACTTCCTGCCTGGGAAGGAATATACTTTCTTCACGCTCAAGCCGATGGGAGAGACGGCCGCGCGCGGCGACCTCAAGCCCCTCCTCGCCGAGATGTCGGCCGTGGCCGGCGGCTCGGATAAGTCGCGCCTCGCGGCAAGCCTCCGCTCGCGCCACCTGGAGTGCGCCGAGCCCTGCCCCGAGATGCTGGAGTCCCTGCGCCTGCCCTGCCTGGCCGAGCGCGAGCTCGCCTACCTTTACGCCGAGCAGAACCTGCTGTCGGCCGACCAGCTTCGCTCCGTCGTCGACGACCTCGGCCTGGACCGCGACTACCTCGCGCGCCGCCTGTCGGACAACAGACGGCCGTTAGAACTCTAGATCGTCGTCCGTCCGACAGGCGGCGCGCAACGGCCACGACGAAGCGCCGAAGGCTTTCAAGCGCTTCGTCGCCGCCATCGCATCGCGATGGCGACGGACAACGGACGGCCGTTAGAACTCTAGATCGTCGTCCGTCCGACAGGCGGCGCGCAGCGGCCACGACGAAGCGCCGAAGGCTTTCAAGCGTTTCGTCGTCGCCATCGCATCGCGATGGCGACGGACAACGGACGGCCGTTGGAACTCTAGATCGTCGTCCGTCCGACAGGCGGCGATATCAAAAGCGAGTACGGCCCGGACTCACTGTAGAGATCCGTTTACGACCATCTTCCCGAGCGGGTCGATGGGCAAAGATCATTTGAGCGCGAAGCGGACCGGGTAGCGGTAGCGCACGGCCACGGCCCGCCCCGCAACCTTGGCCGGGACGCAGGTGACGCCGCTCAACGCGTTGACGGCAACTTCGGCGAAGCCGTAGCCCGGGTCCTTCAATACGGTGATCTTCCTGATCTTGCCGGTCTCGTCGATCAGGAGCTCGAGATAAACGGTCGCCTCGATGCCCTGCTTCGCCGCGAGAGGCGGATACTCGATCCTGGCCAAGAGCTCTTTTACGGGAAGGACCGGAAGGTCGGTGATCTTGAATTGGGGGAGGTAGTCCGGCTCCGCCGCGGGACTCGGGGCCGGCGCGCTCGCGGCCGCGGAGCCCGCCGGCGCCGTCATGCCGCCGCCGTTGGAGCTCGCGGGGCCGAGATCATCGGGCAGGGCCGGCGCGGGATTCGGCGCGGGCGCCTGCGCGGGCGCCGGGGCGGCGGCAGGCGCCGGAATGGGCGCGGCGGCCGGGGCCGCCGCGGCGGGAGCGGCCAGCGGCGGAGCCTCGGCCTTCGGAGGCTCGGTCGGCCTAGGTGGCGGGGGCAGGATATTTTCGACGCTGACCAGATCGATCGACCGCGGCTCTTCGCGCGGTCGCCTCAAGTCGAGGCTCCCGGTGGAGACGATCGTCAGCGCCAGGGCCGCATGGAAAAGCACGGAGCCGAGTATCGCGATCCTCTTGATCTCGCCGCCCTGGATTCCCAGGCCGGGCCTGAGCACTCTCATCGCTTGGGCATCTCCGTGATCATGCCGAGCTGCTCGACCCCCGAGTCCTTGATGAGCGAGACCACCTTGATGAAATCGCCGTAGGCGACGCCCGAGTCGGATTTGAGGAAGATCGATTTATTCTTGCGGTGGGCGTACACTTCCTTGAGCGTATCGCCGAGCTCGCCCAGGGCTACGGGCCTGTTGTTGACATATACGTTGAGGGACTTGTCGATCGTGACGGTGACGATCTCCTCGGATACGTCGAGGGCCTGCGACTTGGCCCGCGGCAGGCTGACGGTGATGCCCTGCTGCCCGACCGAGGCGGTCACCATGAAGATAATGAGGAGGACTAGCATCACGTCGACGAGGGGCGTGACGTTGATCTGGGATATTGGCGAGCGGTCCGAGCCCCGGCGATTCCCCGTTTCCATGGCGCCCCCCTACTTCTTCGCGTTGAAGATTCTCTGCACGATGTTCAGGAAATCGTAGGAGAAATTGTCGATCTCGCTGACCTGTCCTCGTATCCTGCCCTGGATGTAGTTGTACCCGATGACCGCGGGAATGGCGACCGCGAGGCCGATGGCAGTCGTGATAAGGGCCTCGGATATGCCGGGTGCCACGATGTCCAGGGAGGTCGAGCCGGCGATCCCGATATTGCGGAAGGCGATCATGATCCCCCAGACCGTGCCGAAGAGGCCGATGAAGGGCGTCGTGGAACCCGTCGTAGCGAGGAATCCGATGTTTTTTTCCAACTTGTCGGTCTCCTGCGCGGAGATCTTGCGGAGGCTCCGGCTGATGTTCTCGATCGCGCTCAGGTCCGTGCTGAGCCTGATCGCCCCCGTATCGCAGGGATCGGCGCCGAGGAAGTGCTCGGTCTCGCGATACCCTTCCTTGAACAGCAGAGCGAGGGGAGTATCCCTGAAGCGATCTATCTCGCCGTTGATGATCGAGAATTCCTTCGTCTCCCAAAAGAAGTCGAGGAAGACGCGAGTGTTCTTCTTGACGAGATTGATCTGGACGAGCTTGTAGATGATGACGGCCCACGAAAAGACGGAGAAGAAGACGAGGGCCGCCAGGACGACGAGGATGACGGGACTCATGTTCGACAGGTATTTGAGCATAGCATCTCCCTAGGCGGACTAGATGTAAAGTAATCAACTTCCGGCGTCGGCTCAATCGAGGGATCTCCATTAAAGCCTGCGGCGCCGCCAACCTTAATAATAAAGTAATGGGAAAAGGGGGGGGCCATATAAATCGCGGCCTCGCCCGGTGGTATTATCTGCAGGTGTCCAAGGCAAGATG
>Ga0181517_10004128_pt1 | contig 13405 bp, 11 predicted proteins | sample PEATcosm2014_Bin_31_FD_119748 | JGI IMG/M metagenome (GOLD analysis project Ga0181517, IMG submission 119748) | Peatland microbial communities from MTU Mesocosm Facility, Houghton, MI, USA - PEATcosm2014_Bin01_30_metaG | ecosystem: Environmental > Terrestrial > Soil > Wetlands > Peat | place... | reverse complement strand
TTCCCTGGTACGTCACTGCGGTCTGGACGCCGCCCACCCAGAGCATCAAAGAAAGGTTCGCCATGTTCTGGCCCAGACCGGTGCCCGAGGCATCGTCGCCGCTCACCGGACCCAGGCCCGTAGCCCAGAGCGTCAGCGTGTCGCCCGGGTTGGCCGCGCCACAGTTCGTGTCCGCGGCTCCGCAGTTGTCGGCCCTGGTGGGCGAGACCAGGCTGTAGTCGGGGTAGGTGACGACTCCCGGGCCCATGCCGTTCGATGCGACAGTGAAGATTCCGACGTTATTCGGCACCACCGTGACCGGCGCCGCTGGTCCGGCCGTGCCGTTGTACGTAACGGTGACGGTTCCCGAGCCGGCAGGCGTATTCGACGGCAGCAGAGCGGCCACCTGGCCGGCCGAGGTGTAGTAGAGCGGCGCATTCACCGTGGTGCCGCCCACCGCTACGGCGACCGAGGTACCGCTCAGGCTGGTCGTCTGAAAAGGCGACGGCGCGATGGAGAGGGCCGGCGGTCCCAGGGCGGCGCCGTACACCGCGAAGATGGCGCCCTGGGCGATGCCCGCGTTCGGCAGCCCCGCAGGGATATTGCTGGCCGCGTTCTGGATGCTCGTGATGGTCGGCGGCGGCAGCAATGCCTGGAATGAGGGAGCGGGGCCACTACCGGGGTTTCCCACATCTGTGATGTAGGCCGTGTTCGCGTTGTGGGTGGCCAGGGTCAGCGGCATAACGTAATTCGACCCGGTCAGAGGCCCGAGCGGCGAAGCGAGATCCCAGGATTGGAACTGGGGGTTGATCAAAGCAACTGCCCCCGTGCCATCCCCGAATAGAACCTTCCCAGTGCTGCCGTCGAGGTAGACGGTGATGTTGTAGACCGGCGAGGAGAGAATCATCTCGCCCGCCGGGACGCTAGCCCCCGGGGTTATGCCCGTGTAATACAAGGTGATGTAGCTGGATATAGCTGGGTTCCGGTAATGCCCCGTCGAGGGATTGGTGATGCCGGAAGTATCGGCGTAGACCGTCCAGACGAAGGGTATAGGTTCCGCCGCGTCCCAGTTCAAGGTAACGTAGCCGGTCAGCGTGTAGGTTACCGGCACGGCGGAGAGGCGCGGCGCCAGCAGAAGGAGGGGGATCAGAAATTCGATCGCGTACCGTTTCATAGAGAACCGTCCCCGAAATCTCTAAGACCTCTTTCGGGGCGATTTCAACTACAGCGTCTCTAAGAATTCTTTCTCAGCACCTGGAGGGCCGCAGCCGCGCGTCGATCCGTCTACCGCGCAAATGGCGAAGTCAGCGCCAGAAAGAACAGCGTCCCCACTGCGATCACCGCGCCATGCGGCAGCCCCAGCGATTTGCCGCTTTTCACATCCAGCTCTTCATTGCGCATGTACGCCGGACGACCGTGCCGCATCTCGTCCACGATGAAGCTGAGGTTGAAGAACGTCTTCTTCAAACGCTTGCGTGCGAGCACCAGAATCAGCGCCATGATCCCGCCCAGTATGGCCGTGATGAGGAAGATGCCGAACCAGTCGCGCGGCCCCACCATCGCCCCGACGGCCGCCATCAGCTTCACGTCGCCGGCCCCCATGGCGCGGATCAGGTAGAGCAGCAGGTAGGCGAAGAAGCCGGCCAGCAACCCCTCGACCGACAGAATCAGCCCGGACCAGCGCTCCACGCCATCGAATGCGAGAAACGTGTTCGTGGCGATTCCCAGCAGCACGCCGGCGCTCGTCAGCCAGTTCGGAATGCGCCGGTAGCGGACGTCGTAGATCGCGGCCGTCAGCACCAGGATGAGCAGCAGCACTTCGATCCCGCGGGGGATTGCATCGAACGTCATGGAAAAGCAAGTATACCGCTATTGGCGGGCCTCGCCGGTCGCCTCGGCCGGGGAAGCGGAGGAGGCCGTAACGGGGGGAGCCGGTGCGTGCGTGGCGCGCAATTGAATGCCCTCGCCATAAGCGGCCAGCCCGGGGATCGAGACCGGCAGCCGGCCGCGGATATCGATTTCGCCAACGAGCGCCTTCACCGCCGCAATCTCCGAAGGCGGCACTGTGCTGAAGGTGGCGAGATAGGCCGTAACGGTGGGGAATCCGCGCAGCAGATAGGGGTTGCCCAGCGAGACCAGGGCCAGCGGTTTCCCCGTGGCGGCCAGCGTTTCCACTACTCCGGGCAGCTCGCCCGCCAGCGCCACCGAGCCGCGGTAGGCGCTCACCGAAGCGAAGGCCGCCACCACGTAGCTCGCGCAGGCGGGCAGTTTTCTAAGGGCATCGTCCAGATCCCCGCGCGACAAGGATGCGTCCAGCGCGGCCACCGCCGCGTGGGGGGCGCGCTTATGCAACTCCTGGGCGAAGATCTGTCCTTCGGTGGAATAGCGGCTCTCCGCCATCGTCACGTAGCAGGCTTGCTCCGGCGCGGTCAGCGGGAGCAGGTTGTCGCCGTTGCGCACCAGGGTGACGGCGCGGTCGGCGATCTGCTGGGCGCGCTCGTTGGCCTCGGGAGCGTCGACAATGTCGCCGATGGCGTCCAGATCGACGAACCGTTGGCGGGCCAGGCCCACCTTCTCTTTCGCCGCCAGAAGCTTGACGGCGCTTTCCTGGATGCGGGCGCGGGTCAGCCGCCCCTTCTCGACGGCGGTCACCACGGCGCGAATGGCCGCTTCGGGATCGGCGGGCATCAGCAGCGCATCGGCGCCGGCTTCGAGCGCGCGCACGGCGGCTTCTCCCGAGCCGAAGGTCTTGACGATGCTGGCCATCTCGAGCGCGTCGGTCACCACTAGTCCTTTGAATCCCATATCCTGGCGCAGCAGGCCGGTCAGGATCGCGGGAGAGAGAGTCGCCGGCAGGTCCGGCGGGGCCAGCGCGGGCACGGCCACGTGCGCGGTCATGATCGAATCCACGCCCGCGTCGATGGCCGCGCGAAAGGGCACCAGCTCCACGCGATCGAGCCTTGCGCGGTCGGCCGTGATCACCGCCAGGCTCAGATGCGTGTCGGTCGCGGTATCTCCGTGGCCGGGAAAATGTTTTGCCGAGGTCAGCACGAACTCGCGCTTATCGGCGTGCGCGCCCTCGATGAACGCCTTCACATGCGCCGCTACGGCCTCCGGGTTTTCCCCGAATGAGCGGATGTTGATGATGGGGTTATCGGGATTGTTGTTGACATCCGCCACGGGGTAATACACCCAATGCACGCCCAATGCGCGGGCCTCGCGCGCCGTGACTTCGCCTTCGTAGCGTGTCAGCGCCGGATCGCCCGCCGCGCCGAACGCCATGGCGTGCGGAAACACGGTGGTGCCGTTCACGCGCATGGAGGCGCCCCGCTCGAAATCGCCGCCCACCATCAGCGGCACCTTGGCCATGCGCTGCATACGATTCAGGAAGGCCGCCAGCGCATACGGTTCGGCCTTTTGCACCACGCGTCCGTTGGACCAGTTCACCAGGATCAGGCCGCCCACGCGCTCTTCATGGATCAACCGGACAAACTTGCGGTATTCGCGCGTCTGCGAATTAGGGGATTCCCCGTGGAAGGGGATAAACACCAGTTGCGCGACCTCGTCGCGCAGTGTCATACCGGCGATCCAGCGGCGCACTGTGGAGGAAGCCTTGACGGGGACGCGCGTCTTGGCGGTAGCGGCGGAACGTCGCGGCGCAGGCGCGGCCAGCGGGGCCAAGGCTATTATCAGCCAGAACGCCAGTACGCGGGGAAGAGGACGGAGCACGCTTTAGTGTGACAGATTTTGCCCGATGACCGCGCGCGCGCGTGCTAGAGAATTGCGGCGGCGCTCGGTAGCGGGCGGCTTGCGCTGCCCGGGGCGGACGGTCAGCCGCTTGATCCAGCGCAGCAGGTGCGCCGCCTCATTGCTATCCTTTATTAGTACGGCATCGGCGCCGGTGCTCTCCTCGGTCAGGCCCAGCGGCTCCACGAATCCGGAAAGCAGGATGACGCGCGCATCGGGATTGGACTGGCGGATGCGTTGGATGAATTCCTTCCCGTTCATGCGCGGCATGCGGTAATCGGTTACCACGACGTCGAACGTGGAAGATTGCAGCAGTTTTAGGCCTTCTTCTCCAGTACGCGCGATTTCCACCACGTAACCCACCTCTTCGAGCAGAGAACGCCGCACCAAAAGACCGTCACGATTGTCGTCTACCAGCAGGATGTGGGTGGGCGCGGCAGGAGATGGTTTCATCGAATGGTAGCGAGAGTAACAAAGGCGTAACCCGCGTGTCAATGCTTTTGCATATTCTAGGAAAGGCGCGAAATGCAGTGCTTGACAAACAACACGTCGCGGGCGCGAAATTCCACCCTCTAAGGTGTTATTGAAATCACCTTTCGCAAGCCGGCGGGTGTGCAATTCGCGGGCCTTCTACTCGACTTCGCGCGGCGCCTTATACCCCGCCTTGGCGACGATCTCGTACTTAACGGGCTTGCCTTTTTCGTCTTTGACAGGCAGCGGATTATTCGTCGCGGGATCCACCAGTTGCACCTTGATCTTGCGGTAGCTGCCGTCGTGAGCCTTATTGCTGGGGGCGTACGTGATCACGTACTGATTGCGCAGCGCTTGATGCACCTGTTGGAAGATACCAGGGTATTCCCCCTGGAAGCGCGGGAAGAATGCCGCACCGCCGGTCTCCTTGGAGAACGTGCGCATTTCATTGTCGGCCTGCAGAAAATCCATGCGTTGCAGCGAGCCCATCATGCCATACGCATCCATCAACTCCCGCATGGTCTGCAGCAGGCTGATGGCATAAATGGGAACGCCCGATTCCTGTAGTTTTTTCCGGCACTGATCGTATGTGATTTTACTTAAGGTGTCGCGGCCTGAAGCGATAAGAAGAATGGCTTTGCGCCCCTCGATGCCCGACATGCGATCGGCCGTATCGGTCACTGCGTCGAACAGGTTGGCCTCGGAAAATCCCGCCATGGTCAGCCGCGAGAGCGCTTCCTGCGTCCTCGTACGGTCCGTGGTGAAGTCCGATAGGATCTCGGTCTTCAGATCGTAAGCCACCACCGCAACATAATCGTCGGCTTTCAGGGTGCTGGCGAAACCCCAGGCGAGCTGCAGCGTCTGCATCCAACCGGCGCTCCAATAGCGCTGGAACAAGTTGCTGAACTCAATCACCATCGCGACCGTCAGAGGCGCTTCGCCCATGCTCACGTTGGCGATCTGCTGCGGCACATTGTCTTCCAGGATACGGAAGTTGCCCCTGGGAATGCCCGGGATGAAGCGGCCTTTGTTATCGACCACCGCCACATCCACGGTGACCATATCGACATCGCTCTTGAACGTAGCGATATCGCCGGGGGTGATCGGATTTCTCTTATATTGCGAGGGGATCTTGGGCTGGTCGGAATCCGGTGCCGTGGGCGCGGAGGTATCGTCCGCGGGCTTTTTCGGCCGGGCGACCGTCGCGCCGCTGTCGCGGTTGGGACCCTGCTCCTGGTCCTGCGCCACAATCAAGCCGGCGGCGGAAATCAGTGCGATCCCGGACACTATGGGAAGCCAATGTCGCATAAGCGTAGCTCTGACGTAGACTATATCAGACAGACGTACGGCATCCGAAGCGGTTGCGGCCTAATTGGCCCACGGGCCGCGTCCCCCGTGCTTGCGCAGGTAGACCTGGAATTTCTTCTTGGCGCGCTGCATCTGCCACTGCCGGTAGGCGCCCCGCGCGTCGACCATGCTGACACGCGGCAGGCGGCCCTTCAGATAGATGTAGCCCACGGCCATGCCGCCCAGGTGCGCAATGCTGCTCACGCCGGTGTTGGGCCCGAACGAAGTCCACAGCTCGATGGCGGCGTAGATCATCACCAGGTACTTGGCCTTGATGGGGAACAGAAAATTCATCAGGATCGTCTGGTTCGGATACATGACGCCGAACGCCAGCAGCAACCCCATGATGGCGCCCGAAGCGCCGATGGTGCGCGTGCCCCAGTCGCCCAGCACCAGGTGCAGCAGCACGTCGCACAGGCCCGCGCCGATTCCGCAGATGAAGTAATACTTGAGGAATCGCCGCGTACCCCAATCGCGTTCCAGTTGCGTGCCGAACATCCACAGGGTGAGCATGTTGAAAAGCAGGTGCCAGATGCCCCCGTGCAGGAACAGGTAGCTCGCCAGTTGCCACACCGTGAGGCTGTGCACTACCGTGTAGGGCACCAGCGAGAAGTAGTTCAGAATGCCGCGCTGAACGGAAGCCGGCGCCAGCGCCGTGAGAACGAAGATCGCGGTATTCGCGATCAGCAGCCACTTCACTCCCGGTGGGAAATAGCTGAAAAATGCCGATCGCGTTGACGGGTACCTGGCGTAACTCATGGCGGCTCTCGGAGCGGTCTCTGCAAATTAGGATATCAGAACAGATCCGAAGGTCACGTACGCGTGGGCCGTTCGCCGCGCTTGCCGTAGCGATTTAGAAGGTGAGCGCACAATTGCAGGACGCCCGCTCCCACGAGCCAGATCTGCCAATGCGAAAACAGACCCGAGGAGATGGCGAAATTGCCCGCCACGTTCATATCCGCAGCGATTCGCCACAGCCCCAACACGGCTGCCAGGAAGGCCGCGGGACTGAGCAGAACGGCCAATCCCAGAGCCAGTCGCTGGTTCCTCCGGCGTTTCGTGGAAACCTGGGGACCCTTGCCGAACCGGATGCGAACCCGCATGGCGATTTAGTACCAGCCTAACAGCTTTTTGAGATAATCGTATCTTGGAAGGGAATTGCTGGATATGAAGAATTTCAAGACCGCGGTGTTCGGCACCGGTTTCGTCGGCCGTGTCCACTTGGAAGGCATTCGCAGGCTGGGATACGTTCAGGTCTACGCCATCGCCGAACCGGAAGTCGAGAAGGCTAAGCGGCTCGCCGCCGAGTTCGGCGCCGAGAGGGTCGAAGCGGACTATCGCCGTATCCTGGAGGATCCCGCGGTGGACGCGGTGCACATCTGCACGCCCAACTTCCTCCATTACCCCATGGCCAAGGATGCCCTCGAAGCCGGCAAACACGTCATCTGCGAGAAGCCCCTCTCCATTTCGGTCGAGAAGGCCAAAGAGCTGGTAGCCCTGGCGCGCAGCACCAAACTGCGCAACTGTACGTTCCACAATCTGCGCTTCTATCCCCTGGTGCAGCAGATGCGCCGCATGCGGGAAAACGGCGAGCTGGGCGAGATTCTGGTGGTTCAAGGCACCTATTCGCAGGATTGGCTGCTCTACGATACCGACTGGAACTGGCGCCTGGACGCCAAGGACAACGGCCGTTCGCGCTGCCTGGCGGACATCGGCTCGCACTGGTGCGACATGGCGGAACATGTCACCGGCCAGCGCATCACCTCGCTGTGCGCCGACGTGCAGACTTTCCACCACACCCGCAAACGGCCCAAGGGACCTGTCGAGACCTTCGCCGGCAAGACATTGAAGCCCGAAGATTACGTGGAAGTCCCCATGGAGACCGAGGACTTCGGCGCGGTGATTTTCCGCATGGGCGATCGCACACGCGGCTCCTTCACGGTCAGCCAGGTATCCACTGGACGCAAGAACCGTCTGAACCTCGAGATCTTCGGCACCAAGGCTGGCGTTTCGTGGGACCAGGAACGGCCTGACGAGTTATGGGTGGGCCGGCGCAATACCCCCAACCAGATCTTCATCAAGGACCCCTCGCTGCTCGATGAGCGCGCGCGCCCCTTTGCCGATTTGCCGGGCGGCCACAGCGAAGGCTACGACGACACTTTCAAACAGGTGTTCCGCCGCTTCTACGCTTCGATTGAGAATCCCGCCGCCGAGCCCGAATATCCGCAGTTTGTGGACGGCCTGCGCCAGTTGCAGCTTGTGGAAGCCGAATTCGCCAGCCACGACCGGCGCGGCTGGGTAGACGTGCCGGCCCTGCACGCGGCCACGGCGTAATCGCGAGTACAATTTCGGCGCGCGAAAGGCGCGCGTTACACGAACGCTCCGCGCGTGGAGATGTACCATTATTTCCATGCCCAAACGCGCTCTAGCCATCTGGGCGGACACCCGCAAGGGCGCTTTCGTCTTCCGCTCGCGCAATCGCCGGTCCTGGAGCGTGGAAGGTCCCTTCTTCCAGGGCCAGGAAGTCTTCCACGTTTCGCAGGACCCCCGCGAACCCGACCGGCTCTATGCGGCCGTGAACAGCGCCTGGTTCGGCGGGCACATCCATGCCAGCACCGATGGCGGCAAATCCTGGAAGCTCTCCGAGGAGGGGCTGGAAGTGAAGTGCCTGCCGGAGACCTCGCTCAAACGCATCTGGCGCGTCGAGCCGGGCGCTGCCGATGAACCCGGCGTGGTGTATGCCGGCGACGATCCGGGCGTGCTCTTCCGCAGCCCGGATTGGGGGCGCACGTGGGCAGAGGTTCCTTCGCTCACGGCTCACCCGACGCGCGAACGCTGGCAGCCCGGCGCCGGCGGTTTGTGCCTGCATTCCATCCAGTGCCTGGGCGGCGGCCGCATGGTGGTGGCGATTTCCGCCGCGGGCGCCTTTCGAAGCGACGACGGCGGCGCCACATGGACGCCCTTCAACCAGGGTGTGCGCGCCGATTTCATGCCCAACAAGTACCCCGAGGTGGGCCAGTGCGTCCACCACCTGGTGGCCCACCCGCGCAATCCCGAGGCGCTCTATCAGCAGAACCACTGCGGGATTTATCGCGCCAGCCTCCAAGCCAGGAAGTGGACCGATATCTCCCGCGGGCTGCCTTCGCGCTTCGGCTTTGGCCTGGCCGTTCCGGCGGATGAGCCCGAGACGCTCTTTACCGTGCCGATTGAAGGCGCCGAATACCGCGCCACGCCGGAAGGTAAATTCCGCGTGGCCCGCAGCCGCGATGCCGGCCGGACCTGGAAGCTGCTGACGCGCGGCATGCCGCAGCGCAACGCCCATTTGCTGGTGCTGCGCGAGGGCATGACCGCCGACGCGCTTTCACCCGCCGGCGTCTACGTGGGCACCACCGGCGGTCAGATCTTCCATAGCCACGATGCCGGCGAGAGCTGGAGCGCCATGGCCGAATATCTGCCCGCTGTAAACTCGCTGTCGGTGGCGAACTGATCAGCCGGGCGACTTCTCCGGCGGTTGGCGCTTCCGCTTAGTTGCGCCCTAGCTTGGGTGTTATGCCCCAACAATAGCGGCTTTCCAAGCATATCAAGTGTTGAAAGTTACGACAGTCCTTGTCAATCCGTAGAGTTTATCCATAAAAGGCCCTTTGGTCCCCTTGTTGCAAGTGCGCGGTGCGCCAGGCACCTGGGCGGCAGTACGCCGCCTGCACGATCTAGGCAGCAGTTGTTGGAAAAGGGGGGCGGCTCTTGCGCCAGTTTCTCCATGATGCGGGCCATCTTCTCCGGCCGGCGCTGGTTCTGTTGGCCGCGCTGGGCGTTTTCCTGATCGTCCGTGCGGTAGTGGTTCCCAAGGCATTCGGGCAGTATGGCCACTACCGGCCGGCGGCGCTGGATGCCGCTCGCGCACACCCCGTGGCCTTTGCCGGCCAGGATACCTGCCTGCTCTGTCATGAGGACGAAGGCAAAGCTCGCGCAGCCGGTAGTCACGCGCACGTCGCTTGCGAAGCCTGCCACGGCCCATTGTCTAAACACGCCGATGACCCGGTGGCCAACGTTCCGCAACTGCCCGACGTCGCCAACCTCTGCCGCCGCTGCCATGAAAAGGACGCCGCCAAGCCCGCCGGCTTCCCCCAGGTGGCCACCGTCGAGCACTCCGGCGGCGCGAAGTGCGACGGTTGCCACCAGCCCCACAATCCGAAGCTCTGAGGTCACCCATGGATATCAGCCGGAGAGATCTGTTCCAGGTCGGAGGCAAGCTGCTCGTATTGGCGTCCGTGGGCGCTACGCTCGAGCAAATCACCGGAGCTGCGCCCCCCAGCGACGCCTACAAAATGGCCGATCACTGGTGGGGCATGCTCATCGATATCGACAAGTGCATTGGCTGCGGAAACTGCGTGCGCGCCTGCTCCAAGGAGAACAACGTCCCCGAGGGCTATTTCCGCACCTGGGTGGAGCGCTATCAGGTGGAAGAAGGCAAGCAGCCGCGCGTGGATTCGCCCAATGGCGCTATGGACGGCTTCCCGCCCAACACCCGTACCGGCCTCAAGGCTTTCTTTGTACCCAAGCTGTGCAATCAGTGCGCCGATTCGCCCTGCGTGCAGGTGTGCCCGGTGGGCGCCACTTTCGTCAGCCCGGATGGCGTGGTGCTGGTGGACAAGAGCTACTGCCTGGGCTGCCGCTACTGCGTGCAGGCCTGTCCCTATGGCTGCCGCTATCTCCACCCGGAGACCAACACGGTGGATAAGTGCACGCTGTGCTACCACCGCATCACCCAGGGTCTTACCACCGCCTGCTGCGAGAGCTGCCCTACCGGCGCGCGCCAACTAGTGGATTTTAAGAACCCGCGGGACCCCGTACACGAATTCCTGCGGCACAACAAGGTGCAGGTGTTGAAGCCGTACATGGCTACCGAAGCCAAGGTTTACTACAAGAACCTGGACGGCTCGGTGAGATAAGGGAGCGACCTGATGATACCCGGCGTCGACGGTTTCATGTATCCGAACGAGGTGGAGCTGCAATGGAGCCTTCTGATCGTGCTCTATCCGTATATCACCGGGTTGGTGGCCGGCGCCTTCATCCTGGCCTCGCTCGAGCGCGTTTTCAAAGTCGAGGCGGTCAAGCCTACCTATCGTCTGGCGTTGCTGACGGCGCTGGCGTTCCTGCTGGTGGCGCCGCTGCCTCTGCAACTCCACCTGGGCCATCCCGAGCGGTCGTTCGAGATGTACCTGACTCCCCACACCTCCTCGGCCATGGCCATGTTCGGCTTCGTATACCTGTGGTATCTCACCGTGGTTCTGCTGTTGGAGATCTGGCTGGAGTACCGCGCCGATATCGTCCGTTTGGCGCAGACCTCGAGCGGCATCCGGCGGATCGTCTATAAGCTTCTGACGCTGGGATCCCAAAACGTCAGCCCGGCCTCGCGGCTGATCGACGACAAGGTCGGCTGGGCCGTTACGGTGATCGGCATACCCTCGGCCTTCTTATTGCACGGATACGTGGGTTTCATCTTCGGATCGGTGAAGGCCAATCCGTGGTGGTCCTCGCCGCTGATGCCGATCGTGTTCCTGTTCTCCGCCATGGTCTCGGGTATTGCGGCTGTGCTGGTGCTGTACATGGCAGCCATGAAAGTTAAGAAGATGGCCATCGATATGCGGTGCGTGGATACCATTGCCAAGTATCTCTTCTACACTTTCATTATCGATTTCACGCTGGAGATGCTGGACCTGGTGCATCGCACCTATGAGGCCGACGAATCCTTCCGTAGCCTGGATTTCATGGTGCATACGCGCCTGTGGTTCTCGCAAGTGATCCTGCAAATCTTCGTAGGGACGCTCACGCCTCTTGCGATCCTGGCCGCCACCCAGGTTTGGAAATTCCGCGACGCCGTGCGGCGCGGGCTCTATGTGGGCGCCGGGCTGCTGACGCTGGTGGGGATCTTCGCGATGCGCTGGAACGTGGTCATCGGCGGCCAACTCTTTTCCAAGAGTTTTCTCGGGTACACCACCTATAAGATCGATTTCGTAACGCGCGAGGGCCTCCTTCCCGCGATCTTTTTGATGTTGTTGCCCTTTGTCATTTTCGTGGTGCTGGTGAAGCTTCTGCCGCCCTGGCCGGAGCGCGAGACCGCCGGAGTCGATTAGATCCGGTTCGCAAGTTCGCAAGTTCGCAAGGAGGTTGCCATGCCGCAACCCGATCTGGAAGCGCTCGAGCGCGATATCCGCGACCTGGCGCAGCGCGTGTCCCAAATCGAGCGGCAACTCGGAGCCGATATCCCGGCCCCGGCGGCTGCCGTTGCGATCGATCAGCCCCCTGCGGCGGTGCTTCCCGAGACCGCCGCGCTTCTGCCGGCGCTAGGCCGCGCACTGTTGGGGCTGGCGGGCGCCTATCTGCTGCGCGCTCTCACGGAATCGAACACACTGCCGATTGCCGCCGGCGTGACGGCAGGGATCGTCTACGCACTCTTCTGGCTGGTGTGGGCGGCGCGCACGCCCGCCGAGCGCCAGGCCGCCGCCGCGCTCCATAGCCTGACCGCCGTTCTTGTGCTGGCGCCCCTGCTGTGGGAAGCCACCCTACGCTTCCACGTGGTGGGGACATGGACCGCGGGTGCCATCCTGCTGCTGTTCACGCTCTTCGGCCTGGCGGTCTCATGGCACAAGAACCTGCTGATTGTAGCCACCATCGCCACGCTGGCGGGATTGGGTACGGCCGCCGCCCTGCTGATGGCCACCCACGACGTGCTCCCTTTCACCTTTGTCTTTCTGGCCATCGGCGCCGCCGTGGAAACCTCCGCCTGTCTCGATCATTGGCTCAGCGAACGATGGCTGGCCGCCATCGCGGCGGACCTGGCGGTCCTGCTGGCCACTTGGCTGGTGACCAACCAGCGTGGTTTGCCGGAAGCTTATGCGCCCATCTCGCGGGAATGGCTGCTGCTCGCGCAGGCCCTGTTGCTGGCCATCTATCTTTCGAGCACCATCGTGCGCACGCTTTGGCGCGGAGTGGATTTCACGGGATTCGAAACCGCCCAATGCGCGGCGGCCTTCGTCATTGGTGTGGGCGGAGGTCTCCGGCTTTCGCACGCGGGACCGGCCATCGGCGGGCTGGCGCTGGTCTGCGGTCTGGCCTGCTATGTGGTGTCGTTCGCGCGGCTGGATCGACAGGGCGGCCATGCCCGCAACTTCTACACCTACTCCACGTTCGCCATTCTGCTGACTCTGGCGGCCAGCGGAATCCTGCTCCAAGGCGCTGCCGCGTGGGGCGCGTGGCTGCTGCTGGCGCCGGCGTGTCTCTGGGCCGGCGGGCGATTCGGCCGCCTGACGCTGGCGGTTCACGGCGGGATCTACCTATGGCTGGCGCTGGCCTTTTCTGGTGCGCTGGCGCAGGCGGGGCAGTTCCTGCTGGGCAGCCCGGGGTGGATGGATCGCAGCCGGTATGGAGTCCTGGCAGCCGCCCTGTCCGCTGCGCTGTGTTATGGGTTGGCCGTGCGCGATGCGCGCAGCCGGAACACGTGGAACTACCGCGCGATGCGCTTCGCGGCTGCTGTCCCGTTGATTTGGCTGGTGGCGGGGATTTCGGCCGGCGCCTTCACGGCGGCGTATCACGGTCTGTTCGGCGCGGACGCCACGCACGCCTACTGTGCCACCCTGAGAACCGGCGTGATGGCGCTGGTTGCGCTCGTGGCGGCCTGGGCGGGTTCCCGCTGGCCGGGCCTGGAACTCTCGCACCTCATTTACCCGGCGATGGTGGCAGGCGGGTGCCGGCTGCTCCTGGTGGATCTGCATCAGGACCGCAAAGCTGCGATGGTCCTCTCGCTGGTGGCGTATGGCGCCGCCCTGATGGTTCTGCCGCGGCTGACCCGCACACGGGCGGC
>Ga0181517_10004127_pt1 | contig 13405 bp, 8 predicted proteins | sample PEATcosm2014_Bin_31_FD_119748 | JGI IMG/M metagenome (GOLD analysis project Ga0181517, IMG submission 119748) | Peatland microbial communities from MTU Mesocosm Facility, Houghton, MI, USA - PEATcosm2014_Bin01_30_metaG | ecosystem: Environmental > Terrestrial > Soil > Wetlands > Peat | place... | reverse complement strand
TTCGCGGAATTCAGTTGTTGACGTGCGCGAGAAATTGAGCAATCCGTTGGCGATTTCGGCGGCGCGGAAGCTCTGCTGGGTGATCTTCTCGAGCACCGGCCCGAGGCGTACATCGCCCTTCAATTGCTTGGAGAGCATTTGCGCGTAAGAGGAGATAACCGCCAGGGGGGTGTTGATCTCGTGCGCAACGCCGGCAGCCAGCAGACCAATGGAACTGAGCTTGTCGGCCTGGGTGAGCTGGGCTTCGAGGGAAACGCGCTCGGTGATGTCGTCGACCAGAATGATGCGGCCCACGGAGACGAAATCGCGCGACATGAGCGGGGCCACGGCGATGTTGACGGTGCGCTGCTCGCCGGCGCGGGTGGTGAGCGGGAACTTGTAGAGGTGATGCACGCCGGGCTCGTTGCTGAAACCGGCGAGGGCGTCGATGAACTCGCGCGGGAAGACCGAAGCGAGCTCCTGGCCGAGGGCTTCGGCGCGGCTCAGGGCATACATGGCTTCCATCTGGGCGTTCCAGCTCTCGATGCGGCCTTCCAGGTCGAGGGCAAGGATGCCCACGTTGATGGATTCGACGATGTTCTCGTTGAACTCCTTGAGGCGCTCGAACTCGACGATCTTCTGCTGGAGGCGGGTATAGAGGCTGGCGTTCTGGAGGGCGATGCCGATGTAGCTGGCCAGGGATTCGAGCAGTTCGACATCTTCGCTGCTGAGGAAGTCGCCGCCGATGGTGCGGCCGAGGCCGATGACGGCGATGGTGCGCGGGGTAGCGGCTCCGTCCTGGCCCTGACTGGTGGCGACCCGGCAGGGCAGATAGTAGTTCAGGTCGAGCAGGGCGGCGGTGCGCTGCTGGCGCGCGGGCAGATAGACAGACTGGAGCGCGTTCTCGATGAAGATGTGGGAGTGGTCGACCGCCTGGTCGAAATCGAGGAAGCCGAGGTCGAGGAAGTCCTGATCGAGGAAGCCCTGGTCGAGGGATCCCGGGCCGAAGGTCTTGGGCATGGTTCCCAGAGTGGTGGGCAGGCCATGGGCGGCAGCCAGACCGAGGCGGCCATCGTCCTTGCGCAGGAAGACGGCAACGCGGGCCACTAAAAGGGTGCGCGGCAACTGTTCGACGATGGATTCGAGGAGGGCGTGCAGATCGGTTTCGGAACTGAGGCCGCGCCCAAACTCGACCAGAGCCTTGCGGTAGTCGTAGCGATGGCGGTCAAAGGCGCGGTCGACCCAACCCTGGATGCGGCGCTTGAGGGGCTCAAAAAGGGCTGCGATAACGACGATGGAAAGGCCCAGGCTCCACTCGCGCACCGAGTCGGGCAGCCGGGTGTGAATCAGTTCGGCGGTGATGGCGATGACGCCGAAATAGGTGGCGAGCAGGACGCCAGTGGCCAGGGTATACGCCACGCCGCGCTTGAAGATCAGGTCGGTGTCCATGAGCCGGTAACGGACGATGGCCCAGCTGAAGGTCAGCGGGAGAAAGACGATCGACAGGCCGGCGAGATCGGTGAAGAGGCTGGGCAGATGGATGTCGAGCAGGAAAGGAATGGCGCTGAAGAGCGTAAAGGGACCAACGGCGAGCAAAGCCCCGCGGGTGAGCCACTTCAGCTGCTGGCGCAGCAGCGGGGTGTCGGCCTTGCTGTAGCTGCGCAGGAAGAGGCTGGCGGCGAGGATGTAAAAGGCGGTGAGATAGGCGGTGTTGGCCTGGTTGAGGCGATGCAGCAACAGTCCGGTGGCGTCGCGGGTGAGGATGGACCAGATCCAGAGCGCGAGCAGGCCCACGGACGGCGCGTAGATGAGGGGCAGGAGCCAGCGGCGCTGGAAGGACTTGAGGCGTTCTTCGGGGAAGCTGAGGGCAAAATGCAGGAAGAGGGCCGGCTGCAGGGCTTCGGCGGCGATTTGACACCAGAAGACGCACCAGTCCAGCAGATCGAGCTTGCTGGTGTATTTGAGCGCATAGAGCGCAAAAGAGACCAGGCAGAAGACGTAAAAATGGGTGGCGCGAGGGGCGGTCCAGCGGCGAAAGAGAACGTAGATGCCGATGGCCAGATAGACGAGGCCGATGAAGCGCAGTCCGAGAGCCAGCCCGCGGTCGAGGGGTTCGGGGATGACGGCGACGGGGGTTTCCAGTGGAATGCCGTAGCGGGTGATCGAGTAGCGGGCGGTTCCGTAGGAGCCGGTGCGGTACAACTCGCGCTCAAGATCGGCCAGCCGCGTGACGGGTCTTTCGTTGACGGAGGTGAGCAGGTCGTGGGCGCGGATGCCGGCATGCTGCGCGGGGCTGCCGGGCAGGACCTTGTCGGCCACCAGGCCGCCGCCGGGGGCTTCGCTCCACCATGCGCCGTCGTCGGGCTGCTGGAAACTGAGTTCCTGGCGGAAATTCAACGCTGCAAACACGAAGAGGCCGACTGTAGCCACAGCCAGCAGCATCGCTTGCAAACGGTTGGATATGCCTGTCTTCATGGGGGGAACTCGAATCCACTGAGGCCTATGCACGTCAGATGCCATGTGGGAGGCTCATGGAGACCGGACAGCGAGCGCATCAGCAATCGCCGCAGAATACGTAAGATAGTGACGCAAAGTTCAGGGAAGCGTGATCAGACGCACATTTTTTCCGGGCCGGAAAATCAGGGGGCAAGAATAAAAATATTAAATACAATATCTTCATATGAAAAATAGGATTACTACGGATGGGCATCTTTTCCGGATCTGTGCGGCGGCGGCAGAGCCTGTGGGAGCTGCCGCCGGCACGTTGAAGGGAGGTTGATACGTGGACGGCCGTACTTGTTACGTCTTGTGCTGCCCATAGGAGGCACCGGGTCCGTGCTTGCGCTGATAGTGGTGGTCGCGGACATAGTGAGGGATACCCTGGGGCGGCGCGCCGAGCAGATCGCTGCGGAAAGCCAGGCGGGCGATGTACTCGAGGATATCGGCGATTTCGACGGCGGCCATGGGCGATTCCCCCCATGTAAAGGGTGCGTGGCCGGCGACAAGCACGCCGGGAACAGCCTGGGGGTCGAGATTCTCGGCCCGGAAATGGCGGACGATGACCGCGCCGGTGTTGCGTACGTAGGCTTCTTCCACCTCTTCGGCGGTCAGAGCGGGCGTTACCGGAACGGCTCCATAGAAGTAGTCGGCGTGGGTGGTTCCCATGCAGGGGATGGGCCGATTGGCCTGGGCCCATGCGGTGGCAAACTCGGAGTGGGTGTGCACGACGCCGCCGATGGTGGGGAACGCTCTATAAAGAACGGTGTGGGTGTCGAGGTCGGAGGAGGGGCGGAGATTGCCTTCAACGACTTTTCCGTCGAGATTGGTGACTACCAGGTCGTCGACGCTCATGGTGGCGTAGTCGACGCCACTGGGCTTGATGACGACCAAAGGCTCGGAGCCGGAGCGGTCGATACCGCTGACGTTGCCGAAGGTGTGGGGAGCCAGGCCGCGGCGTGCGATTTCGCGGTTGGCGTGCAGGACTTGTTCGCGGAGTGGGGCTAGCAGCATAGGGAAACCATCGCAGTCGGGAAGATAGAAACCGTTTACCGACTTCAGTCTATCAGCCCTTCCGAGGCAGCAGGAGGGGGCGATTGGCGGGCGGGGGCGCCGGCTCGATTCTGTTGGGCCGCATCCGGCAAACAGGCGCATCCCGATGAAAATATGTTGTATTCGCCGCGGCGGACGATTGAAGGGGGCGAGGTCGCCAATTAGCATGTTGAGCAGTTGCTGGTGCGCCTTTTGGCGGCTCCAAATGCATTGCGCAGGCAAGAAAACCGATCAGTTGTTCAGGAGGAAAGTTCCATGCGTCGATTCGCGGTATTTTCTGTTGTTGTATCCGCGGCATTCTTATTGGTTTCTTCGGCGGCTTTCGCGGGCGGGCACAACCCCGCCGACTACCCGCTGCGCGTCCACATCTTTTCGCACGAAGGCCACTCCCATTACGCGCACAACACGCTGGACTATGTGGATGGGGAAGGCCGGGCCAACCTTTATCAGGATGGTCAACCGACCGGCTTTGACTACGGCTACCGGTGCAGCGACCGGCTGATGAACTCCATGGGGTACGAAACCTACATGGCGCGCTGGAAGAAGCCGGGCAAGTCGCTCGAGATTCTGCTGCCGGTGATGGGGAATCCGAATGCGGCGCATACCTGCGAGCTGAAGGTGGACCTGAAAGCCGGGATGGCCTACTTCAAAAGGGACGGGCTGGTGAGCGAAGAGCCGGCCGCAGTTTTCAAGGGGTGGATGGACAAGGTTCAATACGATCCGGAGCATGGCAAGGATTTGCCGACGCCGCCGGTTCCGGCCGGCAAGGGCACGGCTCAAGTTGCGAATTAGGAAGAAACAGAATCACAAGTTAAACAAAACCGGGAGGCCGCGTAAAGTTCGATCAAGGCCCACCCCAAGTGCAAAGCCAAGAGCGCGCCGAGGGTGGGGCACGGCTCTGTCCCTCTGCGGGCCGGAAACACCGGCGGGGATTGTTCTATGGCCGGGCGAATCGCCGCGGCTGCTGTAAACTTGCGCGTCGTGCGGGCGTCTACCTGAGTGATGGCAACCAGCACAGCAATGGAAACGATCATGATGGCAACGGCCGACCAGATTGCCGCCGAGGAGTTTTCGCGGATCGTGACGAGCCATCGGCCGCAGATTTTTCGCTTCTTGCTGGCCTCGACGCGCGACGTGGATCTGGCGGAGACGCTGACCCAGGAGTGCTTTTTGAAGGCGCACCGGAACTGGGGTAGCTTCCGCGGCGAGTCGAGCGCGATGACCTGGCTGATGCGGATCGCGATCAATCTGCAAAAGGACCACTGGCGGAATCGCCGCATGCAGTTCTGGCGGCATACGCGCAACAATGCCGTGGATCTGGACGAGGCAAGCGACTGGCTGCCCAGCGGCGAGCGCTCGGCAGAACAGGGCCTGCTGGCAAAAGAGCAGGTGGGCCGGGTATGGAAGGCCGTGGAGAAATTGAGCGAACGGCAGCGGACAGTGTTCTTGCTGCGCTACGTGGAAGAGCGGGAGCTGGGCGAGATCGCGGCATCCACGGGGCTGAGCGAAGGGACTGTCAAAGCACATCTTTCGCGGGCACTGGGCAAGGTGCGGGCCGAACTTGGGGGAAAGCAATGAGTCTGGATGAGAGATTGGGAAAATCCGAGGGCGAGGCGCGCGTGGGAAATGCGGCGCTGGAGCCGGAGTTGAAGGAAGCCTTGCAGAACTTCCGGCTGAGCGTGCAGAGCTGGAGCGATGCCGCCTATAGCCGGCCGCGGCCGGTGATGGAAGTTCACGGCCGGCGCATCTGGCGGCTGGCGGCGGGGTGGGCGCTGGGGTGCGCGCTGCTGGCTGGCGCTGTGTCGGAGGGAGTTCACGTGCGGCATGTGCGGCAGGAACAGGCGCGGGTCGCCTACCTGGCCGAGCAGGAGAAGCATCGCCTGGCGTTGGAAGAGCAGGCCCGCGAGGAAGAAGAATTGCTGGCCAAAGTGGACAGCGACGTATCGAGAGAAGTTCCGAGCGCCATGGAGCCGCTGGCTCAGATGATGGCCGAGGACGACTCTCAGTAGAGACGAAACCCAGCTTGAACGGGATAGGACAACATGGCCCTCAGACGATAGAGGGAGAGGAGACGGGGATGAAAGCATTCATGGCACTTCGGTTAGGAATGGCGCTTGCGGCGATTATGCCGCTTGGGGTTGGCGGGTTGGCGAGCGCGCAGCAGGGCTTGCAAGGTCCGGGATTCGGGGAGCACCGGCCACCTTTCGAGCGGGCGCTGGGGCCGCAAGGGCGGATGGGCCGCTGGTGGAACGAGCCCGGAATGGTAGAGAAGCTGAAGCTGAGCGACGATCAGCGCAAGGCGATGGACCAGATTCTGCTGCAGCACCGGGAGACCCTGATCGACCTGCGCGGCAATGTGGAGAAAGCCGAACTGGCGATGGAGCCTTTGATGAAGGCGGATCTGCCGGATGAGAACGGCGTTCTGGCCCAGATCGACAAGCTGGCGCAGGCGCGGGCGGAACTGGAGAAGGCCAATGCGCGGTTCCTGCTGGCGATTCGGGGCAAGCTGACGCCCGACCAGTGGAAGCAGCTGCAGGCGATCCGCGCCAGCCGGCAGGAGCGCGGCGGCTGGGGCCAAGAAGGCATGGGACGTGGCGGAAACCGTCCGTCCAGGGGATTCAGCCAGCAGGCGCCTCCGCCCGCTCCCGGGCCGCAGGGGAGCCTGGAGCAAGGGCCTGCACCTGAGGGGTTGCAAGGCCCCGTGGCTGGAGACGTCCAGTAGATCGAATCCGGCTTGCGTACGCGGGACGGTGGGCTGCGGAGGGTGAGCTTTGCAGCCCTGGGAACGGGTTTCAGCAGAGAGCAAATGCGGTTGATGGAAGAACCGGTGGCGGCAGGAGGGCAACCTCCAGCCGCCGTTTTTTTTGTCCGAAAGGGGGCGACGGTGATGTTGGGGAGGCGGCTGGGGAGGGCCGGGAAGCTTGGGGTGTGCCAACTCGAAACACTGCGATGATTCTTTTTAGAACATAAAATGATTCGTTTTGAAACAGTGATTGCGTTGAATTCATACACTTTGACTTGAATCGAGTCAGAATAAATTCTGCGACGATTGAAAATAGTACTAAAGATTTTCGAGGGATGCCCGATGAAGGGAGCATTGCAGCAGCGCCTATCCGAAGTTTGGGAAGGCCAGGCGGGTCGAAGGAAGGCCACCGGTCAGGGCGTGTTAGCCAAGCATGAAGAAGGAGTCAGTCATGGCCCTCGGTGTATTGAACAACCTGTCAGCAATCTACGCAGAAAACAATTTGAACAACACGAGCAACAGCCTGCAAACAGTGCTGCAGCAGTTGTCCTCGGGTTCAAAGATCAACTCCGGAGCCGACGATGCCGCAGGGCTGTCGCTGGTGAACGGATTAGAGGCGAATTCGACCGCCTTGAGTCAGTCGGAAACCAATGCAACAGAGGGAGTCGGGCTGCTTCAAGTAGCGGACGGCGCTCTTTCGCAAGTGACGAACCTGCTTGACCGTGCCATTACGCTGGCTACCGAAGCCTCGAACGGCACCCTAAACACCTCGCAAGAGGCGGCTGCAAATCAGGAATACACCTCGATCCTGTCGGAAATCAACAATATTGGCTCGACGACGACGTACAACCAGCAGCAGGTGTTCACCGGCAACACGGTGGCGATCTACACGGGCGATTCCTCGGCGGCCGGGTCTTCGATCGACGATCTGAATATCCGCACCCTATCGGAGTCAAGCGTGGGCGACACGTCGGGACAGATGGCGTACAGCACGGGCGAGAACAATGTGTTCGTCGACCTTTCGAGCGGCGGGAAGAACGCCGCGTTGACCGATACGCTGAATCTTGCTGGATCGACGACCATCAGCCTGAACTATCTGACCAAGGGAACGGCGGGTTCTGTCACTACCGCGAGCGCGAACATCGTGGTGGGCACGGGAACGGCTTATGCCAACACGGCTCAGGGCCTGATCAGCGCCATCAATAACTCGGGCCTGGGCTTGAGCGCCACCTTTGCGACCGCCACGCAGGCAGGCAGCGCGGCGTTGGCGGCCGCCAAGTCCTCGCAAGTAGCCGGCGGCAGCGGCAACGACACCGGCATCGAGATCTCCGCACAGGGCATCGGCGCCAATGACCCGACCGCCATCGGGGCCGGCGTGGTAGGCGCACTGACCCTCGGACTTTCGACCGACACGCTGGGCGGCACCCTGAGCATTGTGGGCTCCGACGGCACCAACCATAACATCGCGCTGGGACAGGCGAACGCCACGGACACGCTGGCCAATCTGGCGGCGACCATCAACACCGACAACTACGGCGTAACCGCCCAGGTGAATGGCGCCGGCACCACGCTGACGCTTCTCTCGGCCGATTCGGCGGTTGCCGTCTCGGGCACGAACATTACCGACATCGCGGGTGGGGTCCCCACGGCGATTAGCCTGACCGATACGCCGACACAGAGCCAGAGTTCGACCACCCTGGGAACCTTGTCGCTGCCCGCGGCCGGGTCCGCTTTCGGCGATACGTTGGCCGGGAACATTACGATTGGCAGCAACGTCATCGCGCTGGGAACTGCGGGCATCACCGACACGCTCGCCAACCTTGAGACATACATCAACAAAGGCAACTTCGGAGCAACCGCCTCGCTGAACGCCGCCGGCACAGCGATGACCTTCAATTCGACGAACACGGCACTGACGGTGACGAATAACGGAACCGACACCACGGATGGGGCAGCGGCCCTTGGCTATGCCGCGGACGGAGCAACCGGCGCGACCGCCTCAAAGTATTACAGCATCGGCGTTTCGGGCGTAATTACCGACACCAGCACCACGGGCGGTACAACGAACGTGGGCATCATCGCGGATTCGAACGGTACGGGCGGGACGGCCACCATCAGCTACTCCGACGCGGCAGGGCAGTCCCTCAGCAATACCGACCTCCTTTCGCAATCGGATTCGTCCGCCGCGCTGACCGCACTGAGCACAGCGATTACCGACGTTGCGTCGCTGGACGGATATATCGGCGCGCAGATCAATACGCTGAACTCGATCGGGCAAGTGCTGACCACGCAGCAGGAGAACGTGACCTCGGCGCAGAACGCGATCCAGGCCACCGACTACGCTTCGGCCACCGCGGCCATGTCCAAGTACGAGATTCTGAGCCAGACCGGCATCGCGGCACTGGCGCAGGCGAATACGGTTCAGCAGGAAGTCACCAAGCTTTTGCAGTAAACAGTTAGGCAGCAAACGCAAGATTGCAATCACTTCAAGACAACCCAGGGACGGGCGGCGGCAAAGGGAGACCTTTGCCGCCCTCTTTTTTGGAGCAGGGACTAAGGGAACAGGGACTAAGGGACTAAGGGACTGAGGGAGCAGGGACTTAGGGACTGAGGGAGCAGGGACTAAGGGAGCAGGGACTAAGGGACTGAGGGAGCAGGGAATAGGGAACAGGGACTAAGGGACTTAGGGAACAGGGAATAGGGAACAGGGATCAGAAAAGCCTGCCAGCGGAAGGTTGTGCAATCACTGAATCTCTTGGCGCCGCGCGAGAAAATCTATAGCTCGCTCAATTCGTTCCTGCTGAAATGCCGACCGGCATCCACATGCTGCAATTGCCTCATAACTTCATCGAAACCTTGCGCATCGAAGCTCCGGGCGTCCCCTGCACTTCGCGTGAATTGCTTCAGCCACTCGCGGGACGCACGGTTGAGCGTTCTGCGCAGCGCGCTCGCAATTGAACGCGCACGCTCGATCAGATCCTCGTCGGCGCTGAAGGTGATCTTCTTCATACAAACCAGTGTGCGCGAATTTCGTGTTTCTGGGGAATAGGGAATAGGGAATAGGGAATAGGGAGTGGGGAGTGGGGAGTAGGGATCAGGGAATACATCTTGGGGTCGGTCGGCGAAGTTGCCGCAGAGTGGCATCCGGAGCAGCGGTGGACCGGAATTGACATGGAGATGGCGGGGATCATCCCGTCCCCATCAGATTTCAACGGCGGGGCAGGTCCGCTAGAGCGAAACCAGAGTCCCTGTGGCCCGGTCGGTTTCGAGCAAGGTCGCCGCTCCCTGATGGTCGCGTCGACTTTAGCGTAGTGCCTCCGAGATACACCAACTCTGGTTTCGCTGTAGTCCCTGCTCTCAATACAGTATTTTTCACAGCCAGCGCAATTCATCGGAATTAATGGGCCGAAAAAGCGCCTGAGGGCCGGGAAGCCCTCAGGACAGCCGACCTGGAGGCCGGCGCTACCTATTTCGCAGCTGGTGAGAAGTGCGGGCTGATCTCTAGTCCCTAATCCCTGTTCCCTCAGTCCCTGCTTTTTACCAGCTTCCGTCGCCGCTGAGGTAATCGTGGATGGAGGCGGCGGCTTTGCGGCCGGCGCCCATGGCCAGGATTACCCTTGCGCCGCCAGTGACGATGTCGCCGCCGGCAAAGACGCCGCGCTTGCTGGTGCGGGTGGTCTTTTCATCGGCCACGATGTAATTCCACTTGTTGGTGGCCAGATCAGGCGTGGTGCTCTGGATGAGCGGATTCGCGGTGGTTCCGACGCCGATGATGGCCACGTCGACGGGGAGAAGATTCGCCGATCCCTGGATTTCTACCGGGCGGCGGCGGCCGCTTGCATCGGGCTCGCTCAATTCCATCTGGACGACGCGGGCTTGCGTGAGGCGTCCTTTTTCGTCGCCGAGAAACTCGACGGGATTGGTGAGCAGGCGGAATTCGATGCCTTCTTCGCGGGCGTGCTTCACTTCTTCGGCGCGGGCCGGCATTTCGGCCGCGGAGCGCCGATAAACCAAAGTCGCGGTGCGCGCGCCGAGGCGGCGGGCGGTGCGTACGGCGTCCATGGCCGTGTTGCCGCCACCGACAACGATGACGTTCTTGTCGCGGCAGTCGTAGACCGGCTGGTCATTTTCCGGGAATTGATAGGCGCGCATCAGGTTGACGCGGGTGAGGAACTCGTTGGCGGAGTAAACGCCGTTGAGATGCTCGCCGGGGATGTTGAGAAACACCGGCAGGCCCGCGCCGGTGGCGACAAAGACGGCGTCGTAATGCTCGTCGTGCATCAGCTCGTCGATGGTGACGCTTTTGCCGACCACGACGTTGGTCTCGAACTCCACGCCCATCTTGCGCAGGTTTTCCACTTCGCCCTTGACGATGACCTTGGGCAGGCGGAACTCGGGGATTCCATAAAGCAGCACGCCTCCGATCTCGTGCAGCGCTTCAAAGACGCGGACGCGATGGCCTTTCTGGACCAGGTCGCCGGCGGCGCTGAGTCCGGCAGGACCGCTGCCGACGATGGCCACGCTCTTGCCAGTGGAGGGAGCAATGGTGGGCAGGCCGAGCTGGCCGCTGGTGCGCTCGTAGTCGGCGACAAAGCGCTCCAGGTTGCCGATGGCGAGAGCTTCGCCTTTTTTGCCGAGGACGCAGCCGCCCTCGCATTGGTGCTCCTGCGGGCAAACGCGGCCGGTGACGGCGGGCAGGGCGTTGTCTTCACGGATTTTGGCAGCGGCGGCGAGAATGTCGCCGGCGTAGATCAGCTCGACGACTTCGCGGATCTTGACACCGACCGGGCACTCGCGCACGCAGCCGGGCTTGGCGCACTCGATGCAGCGGGCGGCTTCAGCGGCGGTATCGAGGATGGAAAAGCCCAGGTTGACTTCCTGAAAGCTGCGGCTGCGCTCGACGGGGTCGGCCTCGGCCATGTGGGTGCGGGGGATCTTCATGCGGTCTTTGAGCGAAAGAGGATTCTTGGCTAGAGAAAGAGAATCTTTATCTGGCATAGTGGGTCTCCTCTTTGGCAAGGCGGGCGGCAAGCTGGCAGCGAATTTCAGCCACTTCCTGGGCTTTATTCAATTCAAAGCGCTCGAGGGACTCGCCCTCCATGTCGCGATACATGGCGTTGCGCTGCATGAGGATCTCGAAATTGACCTTGGCGGCGTCGAACTCGGGGCCGTCGACGCAGGCAAACTTGCTCTTGTCGCCGAGCACCACGCGGCAGCCGCCGCACATGCCGGTTCCGTCGACCATGATGGAGTTGAGGCTGACCATGGTCTTGATGCCGAGCGGGGTGGTCACCTGGGCGACGGCGCGCATCATGGGTACCGGGCCGACGGCGAGGACAAAGTCGATCTTGCGCCCGGCGGCAATCAGCTCGTTGAGCTTTTTGGTGACCAGACCCTGCTCGCCGTAGCTGCCGTCGTCGGTCATGATGTAGGCTTCGCTGCTGGCCTGGCGGACCTCGTCTTCAAAGACCACCATTTCGGTGCTGCGCGCGCCCTCGATAAAGACGACGTGGTTCCCGGCGGCCTTGAGTGCATGGGCGGTGGGCAGGGCCATGGCGGTGCCTACGCTGCCGGCCAGAATCACCACGGTTCCGAAGTTCCTGATCTCGCTGGGATGGCCGAGGGGGCCGACGATGTCGAGAATGTGATCGCCTGCTTCCAGGCAGTTGAGCAGGGAAGTGGTTTTGCCGATGGACTGAACGGCAATGGTGACCGTGCCCGCCGCGGGGTCGGAGCTCTTGATGGTCAGGGGGATGCGTTCGCCATTTTCGTGCAGGCGCAGAATGACGAACTGCCCCGGCCGCTGCTTGCGCGCGATGCGCGGTGCCTCGATCACAAACTGCTTGATTTTGAAGCCAACACTGCGGGCTTCGAGGATCTTATACATGAGTGCGACTCCGACACAGCCGAAGCTGGCCACGAACGGGGAAATCTCTCCGGCCCGGCCGGAGGGGGACTGAACGCCTGGGTGACCGAAAAAGCCGATCTAAAGGCATTTTAAAGGGTTCAAGACGATTATTCAGGAAAGGTTGTTGAGCTGGTGTGATTTGGATCACCCAGCGGGATGGGCGCGGTGTGGGTGGGGTTCCCAGGCGGCTGCAAATTCACGCGATCGGGCCTGCCGATCCGGCTCTTATTGATCCGGCAGCAAATGAGTGTCATCGTTTCCCACCCTTTCCCGCAAAATACGCGGGAAAGGATGGGGCACCCGGCTACGCTTCGCTTTACGAACCGCAGGTCCTTCGACTTCGCTACGCTTCGCTTTACGAACCGCAGGTCCTTCGACTTCGCTACGCTTCGCTCAGGATGACGGTGAAGAATCACTGAATCGGTCGATAATACAATCATGGAATTTCAACGTTCGTCCGGAGTATTGCTGCACATAAGTTCTTTGCCGTCGTATGGCGGCATCGGTGACCTGGGCCCCGCGGCACACGCATTTGTGGAGTTTCTGGCGGCGGCAAAGCAGCATGTGTGGCAGGTTCTGCCGCTATGCCCCACGGGTTTCGGGAACTCGCCCTATGCGGGATCGTCGGCGTTTGCGGGGAATCCGCACCTGATCAGCGTCGAATACCTTTCCGACTGGGGCTGGATCGACGGAGAACGGCTGGCAGGGCACACCGGACGGAACGGCCACGTGGACTTCGGCGAAGTTGAATGGCGCAAGGGCAAATTGCTGTATGAGGCGGCGGGGAACTTTCTCGACCGCGGCGCGCGCGATCCGAAGCTCGCCGCGCAGTGGCAGGAGTTTGAGGAGTTCTGCCAGTTGCAGGCCGGGTGGCTGGTGGATTATGCCCTGTTTGCGGAACTGCGCCGCCAGTTCAATACCGGAGCGTGGACGGTTTGGCCGGAGCCGCTGCGGCGGCGTCAGCCAGAAGCGCTGGCAAAGGTGGCCGCGACCCACGGGCGGCGACTGGCCGAGGAGCAGGTGCTGCAGTTTGCCTTCGCCAAGCAGTGGAAGCATCTGCGCGATGCGGCGGCGCGGCACGGAATCCGCATTCTGGGCGATGTGGCGATCTTTGTGAATATGGACTCCGCGGATGTGTGGGTGCATCCGGAGCTGTTCGAGTTGGATGAGGAGTTGCAGCCGGTGAATGTGGCCGGGGTGCCTCCGGATTATTTCTCGCCGACCGG
>Ga0181517_10004126_pt1 | contig 13406 bp, 5 predicted proteins | sample PEATcosm2014_Bin_31_FD_119748 | JGI IMG/M metagenome (GOLD analysis project Ga0181517, IMG submission 119748) | Peatland microbial communities from MTU Mesocosm Facility, Houghton, MI, USA - PEATcosm2014_Bin01_30_metaG | ecosystem: Environmental > Terrestrial > Soil > Wetlands > Peat | place... | reverse complement strand
TGGCCGTCGCGAATATGCACCACGCGATTGGCGTATTCGGCGATGTCGGGCTCGTGGGTGACGAGAACGATGGTGTTGCCGTGGGCGTGGAGGGTATCGAAGAGGGCCATGATTTCGAGGCCGGTCTTGGAGTCGAGGTTGCCGGTGGGCTCGTCGGCGAGGATGATGGAGGGCCGGTTGACCAGGGCGCGGGCGATGGCGACGCGCTGGCGCTGGCCGCCGGAGAGCTCGTTGGGCTTGTGCATCATGCGCGACTCGAGGCCGACGTCGGCGAGCGACTCACGGGCGCGTTCGAGGCGCTCGGCGGAGGATGTGCCGTTGTAGATGAGAGGCAGCTCGACGTTGTGAAGGGCAGTGGCGCGGGCGAGCAGATTGAAGGTCTGGAAGACGAAGCCGATTTCCTTGTTGCGGATGCGCGCGAGCTGGTCGTCATCCAGTTCGCTGACCAACTGGCCGTTGAGCCAGTAGCGGCCTTTGGAGGGCGTGTCGAGGCAGCCGATCAGGTTCATCAGCGTGGATTTGCCGGAACCGGACGGACCCATGATGGCTACGTATTCGTTGTGCTTGATGCGCAGGGAGATGCCGCTGAGCGCCTGAACCTGCTGCTCGGAGCCCATATCGTAAGTGCGCCAAAGATCTTCGACGACGATCATGTCGCCGTTGGGCGGAGCCGCGTGTTGCACATCGTCGCTGATGCCGTTCAGAGCCATCCGAATCTCTTCCTTTGCTTGCTGGCTGCCGTTGCGGCTTTGAAGAGGCGCGGAAAAAGCCGCGCCGCTCAAAAGCCATGAGCTATTGCGTTTCTTAGGAGCTTCCGCCCGGCGTTGGCGGCTTGGCGGTGTCTCGCTTGACCAGCGTATTACTTTTGAGGCCGCGCAGGGTCTTGTAAGGGCCGATGACAATCTCCTGATTTTCGGCGAGGCCGCTGAGCACCTCGATGTCGGTGGCGCCGGTGATGCCTGTGGTGACGGGCACGAACTTGGCGCGCAGCTTGCCGCTCTTGTTGTCTACCACATAGACTCCCTGCACGGGCACGCTCTTAGCGGCAGGGGCGGACGAGGTTGAAGCAGCATGCACGCCGTTCTTGGCGTCATCAGCCTTGGGGTCAACCATGGTGAGCGCCTGAATGGGCAACGAAAGAACGTTGGGCTTGTGGGCAGTGGTGATTTTGGCGGTGGTACTGAGCCCAGGGCGCAGGTCGCTGGAGGGCGCGTCGAGCGTGACCACGACTTTGAAGTCCTTGGCCTCTTCGGTGCCGGACGTGGACGTCGAGGTGGCCATACCGGTGGAGCGGAGTAGAGCCTGGTCGCCGACCAGCGTCACGTGGCCTTTGAAGACCTTGCCGGGCAAAGCGTCTACGGTGACATCGGCTGGCTGGCCGATCTGGACGTTGACGATGTCGGTCTCGTCCACCTTCACCTCGGCGGTGATTACGCTCATATCCGCCAAGGTCATCAATGTTGATCCCTCGTAACCCTCGATGCCTTCCACAACCGTTTCGCCTTCGCGAACGGGCAGGTTGGTGACGATAGCGTCAAAAGGAGCCACGGCGATGGTCAGGTCGAGCGCATTCTGATTGGCGCGCAGGCTGGCGACCTGCGTTTTCAAATGCCCGCGCAGAGAATCGGTCTGCGCCCTGGCCTGATTCAGCGCAGCGATCGCCTGATCCACGGTCGCTACGTCGGTGTCGTAGGCTGCTTTTTTGGCGTCGAAATCCGACTTGGCCACGATGCCCGCCTCGTAAAGGGGCTGCTCGCGCTCCCAGTCCAGCCGCTTCTGCTGCAAATCGGCTTTGGCCTTGGCGACATTTGCTTCCGCGGTTTTTTCCGCGGCAATATTGGCGTCAATGTCGGTTTTGGCGGCGTCGATGGCGGCCTGCTGGCCGGAGACAGCTGCTTCCTGCTGCACATGCTCGATGCTGGCCACTGTCTGGCCTGCCTTCACCATGTCTCCTTCTTTTACAAAGAGGTGGGTGACGCGGCCCATGGAGGTAGCGCCCAGATTGGTAAAGGTTCGGGGCTTGATCTGGCCAGTGCCGCTGACCACCGTAACCAGGTCCTGGCGCACAACCCTGGCGGTGAGAACCTTGGTGTAGCCAGCCTGTTGCCTGTAAATGAACAAAGCCACAAGCCCAACGACTGCCACTCCAGCAAGAATTAGCAAAATTATCTTTTTCATGCGAGGCACGTGCTCCAAGTCTCTTCAAATAGTGTACGCAATCGGTACCGCTGCGGTTCTCAATAGCCGATTAAAAGCCGCCAGAGCTGTTCAAAAGCCGCCATCTTCAGAGGCAGTGACGGCTGCCAACCAGTCCGCTCGAACTTGATGAATTTCCTTCCGGGGCTAAAGCCCGCTCAACTTTGCTGGCTTTACGCGGGGGTTGAAACCCCCGCCTCCCTCCCCAGTCACAAGGACCCGTCGCTGGGGACCCGTCCTCTTTCCGAAATGAAGTCTCTCCGCAACCTGTGAAGCCGCGTCCTGACACAAGGCCGATTTGCAATCAGTTCCAACAGAGCACACGACGGGACTCGGAATCCTCCCTCGCGCCACGCAAAGCAACGCTCCGGATCTGAACTGGACAACAGACCAAGAGGAACAAACAGGGCAAAAAAGAGCGAAACAAAGCAAACTAGTCCGATTCCCAAACCGGGGAACTGCTTAGCCGGCCTCAAAACCCCTTTCACAAACAGTTTAACCCCTCAATGAGAGGCACTTTTCCGCTTACCCCGGCGGCTTTTCCACGTCCAATAAGGGAGCCATCTTCTACGGAATCTTGCCCAGCCCTGTTCGGACCCGTAGAATAAAGAATCGCAGGAGTTTTCAAGGCAAATGACGCTCAAAAGCTATCGTCTTCTTTTCATCGCATTGGGTTGCTGTCTGGTATTCACACCATCTGCCAGGCTTTCAGCCCAGCAGACGGACAACCCACCGGCACAGGCACAACCCTCCAATGGCCAGAATCAGGAAGTTGATCCGCTCAGGCGCGAGCGCTCCGACAAGGAGAAGTTCGCGGCTCAGAAGGCCGTCCGGCAGGAGTTAAAGGGCGCATACAAGACCTGGCTGGATCAGGATGTGTCGTACATCATCTCCGACGAAGAGCGCAAGGCCTTCAAGACTCTCTCGAACGACGAGGAGCGCGACGCCTTCATCGAGAACTTCTGGCTGCGGCGCAATCCCAATCCGGATTCGCCGGAGAACGAATTCCGCGAAGAGCATTACCGGCGCATCGCCTACGCCAACGAGCACTACGCGGCCGGCAAGCCGGGCTGGAAGACGGACCGCGGCCACATCTACATCTCCTTCGGCCCGGCGGACTCCATTGATTCCCACCCCTCAGGCGGCAGTTACCAGCGGCCGACGGAAGAAGGCGGAGGCGAGACATCGACTTTCCCCTTCGAAGTCTGGCACTACCGTTATCTTGAGGGTATCGGGGAAAACATCGATCTCGAGTTTGTGGATAGCTGCCAGTGCGGCGATTACCATTTCACCATCGACCGCAGCGAAAAGGACGCGCTGTTGCACGTTCCCGGCGCAGGCGCCACACAGTATGAAGAGATGGGCCAAGCGAAGAAGGCCGACCGCTTCAAAGGCGGACTGGAAGCTTTGGGCACAGGTCCGATGTCTCAGGGGCAGCAGTCGAAACAGTTCGACCGCATAGAGCTGGCCGCCAAGATCTTCGCGCCTCCTCCGATCAAGTTCAAAGATCTGGACGCCTTTATGTCAGAGCACAAGCTGCTGACCGGCCCTGTCTTCCCGTTCGATGTTCGCACGGACTTCATGAAGGTAACCGAAAGCACAGATCTGGTTCCGATCACGCTGCAGATGAAGAATCGCGACATTACCTTTCTCACAAAGGACGGCGTGGCCAGAGGCGTGGTGAACATTCTGGGCAAGGTCACCACCATTACAGGCAAGACGGTGCAGACCTTCGAGGATACGGTGGAGGTCGAGCAGCCATCCGAGTTGCTTGAAAAGTCGCTTGATCACCAATCGGTCTATTGGAAGGCTCTGCCGCTGATGCCCGGCCTATACCGCCTGGACATTGTCATCAAGGATGTAAACAATCCGGACCACGTAGGCATTTACGGGCGCGCCCTGAATGTGCCTTCTTACCGCGATGAGAAGCTGGGCACCTCGACGCTGATTCTGGCCGATCAGATGAATCCTGTGAGCTCCCACTCCATTGGCAGCGGGAATTTTGTTATCGGCAACACCTTCATCCGGCCTCGCGTGAGCAGCCCGACCCCGTCCAACCCAAACCCGCCGGTCAAATTCACGCGCAATCAGCAGCTCAGCTTCTGGATGCAGGTCTACAACCTGGGCATCGACGAGGCAACGAAGAGCAACCAGGCTACGGTGACCTATCAGATATCCAAGACCGTTGCCGCTACGGCGATCGCGCCAGCCAGTGACACTGTGGTATTTGAGAAACATCTGGACTCAAAGGATCTGGGCTCTCATAGCGACCAGATGACAGTGCAGAACACATTGCCCATCGCAGGGCTCGAACCTGGGAAATACAAGGTGACGATCAAGGTAAATGACGGAATCTCGAAACAAGAGATTGCGCAATCGGCGCCTTTTGTCGTGGAATAGTAGCAGTCGAGCGCAAGCGGGCTACCGGACCCAAGATCCGGAAGCCCACCGGGGGCTTTGATTCGCAGTAATTTTGCCAGGACGCCGCAAGGTCACCAACTATCGCGATGACCAAAACGGTCCATCTCGTTGCTTTCGCCGTGCTGATTGCCTTTGGCAGCGCTTCGCTCCACGGAGCAGCCCCTGGGTCGGTCTCCGGCACGGTGCGCGATTCAACCGGAGTTCCGCAGATTGGCGCCGAGGTGCAGTTGCTGAGCCCTGATCTGACGGTCATCGCCAGCGTTTATACCGATGTGGAAGGCCGCTTTACCATCCCCTCGGTTCTGCCCGGCCGCTATGCTTTCAAGGCCACAGGCCCATGGTTTCTGCCCTCGATGCGCGAAAACATTCGCGTCCGCGCCAACACAGTTGTCAATCTCACGCTGAACACGCTCTACGAAGCGATGCAGTGGCTGCCGGCTGAACCGCGCTCAGGCGACGCCCAGAATGACGATTGGAAATGGACCCTGCGCTCGGCCGCTAACCGGCCCCTGCTGCGCTGGCTCGAGGATGGTCCGCTGGTGGTGGTCTCAGATGGCTCCGGCGCGCATCCCCGGCTGAAGGCCCGCCTGATGGCCAGCGGCCAGGAAGGCACTTTCGGCGAGAGCGGCGAACGCATTGCCGCAGCAATTGAAGACACGCCCTCCGATAGCCGCGAACTGCTGGCGCGGGTTGAATTTGACCCTAGTTCCAATGCGGGCATGGAGTCCATGCTCGGCTTCCGCCAGGATTTGGGTTTTGCCGGCTCGGTGCAATCCGTGGCAGCCGTGGCTCTCCATCCGGATATGACCGCCGCTGGCGCCGCGGGGGTGGATGAAGCTGCAATCCGCAGTTGGGAAACGATCCATCTGGGAGACGAATTCGAGGCCGAGGCTGGTTCCACGCAGGTGCTGGCGCGGCTCTCGTCGACTTCTCCTGACACCGTGGCCGCCATACTGCCCTTTGCCTCAGCTGGCTGGCTGGGAGCCAACACAGCGATTCGCTATCGGATGAGCACTTTCCTTCCCGGCGCTCCGGGAGCTGAAGATTCGCAGGCCCGGTCGTGGCTGCCCGACATCACTGCCCGGAACGGCAGCCTGGCTATCGAACACGGACTGCATCAGGAACTTGGCTGGGCGCGAAACACCGACATCTCCGGAGTCGGAGTGCTGGTCTTCGCCGACAGAATCGACGACCCAGTCATGCAGGCCGTGAGCCACTTTGCCGCCGGCAATTCCACTGCATCCGAAGTGCTTTTCGACCCGATGAGCGGTTTGGTTCGCGCTGTCGGTCCTGAGTTTTCCAGTACCGGAGTGTCGGCCCACTTTGAGCACCGCCTGCCTGTCGGCAATCAGCTCCGCGTGGAGTACGCATTCGGCAATGCGCTGGTGATGCCTACCGGTGCGCAGCCCGCGACCCTGGCTCAGTTGCTTGCAGGCGCCCATCCTCGCGCCGCGCAGAGCTACGCGCTCTCGTTCTCGGGCACGCTTGACGGCACCCAAATCCGATGGCGGGCCAGCTACCGATGGCAGCCTGAAGATACTGTCACACAAGTTGCCCCTTTCACCGCAGACGCCGCCGAGCCATACCTGAACCTGAATATTCGCCAGCCAATCCATCTGAGCCGCGACAGCTCAGGCCATTTATATGCGCTGGTGGATGTGCGCAACCTGCTTGCGCAGGGCTATCGCCCATATCTTCTGAGTGATGGCTCGCTGCTGATCTTCGCCCAGGACCAGCGCGGCATCAGCGCCGGCCTTGCCTTCAACTTCTAGGACATGGGATCTGGCGAGGATATCATCGCGGGGCTATCTTCCTCGTTTTGATGCGGCCCTGTCACTGTGCTATATTTTTCAAGGAGCAGCAAGAATTCCTGCTGCTCAAGCCGTGTGCAAGCGTTGCCGCCGCACGGTTTTTTCTGGTGGCATGGACGCGTAGCTCAACTGGCAGAGCATTCGGCTCTTAACCGACAGGTTGTAGGTTCGATTCCTACCGCGTCCACCAATTAATCCATAACTTATATGGATTCGCGCTCTGTTTGCGCTCCGTTGCTCTGAAACGCGAGCTCAGCAACCCGCATTCCCGCAGTGTTCATTCTGTCCTACAATCGGTATGCAGTAATCTCTGGCGGAAAGGCTACCGATGATAGAAGATTCCTGTGTGGGCACGCGTATCAGGCGGCAATGTTATGACATGCGCGGGAACCGGTCAATGCGTCTCCGCACATTAAAATGGGTCTGCCTGGCGTCGCTCCTGGGGTTTGCGTGCATCGAGGGGATTGCGTCCTCGCCCCCGGGCTTTACGCGGAAGTTGTGGCAAACGCAGGATGGGCTTCCCGAGCAAACCGTGCAGGCATTCGCGCAGACGACCGACCGCTATCTGTGGATCGGCACGACCGGCGGCTTGATGCGCTTCGATGGCGCGCGATTCTCCATCTTCGACCACGAAAACACACCCGAACTCAAGGAGAACAGTGTCTTCACACTGCTGGCTTCGCGCGATGGCAGTCTTTGGATCGGTACTGAAGGCGGAGGTCTTGTGCGCTATCAAGCCGGAAGATTCCGCGCGTATGGGTCGCGGGAAGGCCTGAGCGACGGCTTTGTGCGCGCACTGCACGAAGATCGGAAAGGCACGATCTGGGTGGGCACGGATAACGGTCTACTGCGCCTTGTGGGTGAGAGATTTGAGCGCATGGACAGCGCCGGTGGGGTACCGGCGATAGCCGTTCACGCCATCGCCGAAGACCAGGATGGCGGCTTGTGGGTGGGAGGTTCCCGGCTGTTGCGATTCAACGTCGGCGCTCCGCGCGAATATCATCTTGATGGCAGCGCCAGTCAGAACCGCGTGAAATCTATTTTGGAGACAGCGGATCGCACCGTTTGGGTGGGCACGGTCTCCGGGTTGAACCGGCTGCGTCCGGGATCGCCCCGATTCGAGCGAGTGGATGGCATCAAGGGAACAGTACGAGTACTGCGGCAAACATCAGACGGGGTGTTGTGGATCGGCATGATCGGGCAGGGAATTCGGTTCCGTGCGGGAGATAAGTTCACCGCGATGACGGCGCCAGATTCGCTCCCCAGCAACACGGTGCTGAATATCTTTGAGGATGATGAGCAAAACCTGTGGATTGGGACACAGGCGGGTGTCCTTCGCCTGACAAAGACCCCCGTGAGGATCGTGCCTCTTCCCCATTCAGAGGATTCGGACTTCGGGACGATTTATCAGGATCGAGATGGTACGCTTTGGGTGGTATCGACAGATGTTTTTCGCCTACGCAACGGTGTCGCCGAGCCCTATGCGTTTCCTGGGCTTGGTCACATTCCTGTGCGGAATGTATACCGAGATCGAGGTGGCGCGCTGTGGGTAGGTACGGACGGTGAGGGGGTGGTCCGCATTGATGGCGAGCGGATCATGAGATTGACCATGAAGGAGGGATTGGTCAACAACTTCGTCCGTGCGATGCTGCAAAGCCGCGACGGGAGCATGTGGATTGCAACCGATGAGGGCGTAAGCCGCTGGACGCCGCATGGATTCACAAACTATCAGATGCGAGATGGCCTGTCCTACTTCAGCACACGAGCGCTGCTTGAAGACCACAACGGCGGTATTTGGATAGGTACGGATCGTGGATTGAATCATCTGCACGCTGGCGTGTTTGCCCGCGATACTGTGACCGAGGCGCTCAGTCAGGAAAAGGTCTGGGCCATTCATGAAGACAGTGACGGTGGTCTATGGTTCGGAACCAGGAATGATGGGCTGTACCGATGGAAGCAGAATAAACTGACGCATTTCACAACGGACCAGGGTCTGGCCAGCAACAGCATCTATCAGATTCTCGAGGACAAGAGCGGCAGTTTCTGGATGAGCGGTCCCAACGGAATTTCGCTTCTTAACCGCCACGAACTCGACTTGGCCGCCGAGAATCCAGCACAACATCTCTCGCTCGCACTGTATGGGATCTCCAATGAAGTGGAGACAACGCAGATCTATGGCGGCAGGCAACCCTCCGGTTGCCTGGGCACTCAGGGCGACGTTTGGTTTCCCAGCAACAAGGGCCCAATTCATATTTTGCGCAATGTGGTTGAGCCGTCGCCTTTACCCCCCGTGGTGGTTAATGAGGTCGTGGTCGATGGCCGCAACGTCAACACCGACGGACCTATCGTGATGACTCCTGGGAGCGGCAGGCTGGAGGTTTCCTTTGCGCCGATTCTGCTGCACTCGCAGGACGGCGTGCGCTTTCGTTATAGACTCGAAGGATTCGACAAGAACTGGTCCGCTGCCTCATCGCGACGGGTCGCCTCCTACACAAACCTCCCGGCTGGAAAATACACGTTTCGCGTGGCGGCATTTGAAGTGAATAACCCCCAGGCTGTTTCGGAGGCCTCGCTCTCCGTCGTGCAGAAACCGCACTTCTACCAAAGCATCTGGTTTGTGGCCTGCTGCATCGCTTTGGCGGTTGGGGTAATTGTGGGGGTCTATCGCTTCCGTCTGTGGCAGATCAAAATGCGGTTTGAAGGGGTACTGGATGAACGCGGCCGTCTGGCTCGCGAGATGCACGATACGGTGATTCAGGGCTGTGTCAGCGTATCCGCACTTCTGGAGGCTATCGCAAGCCTGAACAGACCGGACGGCCGTTTAACGCAGGATTTGGTGGAGTACGCTCGAACCCAGGTACGCAGCACAATCGACGAAGCAAGGCAGGTTATCTGGAATCTCCGTCAACAGAATCCGTCCGAGAAAATGCTTGGGCCAGCATTGCAGCGAATGGCGGAGCAGATCAGTAAGGAGTCTGGAATTGCAATCGTATGCGAAGTGACGGGCAAGCCATTTGTTCTGAACCAATTTGCGACGCATGAGCTGATGATGATGGCGCGCGAGGCCGTTTACAACGCGGTTCTCCATGCCAAACCGGCGCAAATTGAAATCGAAGTATGCTTTGCTAAGAAAGACCTGACGCTGGAAGTGAGAGACAATGGATCGGGATTCGATCCAGCGGTCATTCAACCGCATGAGCGACATTACGGCTTGCTTGGGATGCAGGAACGAGTCCAGGCAGTTGGAGGTCTATTCAAATTGGTGAGCGCGGCCGGGAAAGGGACCAATGTACATATTCAGATTCCAAAGCGAGTATCCGCGGCACAGAGAGAGATGGTGAGCGCATGAGTGCAGAGAGTCCGGAAAAGATCAAAGTCCTCGTTGTGGACGACCACCCGATCATGCGCGTAGGAATCACGGCGATCATCAACGGATGCGAAGACATGGTCTCCGTTGCGCAGGCAGCAACGGGCGAAGAAGCTGTCGAACAGTTCGAGCGGCATCGCCCTGATATCACTTTAATGGATTTGCGCCTTCCAGGGATGAGCGGCGTGGATGCTATCCGAACAATTCGCCAACGGCATGCGCAGGCTTGCTTTGTCGTGTTGACAACCTATGAAGGCGACGAAGACATCTTTCAAGCACTGGAAGCTGGCGCGCGCGGATACATCATAAAGGGAATGCCACACGAGGCCTTGGTCGATGCTCTCCGGCGCGTCCATGCCGGTGGCCGTTTCCTTCCCTCGCCGGTGTCGCGTGCCCTGGCGTCAAGGACACCCGATTCCGATCTCAGTCCAAGAGAACGAGAGGTCTTGCAATTACTGGCACGCGGCGAAAGCAACAAAGTGATTGCCACGCATCTAGGTATCACAGAGGCGACTGTAAAGTGCCATGTCAGCGTGATTTTGATGCGCCTCCAGGTAGAAGACCGCACGCAGGCAGTCGTGGCGGCCATTCAGCGCGGGCTGGTGCATGTGTAGGAGTACGCATCGGTCCGCAGTGCAGGCCCTTCGTTGCTCGCACGCGTTGCACGGTGAGATTCGCATCAAGAGAAGTTCTTTATTCATTGTCTTCTTGAAAGAACCATCGAAGCGACGCTTCCTTCACGCGCGCGTCAGGATTGTCAGACTGTCTGAACGGAGAGACGGTGAAGACGCAGTGATCTTGATGTTGCCGGCACGAGCAGTTGCCTGAACGCTCGCCAGGCACAGACCCCACGACACATTCACAACTCTGCGATGCGGGAGAGATTGGCTCGGCCGGGTTCTTCGTCCCTACGGTACAGTTTTCAGCGAGACGGATTCGGTACTTTGCGACCCCTATATTGCATCACACCCCAGGTACCGATGGAATCCGACTTTTGACGGATTCGCGCTGCCGAGTGGGGGCCTATAGTGGTACGGTGATATGGATTCCGGTAGTTCGGCTGCCTACACTAGATGCCGCCGGTTCTGAAACCGGCGTGCGCCAATCGAAAGGAAAAGAGCGTTACAACATGGTATGAGATAACTGAGGATCGGTGATAGGTGCGCGCGGATAGGCATGCCGCACGCACAGTGTTGCTGATGCGACGAGTTGAAAAGGAGCTGACTTTTGGATAGGCGCGACTTCATCAAGACAACCGGCACGCTGTTGGCCATCGCTGCTTTGCCTGAAGTTTCACCGCTGGCGGGCGGGGAGGAGCAACTTGTGCAAGGCCGGTCCATCCTCTCTATGAACCGCAACTGGAGGTTTTACGCCGGAAGGGTGGAGGGCGCCCAGCTCCCGAGTTTTGACGACTCGGGATTCGACCGCGTCGTCTTTCCCCACGCAAACACCCAACTTGCATGGCATAACTTCGACGATAAGAGCTACGAGTTCGTTTCCACTTATCGGCGCCGTTTCAAGTTTCCGCAAGGCGCGTCGGGGAAGCGCGTCTTTGTTGACTTTGAGGGAGTCATGACCGCCTCGACCGTATGGATCAACGGCATTCTCCTGGGTGAATACAAGGGTGGGTTTACCCCGTTTTCTTTCGAACTGACGCGGCATCTCCATCAGGATGCGGAAAACGTGTTGGTCGTACAGGTAGATTCAACCGAGCGCGCAGACATTCCTCCCTTCGGGTACGAGATCGATTACTTGACCTTCGGGGGCATCTATCGTGAGGTTGCCCTGCGCATTGTTCCCCCTACTTACATCGATAACATTTTTGCGCATCCGAAGGATGTGTTGAGCGGAGATCCATCGCTGGACGTTGACTGTTTCCTCGCGGGCCCGCTTGCGGCGGACGGACGGCTATCGCTTCAAGCCGAACTACGAGACGGCAACCAGATTGTGGGCGGAGGAACGAGTGTAATCGGCCAGGTTGCTTCAACGGCGGCAATCGCAATTTCCGATTCGATGGCGGCAGATCCTTATAATGACGCCCCGGTTTATGCAAGTCAGGAGACCAGGGACGATCCGGCGCGCCACACCGTATCACTTACAAACCTTGGCAGTGTGCGCCTCTGGGAGTTAGGCCAGCCTCACCTCTATACCGTTCATGTCCGGCTACTTCTTGCCGGCCGAGTTATCGATGAAGATATGTGCCGCGTGGGTTTCCGCGAGGCAGTCTTCACCGACCATGGATTCTCCTTGAACGGCAAGATCGTCAAACTGCGCGGCCTTGATCGCCATCAGACCTTTCCTTTTGTGGGTCAGGCGATGCCGGCTCGTGTGCAGAGGCAAGATGCCAGGATATTACGCAACGGTCTTCACTGCAATATCGTACGCACATCGCACTACCCCCAGTCGCGCCACTTCCTCGACTGCTGCGACGAGATTGGACTGCTTGTCCTGGAAGAGATTCCCGGCTGGCAGCATATTGGCAATGAGGAATGGAAGCAGGTGGCCATCGACAACGTCGGGCGCATGATTCGCCGCGACTGGAACCATCCTTCCGTCATTCTGTGGGGAGTGCGCATCAACGAATCGCGGGATGACCATGACTTCTATCTGCGCACCAATGCACTTGCGCATGCGCTCGACGGTACTCGTCAAACAGGAGGCATCCGGAATTTCCAGGAGTCGGAGCTCCTGGAAGATGTCTTCACCATGAACGATTTCGGGTTTCCATTGAAGAAACCGAATCATCCGCGCTATTTGAACACCGAGTTTGTTGGCCACACCTTCCCGACGAAGACCACGGATGACGATGAACGCCAGCGCGAGCACACTTTGCGCCACGCGCGGATACACAACCAGCTTGCCTCCGATCCGCAATACGCAGGCGGAATCGGCTGGTGCGCCTTTGACTATAACACCCATGATAACTTCGGCTCAGGCGACCGCATCTGCTACCACGGAGTTACAGATATTTTCCGCGAGCCGAAGCCCGCGGCCGGATTCTATAAATCGCAGTGCGATCCCGCGGAAGAGATCGTACTCGAACCGGCCTTCCACTGGGCGCGCGGCGATGAATCCATAGGCTTTACCAAGGCGGTGATCTGCTCGAATTGCGATCACCTCAAATTCTTCACTCGCGCGGGGAGCGTGGAAGGGAACCCGTGGATGCCTCTTGCGGAACTCGATCCAGATCGCGAGGAGTTCAGCAATCTGAAGTATCCGCCCTTCATTCTCGATGTGACGAAGTTCCGCGCCGGCTGGGGCGATCTGCGCATCGATGGATATTTGAATGGAAAGCTGGTCATTTCAAAGTCGTTGTCAGGCCGCGGCGACGATCGTAAGTTCGCCCTCATTTCCGATGACCTTAGCCTTCGAGCTGACGGCGCCGACACCACTCGCGTGGTTCTGCGCGTAACCGACGAGTTCGGCGCTGTGCGCACCTACGCGAACGACCCCATCGTCTTTACGGTGGAAGGCCCTGGGACCTTGATCGGCGACAATCCGTTTTCCCTCATCGGCGGGACTGGGGCTATCTGGATTCGCGCGGGCGAGAAGGCCGGCACGGTGCGCCTCACCGCCAAACATCCACGCCTGGGTTCGCAGACTATAGACCT
>Ga0181517_10004125_pt1 | contig 13409 bp, 14 predicted proteins | sample PEATcosm2014_Bin_31_FD_119748 | JGI IMG/M metagenome (GOLD analysis project Ga0181517, IMG submission 119748) | Peatland microbial communities from MTU Mesocosm Facility, Houghton, MI, USA - PEATcosm2014_Bin01_30_metaG | ecosystem: Environmental > Terrestrial > Soil > Wetlands > Peat | place... | reverse complement strand
TTGCCGGGTGCCCCAAGTCTGGATTTTCAGACCTGGGATAGCACGAATGCAAATTTCCAAGAGGCGCAATTGCCTCCCCGGCCCGCTCAAATCCCACGCCGCTGAACCCTCTGGACTCGGATCCCGCAGCTCTTGCCTACTTCCCGCAAGCAGCCTCAAGCCAACGGCTGATATACACCTGTGCGTGGGCTTCGCCGCAGTAGTGCCGCGCATGAGGCGCATCGGCAGCTTCCTTGGTCCATTTGAAAACCGTAAGTTGCGCATCGTTGCAGTGAATCACAATCCACCGCACTGGATTGTCATCCTCGGTCCCGCAGATCTCGCATCGATAATTTGTGCCAATCATCGCTCGGCCTCCAATGTGGTCTGAATGCACCCCAGTGAACCCGGGAAGCAGGATTCCTGCTCTCAATTCTCCGACCTTCTACAGCATTTCACGGCCTTGGATTGAACACGCGCGTCCCGCAATCATTCAAATCGAACAGCGCTGCCGTGCCGCATGCCGAGGTCAGCATCTTGTACTCGTCATTCCCCACTCCCGGAACGTACCAGAGTCGCTGCGCGGCAGATTCCAGACCCATTTCCGGATGACGCAATTCAAGATACCTGAAATACGCTTTGCCTCGGAAAAACCGGTTGGGCCCCTCGTCCTCCGCGGCGCAACTCGTGTCGCCTGAAGCGTCGTTTGGATCGGCAGCTTCCGTGCCCAACAGGTAGATCACGTCGCGATGAATATAGCGCTGCTCCAGGGAATCGAAATCGGCATTCCCCGCATAGGGCGGCGGATTGTTGATGCCGAACCTCCAGCGGTTGTTGTCGCCCGAACACTCGCGCGCCGGTTCCACAAATTCGAACTCGCCGCTGGAGTTGGCCATCGGGCGTTCCGCGGAAAAGTACAAGTAGGAGGAGGGATTCACAATGACGTACCGCATGTGAATGCCGCTATGCACCAGTGCATCGCCTCCTCGCCCGGCCACCGCATAGCGCTGAACCATCAACCCTCCGCCGGCATAACCCACCAGCACCACGCTCTGAAGATTGGGTAAAAGAATATGATTTGCAAGTCGATCGAGAATTGCGTCCAATGCGTCGAACGAGCTCACCGGCGAATTGTGAGCATTCTCGCCGTCCACCCACGCACCATGCTTCCAACGCAAATCGTCGGCTGGCAGTTGGTTCACCGCCGCGTCAATCTCCTCAAGAAATTCCGGAGCTATCAGCAGCGTGTTCCAATTCTTCTCCCCGGAATCGTGAATTGCATGATTCGTAATGTTCCCTAGCACCCCTGCATTGCGCCGGCTTCCGTGGATCGTAACAATGGCGTGCGTCACGGCTGGATATACATGCGTCAAGTCAACATTGGCGCCTCGAATCGAAGCATAAAAAGGGAGAAGCCCCTTCCCCTCGGCCGCAGTCACCGGCAGGCTCTGTCTGGGAACGTTTTGAACCGGATTCCTGCTGCTCGTCTTATCCGCGGCGCATGCCGCGTCCAGGGGTAAAGAGACTAGAGCGAGCGCAACGCAAACAAACTTACAGAGGTCTTGCATTTGAACCTCGGTCCGGGGAATAACAAATCAGCCTCGACATGACGGAGATAACTCCCGTTTAGCAGATCCCCGCTACTCCAGCATCTGCAAATCCAGCGGCTCTTCGCGCATGCAATCCATCGTCCGGATGCTCGCCAGCGCCCGCTTCAGCCCCGAACTCTTGCACGGTTCCACGGTCACCACAAACGGCAGCGCGTGCTGCGGGTACCCCGGCTTCTGCACAATCGCCCGAATATTGATTTCTTCCTTGGCCAGCGCCCCGGTAATGGCAGCCACGATCCCCGGCCGGTCGTTCACCATGAACCGGATGTAATGCGGAACCTCGAACTCGCCGCCAACCCGCCCCGGCGTTGACGGAATCTCTACCCGCTGCGATCCATGCGCCAGCGCCAGCAGATCGCTCACCACCGCCACCGCCGTCGGCTGCCCGCCCGCGCCGTGGCCTGAGAAGACCACATCCCCGCCGTAGTGCCCGGAGAGAATCACCATGTTTTCCGTTCCCCGCGACCAGGCCAGCGGCGAACGCTGGTCCACCAGCATGGGCCCCACCGTGGCAGAAACCTCGCCGCCGTTCTTCTCCGCCCGCGCCACCTGCCGGATGGTGCAGCTCAAGTCACGCGCATAGCTGAAGTCCACCGCTGAAATCGTCGTGATCGGCTGCGGCACAATCTCTTCCGGGTCAACCGCCACCCGCAGCGCCAGCCGCATCAGAATGGCCAGCTTCGACCGCGCGTCGAATCCGCCCACATCCTCCGTGGGATCGGCCTCAGCATAGCCCCGCTTCTGCGCCTGCGCCAGCACGGTCGCGTACTCGGCGCCTTCCTCCATCTTGCTCAGGATGAAGTTGCAGGTGCCATTCAAAATGCCTTCAATGCGCTGGATGCGGTCCCCCGCCAGTCCCTGCTCAATCGCCGGAATCACGGGAACCCCACCCGCCACCGCAGCCCCGTACTTCAGGTGGCCACCCTTGGCCGCAGCCAGCCGTTCCAGCTCTATGCCATGGAACGCAATCAGTTTCTTGTTAGCGGTAACCACGCTCTTGCCCGCTTCCAGCGCCCGCCGCACCCACCCGCCTGCGGGGTCGAGCCCGCCCGCCAGTTCAACAATCACATCCACGTCCGAGGCCAGTACCGCGTCGGCGTCCTCGCTCCACACCACGCTCTCTGGCGCCCAGTCCACGCGTTTGCGGGCCACGTCCCGGTTGTACACATGGGTCAGTTCAAGGCCCGCGGGCTTCGACTCCACCAATATCCGCGCCGCCGAACTGCCCACGGTTCCAAAACCGAAGATGGCAATCCGCAGCGGTTGAATTCGTGGCTTCCGTGCGCGCTGCGTGGGTGCGGGTTGCTGGGAGACTGGCACTTTTGATTCAGACACCGGCATATCCTTTTTGTGGGGGATGGAAATTCTGAATAACCCGATAATACCTGAGCCCGCGGCGACCGATGTTTGCTGATGAACTAACAGCCCAAAACCATGGCAGATTTTCCCTGGCCAATTTGCAGATTATTTCTACAAACCGAATATCATAAAAATCCATGGCCACCATCTCTGAAAAACTCAACCTCAAAGATCATCAAGACATCCTCGTCCTCAACGCCCCCGACAGCTTCGCGCCCGAGCTGGCGCGCCTGCCCGTCGTCAACATTCATCACCATCTGGAATCGGTCGCCCAGGTCGGCTTCTCGCTGGCCTTTGTCACCCGCCAGGCCGAAGTAAACGCCCTGGCGCCAAAAATCGCCGCCCGCGCCAAGGGAGACGCCACCGTCTGGTTCGCCTATCCCAAGGGGACATCGAAGAAATACAAATGCGACTTCAATCGCGATACCGGATGGGACAAACTCAAAGCCGCCGGCTTCGACACCGTCCGCGCCATCGCCATCGATGAAGACTGGACCGCCCTCCGCTTCCGCCGCAAAGAGTTCATCAAGCCGCGATAGCCTGCATTTCTCACCATTCGCCGAAATCCGCGGCGCCACCATCGAAAGAGTAGCGCCAGCGTCCCCGCTGGCTGTAGCGCGGACGTCCTCGTCCGCGCTCAACCAAGCGCGATCTTTCAATAAACTTCTAACGATCCCAATGTACTTTCCGCAGATTCCCGACGAAGGTGGGAAACGACGAACACAAATTGGCCAGCTTCAGAAAACTGCTCACCGAGTCTCAAACAACCTTGGCAGCACTTCCCCAGCCTTGCCCTCGACCACGTTTGTAAACGCGGATGCGTTCAGCGGCGCTTCCGGTCCAATGTAGACAGTTCGCGCTCCGCCCATCCGCGCCCAATGCACAAAGTTGGCCGCCGGATACACCGACCCCGAAGTGCCCACCACCAGCATCAGCGAAGCCTTCTGTATCTCTGCCTGAATGCGGTCCATCTCCAACGGAATCTCGCCGAAGAACACAATATGCGGCCGCAGCCGCCCGCCGCAAACGCAGCGTCCCACTTCATCCAGGTTCTTGTAAATCACATGGTCTTCAACAGGAGCTCGCCCGCAGTCCCGCTCGCAGTGCGCCTTGTTCAATTCGCCGTGCATATGCACCAGGTTTCTGGAACCGGCGCGCTCATGAAGGTCGTCCACATTTTGCGTGCAGAGAAAAAAACGGTCGCCCAGGCTCTTCTCCAATTCTGCCAGCGCAATATGCCCAGGGTTGGGCTCCGCCTTGGCCCCCGCCGCCCTGCGTGCCGAGTAGAACTCCCACACCAACGCCGGATTGCGCTCCCAAGCCTCGGGCGTACATACATCCTCGATGCGATTCCCTGCCCACAATCCGTCTTCCGCGCGGAACGTCGGTAGCCCGCTCTCGGCGCTGATCCCCGCACCTGTCAGTACAAATACCCGGTCTTCACCGCCGATAGAAATCGTAGCCATCGTCTTATTCTTTTTGCTCTCAGGAGTGCGGAATCCAGCGAAAGAGCCTTACCATCCCACGCGCCACTGACGACTGCGAACTGTGAACTATGAACTGCTTTTACGGTTCCAGCAGAATCTTCCCGGTCGTCGCCCGATTCTCAAGATCCGTCTGTGCCTGCGCAGCCTCGTCCAGCGGATACACGTGTTCGGTCCTCAACTTCAATTCGCCTTTTGCGGCCCAGCCCAACACTTCACCCGAGCGCCATTCCAACTCCGCCCGCGTGGCCACGTAGTGCCACAAGGTAGGCCGCGTCACAAACAGCGATCCCTTGCCGCTGAGTTGGATCAGGTCGAAAGGCGGCACAGGTCCGCTGGACGCGCCAAACAGCACCAGCATGCCGCGCGGCCTCAAACAATTCAAACTCTGGTTGAAAGTCGTCTTGCCCACCGAGTCGTAAACCACATCCACGCCCTTGCCGCCGGTGAGCTGTTTCACTGCCGCCTCAAAGTCCTGCTCGGTATACAGAATCACGTCGCTCGCGCCGGCCTCGAGCGAGAGTTCTGCCTTGGCTCGCGTTGAGACAGTGGTAATCACGCGCGCGCCAATCTTCGCCGCCATCTGCGTCAGCAGCAGTCCCACACCGCCGGCCCCGGCATGAACCAACGCCGTGTCGCCGGCCTTCAGCAGAAATGTGGAGTGAGCAAGGTAGTGTGCGGTCATCCCCTGCAGCATGGCGGCCGCAGCCTTTTCCATGCTCAGCCCCGCGGGCACCTTGATCAGTTGCGCGGCGGGCACCAGCGCATACTCCGCATAGCTGCCCAGCACAGCCACCGAGGCCACCGCGTCCCCGGCCGCAAATCCCGTCACGCCCGGCCCAAGCTCTTCCACGGTGCCCGCGGCTTCGCTGCCCGGCGTCAGTGGCAGCGATGCCTTGTATACGCCCTTGCGAAAATAAATTTCAATAAAGTTGACCCCGGTCGCCTCGACGCGGATCAACACCTGCCCAGGGCCCGGTTGGGGTATCGGTAACTCGGCCAGTTTCAGAACCTCTGGCCCGCCTGTCTCGCCAATCTGAATCGCTTTCATCTCAGGGCAAGAATGCACCTTGAGACCCGGCTACTGCAAGGGGTGGATTTCGCTCGGGCGACATCTGCACGGATCTTGGTAGGATTTGAAAGCTCCGCCCAGACAGGGCGCAAGTGGGATCTGAGGTGGTTCTGCGCCTTTGCCCCGCTGCTTACCTTCTCTCGGTAAAATCCTGCTCCTGCGGTGTACGAAGGCGCACCATGCGCTCAATGGCATAAGGCACCGGGTGCTTGCTGCTGAAGTAGTGCCGCACCTGTAGCTCGCCCAACAAGCCAATGGCAAGCATCTGGATGCCGGCTACAACCAGCACTGAGCCAATCACGAACATCGGACCGTGCACTTCCATCACGCTTTGGTGCGGATGCATGACCTTGATTCCTGCCAGCATCAGCGAGATGACGCTACCAACCAGAATGCCCAATGCACCGAGGCTCCCAAAAAAATGCAGCGGCCTGCTCATGTATTTGAGCAGGAAGCGTATGGTCAACAGATCAAAGAAAACACCGATGGTGCGGCCAATGCCGTAGTGGCTCTTGCCCCGCTCACGTTGCACGTTTCTGATGGGAATCTCACAGATCGACGCGCCATACCAACTGGCCAGCGCGGGGATGAAGCGGTGCATCTCCCCATACAAGGGAATATTCTGGATCACTTCGCGGCGATAGGCCTTGAAGGTAGTACCAAAGTCGCGTAGATCGACACCAGAAAACCTGGCCATGAGCCAGTTGGCGCAGCGCGAAGGAATGCGCCGCATGATCAAATTGTCAACGCGATCCTTTCGCCATCCCGAGACCACGTCGTAGCCTTCATCGAGTTTTTCGATGAACTTGGGAATCTCATTCGGATCGTGCTGCAAGTCGCCATCCATGGCCAGGATGAACTCGCCCGAGGCATTGTCAAAGCCGGCAGCCAGCGCTGAAGTCTGTCCGAAATTCCGCCGCAACTTGACCACCAGTACGCGGCTATCCACTGCGGCCACTTCTTCCAACAACTTGTAGGTGCGGTCGGTCGAACCATCGTCCACCAGCACCAGTTCAAAGCTATCGCCCACCTGTTCCATCACCTGCTTCAGGCGAGCGTACAAAACGGTTACGTTCTCCTCTTCGTTATTAAAGGGCACGACGATGGAATATTTGATCATATCGATAGTGTAGACTCCGTTTGGATTGTTCGGGTTGACTCAGAAAATCGAGCAGTTTTGATCATATCCACGAGCATTGCACTCAAGCGCCATTGCCGCGGAAGATCCGCTACCGATCAAGTTCATCCAACATCGCCTGCATCTCACTGAGAGCATGGTGGTTCCCGCTCCCGGCAGCGGATTTGACGCCCGCCTTCAGTTTCTCGATCGCTTCCGCCGTGCGTCCCGCCCCGGCCAGCGTCTGCGCGGCCATGAAGTACGCGGCGGTGTACCCCGGATCGCCAGCCAGAAGCGTTGCGAACTCCGCCAGCGCGGCATCCGTTTGGCCACAACCGGCCAGTTCCATTGCCAGCCCGTAGCGGGCAAAGCTGTTTTTTGGGTCTAGCACAAGAATCTCTTTGAGTCCCGCAATCTTGTCCATGTTCCTCGTATACCGACCAGTTTGGCGCCGGTCGGATTTGCGTAATTGGCCGCGATTGCCGAAACTGGAACTGTGTCCCTTGCAGGCATGCCGCCACTTCTCATCTTATCTGGCGCCAGTCAGCGTACCTCTTACCACAGAATACGGAGCAATCACGGAATGAGCACCACCGAAACCAAGCCAACTGCGCGCACCGTGGCCAGCACACAGTCGGAGATGACAGAGATTGTACTGCCCAACGACACCAACACCCTCGGCAACCTGCTGGGCGGACGCCTCATGCACTTCATCGATCTCACCGGGGCCATGGCCGCTTACAGGCATTCACGCAGCTACATCGTCACCGCCGCCATGGACCACATCGACTTCATCCGCCCTGTGCATCTGGGCGACTTGGTCACGCTCAAATCCAGCGTCAACCGAGCCTTTACCAGCTCCATGGAAGTGGGCGTAAAGGTCTGGGCAGAAAATACGCAAACCGGCATTCACTGTCATGTGGCCAGCGCCTACCTGGTCTTTGTCGCCATCGATCAGAGCGGTCGCCCGGTGCGTGTTCCTGAACTGATCCCAGAAACCGCCAACGAGCAGCGCCGCTACGCCGATGCATTGCTCCGCAGAGAGCATCGCGAGGCTGAGTCCGTGCGCCGAAAACAGGAACGCCACGCCACAGCCGCCCTGGAAGCCGCAAGCATCGCGGCAAAGTAAGCCAACTACACGCATTTTTCAATCAAGCTGGATTCAACAAGGAGAAAATAGATACTATGGCGCATTCACCTGCCATGCCCACGCCTGTGGCTTTGCCCGGCATCTCAAAGATCGTCGCAATCGGGTCCGGAAAGGGCGGAGTCGGCAAAACCACGGTCGCCGTCAACCTGGCCATCGCGCTTTCAAAGCTGGGCCAGCGGGTTGGCCTCATCGACGCCGACATCTACGGCCCCAATGTCCCGCTGATGATGGGCTCGACCCAGCAACCCAAGGTCGGCCAGGATAACCGCATTGAGCCCAACCTGACCCATGGCATCAAGACCATCTCCATCGGCTACATCTCCCCCGGCGACAAGCCCTTGGTGATGCGCGGCCCCATGCTGCACCAGATCATCAAACAGTTTCTCCAGCAGGTGGAATGGGGCGAGCTCGATTACCTCATTGTCGATCTGCCTCCCGGCACCGGTGACGTGGTCATCTCGCTTGTACAGACGGTGCCTTTAACCGGCGCTGTGGTCGTCTCCACACCCAGCGATGTAGCTCTTCAGGATGCGCGCAAGGCCCTCGAGATGTTCGGCCAGGTCAATGTTGAAGTGCTCGGCATCGTGGAAAACATGAGCCACTTCACCTGCCCCCACTGCCACCAGGAAATCGACATCTTCTCCAAGGGTGGAGCGGAGCGCACGGCAACCCAGTTCAACGTTCCCTTCCTGGGCTCCATTGAACTTGTGCCCGCCATCCGTGAAGGCGGCGATCGCGGCCTGCCAGTTGCTCTTGCCGGCCCCAAAAGTCCCCAGGCTGCCGAGTTCTACGCGGTGGCGGAAAAACTGATGGTACGCGCCGAAACCGCAGCTGCTGCAGCTTCCGACGTCATCGAAATAAGCTAATCGAATTTGAGCGCAACGCAAAAGAAGGCGGGGCAATTTCCCCGCCTTCTTTGCGTTTTCAACCCTGCTATTTACCGCCAGTGCCCTTCCACCAAAATCCACTCCCCATGGCGATGAACCCACCTGTGCGCCACCCAATGGCCGCCAGGATGCGGTGGACGCTCCCACCGGCCGGGTTCCCAAGTATAGTGATCCCCTTCATAGCGGTGATGGCCGTCGATCCAGACATAGCCTCGGTCCGGAGGTGGTCCGCGACGTTCGTAAACCGGCGGCGGCGGTCCGATGCGAATTGCAACCTGCGCAAACGATGCCGCGGGCGCCAGCGCAATTGCAAACAACAAGGCCAGTGCAGTTTTCTTGAAGATCAATTGAGTCCTCCAGGGATTGCGTTTCCGGATCGACTCCTTCGTTCCGGCCCGTTGATGAATTCAACGTCGTGCGGCAAAAGGAATCACGATTGCATCGGATGCCGCGCTTAGTTCCCTTCTACGCCCCTGGATTTCTTCGCGATGACCCGGATTGATCACTCGATTGAAGGTACTGCCGAACCAGCGTCCGGCAGTACCTCGTCCCTCACGAATTGCGAAAAGGATCTTACCGCCAGTGCCCTTCAACAAGCACCCACTCGCCGTGCCGGTGAACCCACTTGTGCGCTACCCAATGTGCGCCAGGATGCGGCGGACGCTCCCACCGGCCTGGCGTCCACACATAATGGCCGCCCTCGTAGCGGTGATACCCGTCGATCCAAACAAATCCGCGCTCCGGAGGCGGACCTCTGCGCTCAACCACCGGTGGCGGCGGCCCAATGCGAATTGAGACCTGCGCAATTGAAGCCGCAGGAAAAAGTGTGAGAGCAAGCAGCAGTGCCAGTGCGATCTTCTTCACCATCAATCAGTCCTCCACATTCTCAGCATTCCGGATGGATTCGTTCGTTCCGGCCTACTGGAAATATGAACGTCTCACTGCCTGAATAGTTGCTCTGTTCAACCTTTTTTCAACGCGCCGGCACTGCCGCTTCAATCTCCTCCGTAAGCGCCTGCGCAACTTCCGTGCAGGCGGCGCGGTCCACATCGAAGTGCGTCACCAGCCGAACTGCATCCGGACCAACGGTGCTGGTCAGAATGCCGCGCGCTTTCAGGCGCAACACAAGATCCGTGGCGCTCAACTTCCCCTTCAACCGAAAGATGACAATATTGGTTTCGACCAAATTGAGGTCGAGTGTCACGTCCTCAAGCGTTGCCAGCGCTTCGGCCATCAGCCTTGCATTGGCGTGGTCCTCATAGAGCCGCGCAGGCATCTTTTCCAGAGCAATCAGTCCCGCGGCCGCCAGAATGCCCGCCTGCCTCATGCCGCCGCCCAGTCCCTTGCGAAACAGCCGCGCCCGCGCCATCAGTTCCGCCGAGCCCACCAGCATCGAACCCACCGGCGCGCCCAGTCCTTTCGACAAACAAAACATCACTGTGTCGAATCCGCGCGTCAGCGTCTTTACATCGATCTTCAGAGCCGCAGCCGCATTGAAGATGCGCGCTCCGTCCAGGTGCACGGGCAGCTTGCGCTCCTTCGCACCGGCCCAGATCTCCTCCAAAACCTCAAGGCGCGAGCAAACGCCACCGGCCATGTTGTGCGTATTCTCAATCTCAATCAGCCCGGTCGTGGCGCGAAATGCTCCCCGCCCATAAATCACCGGCTCGATGTGCTTCCAGGTCAGAATGCCGTGCTCGGTTGGCACAGCGCGCACCAGGCAGCCGGAAAAGACCGCCGTGGTGGCCATCTCGTAGTCCAGAATGTGCGCCCGCGACTCGGCAATCACTTCCTGCCCCGGCTGCGTGTGCAGGCGTATGCCGATCTGGTTGCCCATGGTGCCCGATGGCACAAACAGCGCCGCCTCGCGCCCAAATGTCTCCGCCGCCCGCCGCTCCAGCAAGTTAACGGTAGGGTCCTCGCCGTAAACATCGTCCCCCACCTCAGCCGCCGCCATAGCCGCCCGCATCTCGGCAGTAGGCCGCGTCACCGTATCCGAACGTAAATCAATCATGCCTGCCAATGAATTGTCCTTCCCTGTTCCGTAACCACTAATCACTAATCACTGCTTCTACGGTATCTGCGCCATCGGCAACTCAATCACCGGCGTCACCTTGCCGTCTTTCACCGCATCGGCCCATAGTCCGTGAAAGTTTTCTCTCAGCCCAGGCTGCGCCTTCAGAAATGCGCTCAACACAGCGACCGCCTCAGTGCGAAGCGCCGCAGGATCGGTGACCCCGGTCGATTCATAGCTCACAGCCAGGTCCGGCTCATGGAGCGTTGCATCCAGGTGAACCGAGTTGATCTTCCAGTTGCGCGTGCCATCGGCAATCGAGTATGGAAACGCATTGAGTGGTGAGTTCTTCAACGCATCTTGCTCAGCCGTCAGCTTCTCCAGGTTCGGCGACGAAATGAAATCCACCGGCAGTTGCAGCGACCGCGCAGCCTCAAAGCAGTACCACGCACTCCAGCTCATCTCCAGCTTTGCCAGTTCGCGAGCCCGCATCCAGTACCAAACGCCGTCATGCCCGTTGAACACGCCCTGCCGGACGGAAACCCCGCCCAGCTTCCACCCCGCGCCGGGGCCGTCCCAGGCCAGGATGATACCCATCTGTCCGGCCAGCGGAGCCCCTGCCGCGTCCGCCAACACCACCGCATAGCGGCCCGGCGGCAATGCCCGCATGGTAATGGTTACGGTCAGAGAGCCGCTGGAGTTGGAGCAGAAGAACTGCGTATCGGCCGGTGCGCTCAGGCTGGTGGCGTCCAGCAGATACAGATTCCTGATCTGGGCCTGACCGCCCTTGACCAGCGGCGCAGCCTGCTCCACGGCACTGCGAATCCCTTCCCAATCCTGAGCCTCTGCGGGCAGAAGCGCTGCTTGCAAAGCCCCAAAATCCTGCTGTACCACGGCCACGGAAAGCCGTCCTCCCGCCGCCGCCAGGGCATCGCGTTCCTGCCCCGCCAGGGCGCCTTGCGAGGTGCAACTCACGGCCACGCTCACCGCCGGCGCAGCCAGCAAACCCGCCGCAATCACCGCCAAACCCTTCCAGCAGATGCGCATCTCCTCGAGCATCCTCTCCGCCAGGCGAATCGCATTTTGAGCGTTCGCGGACCACTGTTAGTCTAGTACATACAAGAGAGCGCCAACGAAATGCCGTGTCCAAACGCCCGCTGGGCGCAATGGGTGCAGGCGCCTGGCCGGGGAGCAGATTCCCATGTGCACTTCCACTAAACCGCTATTCCAAGTCATGCGAAATCCTATATCGAAAACGAAGACCATCTCGGAAATGCCAGCCGCTTCAGTTCAATTCCCGAAAATCGCCTTCGCTGCGGCCGCGGCAATGTTCTGCGCACAAGTGCTTGTCGCCGTCCCGCTACTCGCGGCGCAAACCCCGGCCGCTCCACCGGCCGCCCATTCAACACAAAAGACGGCCCATCCAAAACCTCATGCCGGGAAGGCTCATTTAGCTCAATCGCAGGCAGCCGTTCCTGAAGCACCCAAGGCTCCCGAAGCTCCAAAGTGGCCGGCGAACGACCAGCCGGCCCAGGCATCCGTCGTATGGGACAGCCAGGGCCTGCGTATCGATGCCTCCAATTCGAGCCTGCAGCAGATTCTCAAGGACGTTGAAACCGCCACCGGAGCTGAAGTCGAGGGATTAGGCGACGACGAACGTGTCTTTGGCGCATACGGCCCCGGCCTGGCGCGCGACGTTCTCTCCCAGCTTCTGCATGGCTCGGGTTACAACGTGCTGATGATCGGCGATTTGGGTAAGGGTGCGCCGCGCCAGATTGTACTCAGTTCCCGCAAGCCGGGAGATGCCAAAAATCCTGCAGACAAGAGCGCGGCAAGTTCCGGCGACGAGGAGTCAGTTGAACCTGAAGCCGATGAACAGCCGCAGCAGCCAGTGCCCCAGCCCAACCGGCCCGCGTTCGGTCCTGGCGGCCCTCCTCGCACTCCGCAGCAAATCATGCAGGAGATGCAACAGCGCCAGCAGCAAGGGATACCACCCCGCCCACAGTAGAAACCAAAGGCTACCCCATTAACCGGCTTTGAAGCACGACTTGAATGCCTCTCCTGAGCGGAGTAGAAGAATGCTGCAGAATGTCCCATAAAATCGGGGGCATTACAGTTTGCGGAAGAACCCACCCGGAGTTGCACGAAGTGTCAGGGCACGACTTCAGTCGTGCCGTAAGTGCCCTAAAACAATTGAGGGCTTTAGCCCCTGCGGGGGCGTGGACAGGCCAGAGCCTGTTGATTAGGTAGGCTCTATTTCTCTTTTCGATGATGCAAGGCCGATGCCCCGCAAGATCGAGTTCTTCACGGCACGCCCGCATGCGATCAAAGAACCCGCGCCGCCTCTGGCTGGACCTTGACTGCAGCCGGTTTCCGCTGCGGGCTCAGAAGCGCAAACCCGGCGCGAAGAATCCAATACGCCGCCAGAATCCCAAAGACCATTGAACCGATTGACGCTGAAACCAGCATTGCGAAGTTGAAAAAATCTGCCATCGTTCTCGCCTCTTGGGGAAGCATCGCGTTCAGGCCTCTGGGCTGCACCACAAACGCTCAGCACCACCTTACAAGCTTCGATGCAGAGTTCCCAGAAAAAGCCGTCGCGTTGACCCTTGTTTCTATTGACAACTAGAATACCCTCAGAGTGTTGCATTCCGGTGAAGGGCCGGAGAGCGCCGTACGGTACTGCCTGACTTTCCCAAACCATGCCCATCACACACATCTCGGTGCGCGGGGCGCG
>Ga0181517_10004123_pt1 | contig 13413 bp, 17 predicted proteins | sample PEATcosm2014_Bin_31_FD_119748 | JGI IMG/M metagenome (GOLD analysis project Ga0181517, IMG submission 119748) | Peatland microbial communities from MTU Mesocosm Facility, Houghton, MI, USA - PEATcosm2014_Bin01_30_metaG | ecosystem: Environmental > Terrestrial > Soil > Wetlands > Peat | place... | reverse complement strand
GTCAACATATTTCGGATCATGCTGCGCTCGCCGCAGATCGCCACGCTCGTCGTCGAGCTCGGAGCCGCCCAGTTCGGATCCGGCTCGCTTCCCCCCGAAGACCGTGAGCTGTCGATCCTCACAACGGCATCATGCACCCGTTCGGCCTACGAGGCATCGCAGCACGAGCAGATCTCGCAATCCGTCGGAGTGACATCGTCGCAGCGAGCAGCTGTCGCGGTCGGGCAGTGGGATGCGCCGGAGCTCAGCGAATCCCAGCAGGCTCTGCTCGCGTTCGTCGCGGCCGTCCAGGCCGGCCCCACGGTCCCCGACGCCGTGTTCGACGCCGTACAGCGCCACTACAGCGACCAGCAGGTAGTCGAGGCCGTGATCCTGACGGGTTACTACTTCATGCTGGCGCGTCTCAGTACCGTGTTCGGGATCCCGCAGGATCCCCAATCGGGGGACACCGTGCTACGCGCGGGGGTCTTGCTCAATGCGGGCCAATGACGCCCCAAGACAATGCGCGGTGCACCCGGTGGTACCCGAACTTCCCTTCGGGGGAGTCGGCACCTCAGGCATGGGAAAGTACCACGGCCATTGGGGATTCGAGGCGTTCACGGACGCCCGCGGAGTCCTCTGCCACTGCCCATTCGTTGATCCTGCGCTCAAGTACCCACCCTATGCAAAGCACAAGCGTGGGCGGAAGGTCGAGATGAAGTTGCTCCATCGCACCTCGGGGTTCAACCGGGGGTCTGGGCGTCGGTCGCCTGTCAGCGCGGTGGCCGTAACCCGCAGGTTGCCGATAGTCGGCCGCGGACCTTATCTAAAGCAGTCCCAAACTCCGTCCGCGCGAACAACCCCGCCTCCGCATCCGGGGTGAGAGCGAACGCAAGAGAAATCCCGAGAGAAGGACGAGGATGAACAATTCCGTGGCAAGTCTTGGGAACCCAGCCAAACGCAGTGAGCCGATGGGGCCGCACATCGCCGCGGCGTCCGGAGAACCGATATCACCACCGGCCACCGAGGCGGCGCTGTCAACTTCGGCAGGACCGAGATGGATCGAGGACGCATGACCCTGACCACGCCGATCAAAGCTCCCGATTCGATGCCGGCCGAGTCGGTGTCTCCCAAGCAATCACAGGGCTTCGTCGCCGAACTGTTCGTCGCCATTACGCCCCGGACGGTCTTTCTTGTCTTTGGAGTGTTGCTCATCCAGCTCGCGTTCGTGTTTTCCTACGTCGGCGCGTTCCACCACCCCACCCCGCACCAGGTTCCCGTGGTGGTCGTTGCACCGGCGCAGATCTCGGGCCACGTCGTAACCGAGCTCAGTGGCCTCCACGGCCAGCCGCTCTCCGCCACCGCCGTTCCCAGCGAAGCAGCCGGGTTGACCCTGTTACGCGACGGTTCGGCGAGTGCCGTGTTCATCGTGGGCCCCGCGGGCAAGACCGACTCGCTTCTCGTAGCAAGCGGGGGCGGCGCAGCAGTAGTGACGGCCGTCGAGGACGTGTTCGCACAGGTTGAGGCGGCCGGACATAGAACCATGGCAGTCACCGACGCCGTGCCCGAACAACCGGGCGACGGCCGGGGTCTATCGGGCTTCTACCTGGTCGTAGGCTGGCTCGTCGGCGGTTACCTCGTCGCGGCGCTTCTTGGGATCGCCAAGGGGGCCCGACCCGCTACTACCCGCCGCGCCATCCACCGCTTGATCGCGATCGTCCCCTACGCCATTCTCTCCGGACTCGGGGGAGCGATCATCGTCGGCCCCGTCCTCGGTGCCCTCACCGGGCACTTCATGGCACTGTGGTGGCTCGGGGCACTCCTCGTCTTCTGTGCGGCCGCGGTCACGATAGCGTTCCAAGTTCTCCTTGGGGTCTTTGGTATTGGCCTAACCTTGATCCTGTTCGTCGTGCTCGGTAATCCCAGCGCCGGCGGAGCGTACCCAGCCTCGTTGCTCCCTCCGTTCTGGCGGGCGATCGGCAACTCGATTCCGAACGGTGCCGGCGTCGAAGCGATCCGGCGCATCGTCTACTTCGGCTCGTACGACGTCGTTGGCAGCCTGGTCGTCATCGCCATCTACACCGTCGCCGGAATGGCAATTGCCATTACCGGCGCGTCCGTATTGGCCCGTCGAGCTGCTGCGGGCCAATCCGATGTATCCGTCGTCATCGGACGACACGCCGCGCCTCCGACGTTGGCTGCGTAACGAAAAGTTGGCTAAAAGGGCCCCCTGTACTTCATTGTCGGACGCGACCATGGGACGCCGAACCCGCATCAAGGCCCACTGGTCCTGAAGGTGTCCCCAGGTGCAAAGTGCGGCATCGTGGCCGGTCAGGGCGTCGCGGAGAGTGGACGACGTGTGCCTTTGAGGGCGGAATCAAGTCTGGCAGGGGAGCTCCGACCAGGGAGAACGCGCCAGTGTGCACCCGGGGCCACGCTTAGGAGCTGAAGGCCTCGGCTGAGCGCCGCTCTAGCTGAGCAGCGCCGCCACGGCCAGCGCAGCGTGGTGCCGGCGGGCAGCAGCCAACGACGTGGTGCCCTCGGGGGCTTCGGCGTCCTCGGCCGCCTCCAGCTCGTTTCCAACGCCAAGAAACTGTGGCGAACACGTTGAGGCAGCCGCGGGGTGCGTTGCCTCGGGCCCCCGCCACTCGCAAGGAAAAGCCGCCGGGCCCCTTCCACAGGTCTATGTAGTCGCCGACCCAATTGACCCCGATAGGTGTCCAGCCGTCCTTGGTACTGAGCACCACTTGGAGCAACCTCGACTCGGGGCCGTTGCTGCCGTAGCTGAGGACCGACTCCGACCCCGAGCCGTCCTCCCACGGGCACTGCAGTAGGACCACGGTCACGTCGTCGTTGCCCGTGCCGGGAACACGCAGGGCTTCGAGCACACCGGTCGGAGCGCGGTCACAATCGACCGGGTACCTGAGATGCGACCAGTTCACTGGCCTAGATGTACCCATCGACGAAGCGGACGCGGCGGGCCCGATGGCCAAGGGCGCCGCCAACGCACATGACCAAGCCAGCCCACTGAGCGACGCGTGCTGCGCCGCGACGCTCCTGCGAGGCCGGTCCCCCTTCACGTCAGCTCTCTCCACACCAAGGAGACCCCGTCAGCGACGGCTCGGTTCCACTACATCAGGACAAGCTTGTCGCCAAGCCGACGCTCGGGCACACCGCGTGCGTCGCGGTTGTCCCGAACAACCATTAACCGCTCGGGCAAGAATGCCGGGCAACGCTCCCGGAGACTGCCGACGTGGCGAAACGGGACCCAACACGGCTACGGTATTACCCGTCGTGCCAACACCTCCGCTACATCAGGGCACATCGAACAACGAAAGCTGACTTACCTCAAGTCCCCGAACGGTGCCCCTGACGACCCCGTCACCGGTTGTGCGCCGGTTCTCCCATCAATCCTTCGGCGGTCCCGTGGTCAGGTCGTGTTCGCCGGTAAGGCTTCACCACGACAAACTCTGGAAGTTTTCTCCCTAAGTCCTAGTTATCGACAGGACCCCCTGTAGAGTAGGGAAGCGAGCACTCTTTGTGGTGCCCCACCGTTGCCGGGCCCCCGGTGACGCCTTCGAGCGAGGCCGAGGTGACCTATGAAAAAGAGCGCAGCACAATTTCTTGGGAGGACAAAACCTCCTGTCTTGCCTGGCGGCGCATGACAATTTCCGTACACGATGCCCGTAACCGCAGCTGATTGTTGAGCGAGCCCTAAACCCTGCTGGTCAAGGGAAAACCTCAACTGGTGTTGGCCCCATACGCAACCCCAGAGACACACCCACCGTCACGGGGACACGTCATGAGGGGGTGGGTTTAGCGCGGACCGGGGCCAAGCGGGCCGGCCGCCGCCGGCATCTGTTGTGCTGGCGCTCGATGACGTACCCGATCCGGCGGGGCATGCATTTATAGCTGCGCACGTCCAGCGTCGGCGACCGCCGGCTCGCTGATCGCCGGCACCGCGATGACCCTGGTCGTAACCGCGTGCCAAAGCGGCGCAAGGTGAAAATGTTGCTCCCCAACGAAGATTGGCTTGTGCCGAAAACAATGAAAGGCAGTTGATGAACTACTTACGAAATATGGACCATTTGCAGAAATTACGACATGTTGGTCTCGGGGGGGCCCTGAGCGTCTGCTTCGCGTTTGCCGGGCTTGCGCCCGCAATGGCATCGGCGGGCGCCGTCGGGATAGCTCCAGCGGCGACTATCGATCGAATTCCTTCCCAAACTCAGGGAACCAGTACCAGCACTTACTCGCTGGTGGCAGCGGACGGTGGGGTGTTCCGCTACGGCGATGCCGGCTTCCACGGCTCGGCCGCCCAGATGCACCTCAACAGACCGATCGTCGGCATAGCGACGACCCCCGACGGGGGCGGCTACTGGCTGGCGGCGGCCGACGGCGGCGTGTTCCGCTTCGGTGATGCCGCTTTCCACGGCTCGGCAGTTGACATGCACCTCAGTACCCCCATTGTCGGCATCGCCGCCACTCGCGACGGGGGCGGCTACTGGCTGGCCGCCGCGGACGGCAAGGTGTTCCCCTTCGGTGACGCCGTTTCGCACGGCTCGACGGTCGGGACGAACCCGAACGGCCCGATCGTCAGCATCGTGGCTACCAGTGACGGGGGCGGCTACTGGCTGGCCGCGGCGGACGGCAAGGTGTTGTGCTTTGGGGACGCCGTTTTGCACGGCTCGGCCACCGGGATGCACCTTAACCGGCCGATCGTCGGCATGGCGAAGACTCCCGACGGGGGCGGCTACTGGCTGGCGGCGGCCGACGGCGGCGTGTTCCGCTTCGGTGATGCCGCTTTCCACGGCTCGGCCGTTGACATGGACCTCAACACCCCCATTGTCGGCATCGCCGCCACTTTCGACGGAGGCGGCTACTGGCTGGCCGCCGCGGACGGCAAGGTTCTCCGGTTTGGCGACGCCACTTTGGACGGTTCCATCCCCGCCATCCGCACTTCGACCGCTGAGATGCACCTGAATGGGCCCATAGTCGGTATCGAGGCGATGACAACGCCAGGCACTGGCGCCCCGGTGTTCGGCGCCCTATCACCCGCCACGGGGCCCGTCGGTGGCGGGACCCAGGTAACGATCACCGGTTCTGGGTTCACGGGCGCTACGGCGGTAACGTTCGGCGGTAGGGCAGCGTCCAGCCTCACGGTCGGCTCCGGCACCGAGATCACCGCTACCACGCCGGCGGGGACGGCCGGGGCCGTCGATGTCGTCGTCCACACCCCGGGCGGTGCCACCACGGACGCCAACGCCTTCACCTATCTCATTTCGCCGGTCATTACGTCGGTCTCGCCGGCTGAAGGACCGGTTACCGGAGGCAGCATCGTGACGATCACCGGTTCTGGGTTCACCGGCGCTACGGCGGTAACGTTCGGCGGTACGCCGGCGTCCAGCTTCGCGGTCGACTCCGGCACCGAGATCACCGCTACCGCCCCGACGGAACTTGCGGGCACCGTTGCTGTGATCGTCAGCGCTCCGAGTGGGACAGCCACCGACAACGCCGGCTACCAGTACGACCCGGTCCCCGTTGGGAGCTCTCCCGCCCTGCCCTCCATCAGCTCGATCAGCTCGATCAGCCCGACCTCAGGGCCGGCGGCCGGCGGTACGACCGTGACGATCAGCGGTACCAACTTCACCGGGGCCAGCGCCGTCAGTTTCGGCGGCACCGCGGCAACCAGCGTCATGGTCGTTTCGGCCACGCAGGTCACCGCCACCACCCCGGCCGGCTTGGCGGGCTCCGTCAATGTCGCCGTCACGACACCGGCGGGGACGGGCACTGATACCGGTGCCTTTACCTACGTCGCCGCGCCGACCATCGGCGCGATCAGCCCAACCTCAGGGCCGCTGGCCGGCGGTACAACCGTGATGCTCACCGGTACTGCCTTCACCGGGGCCAGCGCCGTCAGTTTCGGCGGTACCGCGGCAACCGGCTTCACGGTCGTCTCGGCCACCCAAGTCACCGCTACCACCCCGGCCGGTTCGGCGGGCGCCGTCAATGTCGCCATCACCACCATCGGCGGCACCGGTACTGATACCGGTGCTTTCACGTACCAAGCTCCGGCCCCCACCATCACCTCGTTCAGCCCGACGTCGGGACCGGCGGCCGGCGGAACCTCGGTGACGATAACCGGTACCAACTTCACTGGCGCCTATGAGGTGTACATCGGATTCCCGGTGGTGGGGTACACCGTCGTGTCGCCCACCGAGATCACGGCGGTGACCGCTGCCCTCCCGGGCGATACCTCACCGGGGGTTGGCGTGGTAGTCGAGACGCCTGGCGGGGCGGCTTTCGCGTCCACGACCTACACCTACGAGGAGGGCTAGTAGTTCTCGCTGTTATTTTCCGAGCCGGTTACGGCGTCCAGCCGTGCCGGCCGGGTTTAGGGGCGACTTTCGGTCGTTGTTTTTCTGCAAGTATTCAGGTCCCTTGCGAAGTGTGCGAAGGGCTCGTTTGATGTCTCTATAACTGCGGGGCGGTCGGCTGCCTTGACGACAACCCGGCGCGGAGCGCAGGTGCGTCAGCCGGGGGTACGGTGCGGGCCCCCGTGGCGGGTGTCGCTGGCAGGTACGGGAGTGCCCACTCGGCGGTGTTAGCCGGGAGTGATAGGGGCAGGTGACCAGGCCCCGGTGGTAAAGAGCTGGCGTAGCACGCCGAGGAGGTTCTGGTTGTGGTTGGCTGCTGTTTGCCGGTAGGAGCGCACGGCGGCCAAAGCCTCGGCGCCAGAGAGGCTGGCGAACGGTCCCGAGATGAGGTTGAGGCCGAGTTCTTGGTAGGACTGCCTGCGCTCGTCGGCGTCGACGTCCTCGAGCAGCCCGACGTTCATGTCAGTACCGGCGTCCACTAGCGTCTCGGCGGCTCGGATTGCTGCCTTGCGGTTTGACCGGCTGTCCCGCACTTGGGAAGGGCCGCAGGAGGCGTGAACGAAGCCAAGCCTCGTTGCCACGGCCGTCACTTCCATCACCAGATTGGCGGGATGGCTTTGGCGTACCGGGCGGCCACAATGCCAACAATCGGCGCCTGACGTGCGCAGGACTGTTATCGCTTCCCCGACTCTGGGGCCCGCTTGCGACCGCAGTTCGGTCGAGACCCCGACGGGCGGAAAATGAAAGGGGGACGGCCGTCCAGGTCCGGCTCCCAAGGGGCGCTGTGTTCATCGACGTTGAGTCTGTCGCTACGCACCAGTTCCTCCGGGCCGAACTAGCTTCGGGCTCGCTGCTCTCGGAGTGGAAGACCTGGACGTTGCTACCGTCCGAGGCCCTGACCGGCGAGTGACGCAGATGATCTCCGAACGGGCGTATATGGCACGAGACGGAGACGAGCCTCGGTACGCCGGCATCCGGTACGTGTCACGCTTGGGCTCGCAGTGGGAGTGTTGGGCCGTGTTCGAGGACGAGGAGCGCGACTTCGAGGTGATCGAACGACTGCCCATAAACAAGGACATGTCCGAGTTGCAAGAGGTCCAGTCATCTTTCCTCAGATGTTCTTGAATCGGATGTTCTTGCGTCGTATGATTGGTACATGAAATCACTCGCTATGCCCTCCGCTTGGACGGATCCCCTTCCCGAGGCCGCTCCACCCTCGGACATGACGATCTACCAACTGCCCACCGGCTCGTACGAAACCCGAGCGGCCTTCGCCGTCAGCGGTGGATCGTTCCGCGACAAGCGGCACTTCGCCGCGGCGGCGATCCTGGTGCAACACCCCAAAGGCGACCTTCTTATCGACGCCGGCTTCGGGCCCGATGTCGACGCACACGTCGCGACCCTCTCCCGTTTCGAGCGCGCTCCGCATCAGGCTACCCAAACGGTGAGCGAGCAGCTTGACGCCAGCGGCTACAACCGCAGCCGGCTCCTTGGCGTGCTGCCAACCCACTGTCACTGGGATCATGTGAGCGGCCTCGGCGACCTCCAGGCACCGATCTGGATGAACTCAGGTGAACTTGGTTACGCAGCCGAGGATCCACACGGAAAGGTGTATCGAATGGTGTCCCCAGGACACGAGATCCACGATTACGAGTTCGACGGTCCGCCGTATCTCGGCTTTCCGTCGAGCTTCGACGTGTACGGCGACGGCTCAGTAGTCGTCGTGCTCGCCGGCGGTCACACAACCGGCTCGGTGGTCATCTTCGTGACCGTGCCGTCCGGGAAACGGTACGCCTTCATCGGCGACCTGACCTGGCAGCTCGACGGAATCCGCCGACGCGTTGAACGGCCCTGGTTGCTACGCAAGCTCGCCGACAGCGACCCCGAACAAGTACGACAAGGCCTGCTGCGCGTGATCGCCCTGGCAGACCTCATGCAGATCGTCCCAGCCCACGACAGCGACGCCTACGGCGGGATTCCCCACCTACCCGCCCGACTGACAGCAGTTCCGAACCTCCAAACCATCAACCAACCCCACTGAACGCTACTCAGCCGCCACAAACGCCGCTCCCCGGTCCAGTCGCCGTTCGCCAAGCTCACTGTTCGGCCCCAGGTCCGTGACTCCCGGTTCTAGCGACCAGCCGTGCGGATCGCGTGGACCAGCCGCCAAGGCCCATCCCCACCGGGCCGCCCAACAACATCAACCAAGGAGCGTAAGAAACCCTATGCAGAGACCAAAAGTACCGACGCAAACGTCGCCCGCATGGGCAGAACCCAACTCAACCAGCGCCGGACCTTCAGTCGACTCGGAAATCACCTGGCTTCTGCATCGAGCCGCACAGCGGATGCGCAGGGCGACCGGCGAAGAAGCGGAGAAGCACGGACTTCAACTCCGCGACTACATCGTGATGAGCGCCCTCCACATGACCCCAAACCTCACCCAAGGCGAACTGGGAAAGACCCTCGGACTGGATAAGACCACGCTCATGAGCCAGTTAGACCGCCTCGAACGCAAGGGACTTGTCGTCCGCCGCAGCGACCCACACGACCGCCGCGCTCGAATCCCGGTACTCACCGAGACCGGAAAGGCCTTAGGAGCTCAAGTGGCCGACGCCTGTACCCGCGCCGAGGCGGCCGCCCTGAGCAGCTTCAGCCAAGACCACATTCGAACCTTCCGGCGCATGCTCTTCGACATCATCGGAGACAGTGAAGACCGCGGCTCCTGCCTCTAACCCACGCAATGCACGGAACTGCCGAGCGCAGGATTATGCCGAGTTGGCGGGGCCCGGGGCGAGCCTTCCCAACTCAGGGGCTTGGGCAGGAGTCGAGGGCTCGCTCCGCCGGCTGCAGACCGACTGGATCGACCTCTACCAAGTGGGCGTCCCCGATCCGAACACCGATATCGACGAGATCCTTGGCGCCTTGACCGACCTCGTACGTGCTGGCAAGATCCGGTCCTTCGGCGCGTCAAAGGTCCCCGCCTCTGAGATCGTCGAGGCTCAGTGGGCCGCAGATCGCCGCGGCCGCGGACGGTTCCGCACCGAACAGCCCCCTACTCCATGCTGACCCGGGTGATCGAGTAGGACGTGCTGCCGACATGCCTACGCCAGGGGATGGGCGTCATGGCCTACAGCCCGCTGGCTGGCGGTTGGCTGTCTGGCAAGTACCGCAAGGGCCAGGAGGTCAGGCGCTTGTTCCAGGTCAACAGGGCCACGACACAGAACCAGGGCCAGGGCCAGGGCCAGCAGAGCCGACTCCGAACCGTCCCCAAGGGCGCAGAGAGGATGCCTCGTTAGACTCTTTCTCGATGACGGGTCCCGGTCCCTCCGCGGAAGCGTCAGACCTGCTCCGGGCCATTGTTGCGGCCGTCCGGTTCCAGGCCGAGGGCAGAGCTGACGAAGCCGAAGCCGCCCTGCGCCCCATCGCTTCTCACCCCTGAAAGGGCTGCTCATCCTCGCCCAGGAACCCTCGGGCCCTCGGGTCTCGCCCTGGAAGGTCCTCCAGCAAACGGCGATCCGCTGAAACCTTTCGACGCGACCACTTCCAGTGCCGGTACTGCAGGCAGCTCATCGTTCCCAGGGGGGCATTCTTCTTTCCTGGGTTACCGAAGCAAGCGGCGTACGGCCTTCTTGTTGCCTTCTTCCTGGCGTGGCTCGCCGGCATGACCGCGTTCCCGGCCCTCTCTCAGGGCAGCCCCACCAGCGGGACGCCCGGCTGTGCCTGGGCGCTTGAGGACCACGGGACGATCACCTGCGTGTCTCACGCCACCTATCAACGGGCGGGCGCGGCCGTGGAACGTTTTGCGGCGGGCGTGATCATGGGCTTCTTCATCGTTCACTTCGGCGTGACGACCAGCGAGATCGTTCGTCGCAGGGGGAGCGTCAGCTAGGGCGTTACGGAGGTGTCCATTGGCGCCGTGCACGACGGTCACAGAACGCGGTTAGGACTGGGCTAACCACTCATAGATAACACTGAGCTAGGGGTCCGTGCCTTCTTTTCCCGCGGAACCCGGGTCGTGGAGCAGGCCTCGGTGGGCCTTGACATCATGGACGTGATGCACGGGGACGACCACCCGCGATGGCCGGTCGACCCCCCTGGGACGGCACCCACCAGGGCTTTGGCCGGGCCGTCGGCTACGGGAAGCTGGCCAGGGCCAGAACGCTGGCCAGGGCCCAGCTCGGCCGTCTATTTGTCGTCCGGACCATCTCCCGAGGCTGGGGTCCCTCCACCATGTCCGGGGCCTCGACGGGATCGCCCGAAGTTATTAGTCCGCGCCCTCCGGCTCCTTTTGGCCCTTTGCGGCTGCCTCGGACTCCTGACGGCGTCGGTGATGGTGGCCAACCTAACTGCCCATTCCTGGGTGAACCTGCCAGTAGGCATCGGAGTAGGCGCTCTATCGCTTGGCTTGCTGCGGCTGCGCCGGGTGTGGACGCCTTGGGTTCCTCTGCCAGACGTTGAGGCCGCCGAGGGTTGGGGACGCCGGGCAGGTAGAAAACGGCTCTTGGCCGTGGTGGTCGGCTGCGTCCTGCTCGCCGGGTCGGTCGCCGCCGCTACTGTCCCGGTCTCCCCTCGGGACCCAATGTTCTTGTCGCCTAAGGCCGCTTGCGGCTCGGCCGTGCTCACCCGGAGCTTGGTCGCAGAGAAGAACAGCCCCCTGCTAAAAACCCCAACCGCCATGTTCGACGAGGTCCTTGGCAGTGCCGCCTACGATTCTGACTGCGGGCCGGCGAGGCAGAGCGTGCAGTCGTTGGCGATCTTCCTCGCCCTCGTGGGCTCGCTCGTCCTGGCCTTCACACCACGGTCCCGTCGACGGACGACGGCAGCGGCGTGGGGCCTCGTCGCCCCGCCGGACAAAGACAGCGGGCGATGTCCTCACCGTCCGTGGGCGCGATGGCCCCGGTGGTCGGCAGCCGTATTCATGATCGCCGTGGCCCTGATGGGGGGCCTGATGACGGTGCGCACACGCGACGACATGGCGTCGGCCAATGCGTACGACAGAAGGGCCATGGTCTGGGTGACGGCCTACGGGGAACGTATAACGCCCGTCCTCGCCACTTTGAACTCGATGCTCCCCGATGAAGTGCACAGCGACCTCCCTGTCCTCCTCGTCAAATGCCAAAAGGCGCTTGAGCAAACTGTGGCCGTGGAGCCCGTCACCGCCCACGTCCCGACGTTCCTCCCTCCCCAGCTCGGTGTCGATATCCGGGCCACACTCGACCACCTCCGGCGCGGCCTGGAGGACTGCGTCGTGGCTTCAAGGGCGAGGAACCTTGCCCTTCTCCGACGTAGCGCACCGCCTGAGTTTTTTGCCGCAGCCGGCGCCTCCGAGCAAATGTCGGAACTCTTGATCGTAAGGTAAACGGCGGCTTTATGAGCCTCCCGCGGGGCGAATGTGCTTCATGGTGGCGTGTCCTCCACCCAGGCGCCGATACCTCCCCCGGCGGGGATGTGACGGATGTCTGACAACCTGTCGCACAGCGCCACCTGCAGTCGCCCGATTGGCTCGTTCCAGAGCTGCCCGACCCAGGCGTGGCCGAGCGCAAGCCAACGACCTTGAGCAATGGGCACATGGCCGAGCGCATGATCACTGCCACGTCCAAAGTCGCTCCAACCAACGGGTACGCTGTCGGGTGCTGCGAGCACGAGGTCGTCGTCCAACTCCACAACGGCCCACTCGTCCGTCAGGTCGATAACGGTGCCCGTATAGCCTGCACCGCCTTGAGCCAATGCGGGAATTCGTCGTAACCGCCACTGACAGACACCCGGTCACCGACGACAAACGGCTCACCGTGGAGGTTTTCTTGGGTCACACCCGGAACGTAGCCAGCGAAGGGGCCCGGTTGCGGGATGACCATTACCTCGCCAGGATAACCCCGCTGTCCTTTGTGACAACGAACTGGCCATGACGAGTTATCACCCCCTCGATGCGTCGCAGGGCCTCTCCCACGACGGCCGCCCACTCCTCGTCCGCGACAAGGTCCTCGGTCCCGCTCCTGAGGCTATTGAGCCAAGCGACGGGTGGACCGGGTTGGGGGAACCGGAACTGTCCCGGGAGGCGGTCGAGGGTGACTGAGCCGAAGTGACGCCCGATCATCTCGGGAGCGTTGTCAAGGTTGGCGCGTGCGCTCCAGTGGGGGACGCGAAACCCTGGCCCGAGGGCAGCAGTGCCTGCCTCCTGCCACACCGCTCCCAACTCGGCCTTGTCGTTTGCTCCGTTGAGGGCGACCAGGAGCGTCCCATCCGTCCCGATGACGCGGCGGAACTCACCAATGGCCATGTGAATATCGGGGACGTGGTAGAGCATGAAGGCGGCCAGCAACACATCCACCGAACCGTCGGGGAACGGCAGGTGCCCCGCATCTCCAGCCACAGCGAAGGTGCCGCCCCTGATACCTACGCTCGTGCGTACCTCTTGAAGCATCCCCAGGGAAAGGTCGAGCCCGACGACCGCCGCCGCCCGCTGGGACAGGCGGGGCAGGTACGCCCCTGGCCCACAGCCCACGTCGGCGGCGGTCTCAACGCCATGCCATACGACGTGGTCCAGCACTCAGTCCTCGAAGCTCCCCTCCAGCGCCCGCTCGGGGACGAGGTACTCATAGACACCTACCCGCGGCCCCGCTCTTCGCGAGCTTCCTATAGGTGGCGCCCGCGCTCATCCGCCACGAGCTTGGCGCCGGCCTCGCCGCGCTTGGCCTTGCTACCGTCGTAAAGGTAGGAGGTCGGCCCAGCGCAGCGCGGTGCCCAAGGCTACTGATCGGCGCAGCTCCAAGGGCGTAGACCGTCCACCGCCCATTTGGATGGGAATTCCTCATAACTCGCCTATAAGAGGAGCCCTGTCCTCCCTTCCCCGAACGCTGCACCAGCTCCGAGCACAGGCCATCGTGACTCGGCGAGGCGCCCGAAGTGCTGGCCCGCCCAACCAGGTGAGCCGTGGGGACCGACGGCACGGGTATTGCGGTTCGAGCCCCGCTCAGGGCCAGGGAGGCGTGAGCCCTCGGGCACCACGTGCAGCACTTCCAAACGCCGCCTTGCCTCGTCGCCGGCAGGCTTCCCGACC
>Ga0181517_10004121_pt1 | contig 13416 bp, 12 predicted proteins | sample PEATcosm2014_Bin_31_FD_119748 | JGI IMG/M metagenome (GOLD analysis project Ga0181517, IMG submission 119748) | Peatland microbial communities from MTU Mesocosm Facility, Houghton, MI, USA - PEATcosm2014_Bin01_30_metaG | ecosystem: Environmental > Terrestrial > Soil > Wetlands > Peat | place... | reverse complement strand
TCTGGCTCTTGCCGCCCCGAGCACGCCGGCACCTGCTCCGGGACCGAGTCTGGCTCTTGCCGCCCCGAGCACGCCGGCACCTGCTCCGGGACCGAGTCTGGCTCTTGCCGCCCCGAGCACGCCAGCACCTGCTCCGGGACCGAGTCTGGCTCTTGCCGCCCCGAGCACGCCGGCACCTGCTCCGGGACCGAGTCTGGCTCTTGCCGCCCCGAGCACGCCAGCACCTGCTCCGGGACCTCTGTCATCGAGCGAGCTGTTGTAAATCTCTCAGGATCCGGCCGATTAGAATCGGAGAGGATATAGCCAGCGAGGTGGAATGAAACTATCGGCGCTCGACTGGATGCTGTGGGGGATCGTTTCGCTCGGCCTCGCCATTTTGTTCATCATCCTCCTCGTTAGGCGCAGGTGGAGTGAATTCCCTGTATTCACCGCCTACATGGGATTTGATACGCTGTCGAACGCGATCCTCTATGCTGTCTTCCGGTACGGTTCCCACAGTTGTTACAAATGGGTTTATTACACAGCAGCTCTTATCGAGTTTTTCCTACAGCTCGGGGTGGTTTGGGAGATCGCGCGAGTCGTCATGCGCCCGACCGGAAGCTGGGTCAGAGACGCCAAAAAACAGTTCATCCTCTGGGGTGCCGGAGGTATTCTGCTAGCCGCCGCGCTGCCGTGGTTGGTCACGCCTCCGGCCCCGAGCCTGCTTGCGCGCCTCGAAGTGCGGGGAAACCTCTTTACCAGCCTGGTGATCTGCGAATTGATCGCAGTGCTGACCCGGACCTCGAAGAGTCTGGGGCTGGGTTGGCGCAACCATGTGATGGCGCTGGGCAATGGGTGGACGGCCTGGGCTGTGATTGCGATTTTAGTGGATGGCCTACACAGCTACTTCGGAGCCGAGCGCTACTTCTATGATCTCGAGCATGTCAGGACACTCGCGTATCTGATCGCCCTCTGCTACTGGTCGGTCCAGTTCTGGCTAGAGGAGCCGGCCAGGCGTCCAATTTCTCCTGAGTTAAGCAATTACATCCAAGCTTTGCACAGACGGATAAATTTTGACCTTGACACACTAAACGCACAGAGGTAACATTATTGCGATGACCTTTGAGCTCTCACATCTCGTCTTTGCTGGCTTGCTCTGCGGCCTTGCAGCCCTGGTCATTGCGGATAGGATCGCGGCACGCAAGCGCTCGCGGCGTGAGTGGCATGATTTGGTCGCGAGTGTTTGCCATGTGGATTTCGAGGGCGTTTCGGTTGTTGCGACCGATTACCTGAGTCCGCGCAAGGGCCAGATCGATCTGGAGCCTCAGAAGATCTGGGAGTCGCTGGGTGGTTACGAGGGCCTGAAGAAGATGCGCCAGAACGCAGAGATCATGCTCGATCTGGCTGCGTATGCGCAACAGTGGAACTTCGAAGAGGCCGTGATTGTCACCGAGCGCATGAGACATGACGCGGTGCTGCTCCGCCGTGCGATTCGCCGGGTGGAATGGGGTTTGGTTCCGCTAAGGCTGACGTACCATTTCCGGGTAACCCTCCCCCTTCACGCCCAAGAGGCCTCCGCTGCCTATTATCTAATGCGTCAAAGACTGCTCTCCCTTTACGAGACCAGCCATATCAGCCGCTATCCCGCTCTGGCTGCTGCACTTTAGCAGAAGACCCCAGCATCAAAGCTCGTCGCCTATCGTTAAACCCTGTCGTTGCGTCTAGAATTAGACAGGGTTTTCCATGATGTTCCAAGCATTTTGTCCTTCCGCCATTGTTTCTGTCATTTCTCTCTTTCTGCTGACGGCGCTTGCGCCTGTAGCGGCCCGCGCCCAATCCTCTGACGGCAGTTCGCCACAAGGAAAGGCGCAAAGCTCGTCCTCTGCGCCGGCGTTCGTGCAGGAGAAGGCGCCTTCGCTGGTCGACCCGGCAGGTCCGACAATCTCGCTGGTCAGTTCCGAACCGGTATTCGCGATGGCAGCGGCGCTCAACGTATGCGGCTACGATGAAGGCCTCGATGAGAGTGCGCCGGTTCGCAAGCACGTTCGTGACGAGATCAACTCGGCGCTGACCAGAAGTGAGGACGCGCGTGCGAAGCGAGACAAGGTCTGCCTCTATATCGCCCAGCACCGTCTGACGGGTGGGGAACGGGATATTTCGCAATACATCTCGCTGGCACTCTATCTAACTCCCCTGCCAGAGCTGGAGATTGCTGCCGAGCTTACCGAGATGCCTCCCGACTCGACGCAGGTTGTCGAGATCGTTCCCTTGCTGCGCGACTTTGCCGCCGCTGTTGACCTGCATGGCATCTGGCTCGCCGTGCATCACATCTACGACACCGAGACCGACCGGCTCCATGATTCGTTGTCGGAGATGATCGTCTCGACCAATCTTTATCTCAAGATGCCTGCAGAGACATACAACGGACGTAGGTTTGTTGTCGTCATTGAGCCCTTGCTCTCGCCGCGGGCAGTGAATGCGCGCGTTTATGGCCCGGATTACGTGGTGGTGCTCTCGCCGGTCAACGGAACCATCCGCATGAGCGATGTCCGCCACACCTATCTGCACTACATGATCGAGCCGCTGCTTTTTGCGCGCGCCAACGCGGTTGACCGCATGCAGCCGATTCTCAAAGAGGTGCGAGAGGCCCCGCTCGAGTTCCGCTACCGCTCTGACACGGTGCCTCTGGTCATTGAGTGCCTCATTAAGGCGATTGAGGCGCGCACCATGGATACCGGCATTCCCCCGTACAAGATTCCTGCGAATGTCGACCGCTCGGAGATGCCGCGCTATGAGCATGAGCGCCAGTTGGTTCAGCAGAAGATGGAGGCGGTCCGACTTGCCGCGATGCGCCACGACATGAATCAGGGATTCGTGCTGACCCAATATTTCTATGAGCAGTTGATCGCGTTTGAGAAGGATCCGGCCAGCCTGCGCGACACTATCGGCGAGATGGTTTACAGCATGGACATCGATCAGCAGGTGCACCGCGCCCGGCAGATCGAATTCGATAAGGAAGCAGACGAAGATGTGCTCAGCCGCAGCAAGCCGCGCAAGTTGACGGGGCTGGATCTTGCCGAGGCTCGTCTCGCGGCCGGCGATGTGGCCACCGCCAGCGCGATGGCGCGCCAGGCGCTTACCATGCACTCGGATTCGTTCAATGAACTGGAGGAAGCCGCCACCAGCTCCCGGGCCGAGTTCATTCTCGCCAGGGCGGCCATCCTGGGCGGTCATCCCGGTCAGGCGATCGAGGGGTTTCAGAAGACCCTGGCCAGCAGCAAGGACCCTCGGCTGCTCTCCTGGTCGCACATCTATCTGGGCCGCATGCTGGATCTGGACTGCAAGCGCGATCAGGCCCTTGCCGAGTATCAGGAGGCGTTGAAGGTTCGCGATGGGCAGCAGGACACTCGGCTGGCCGCTGAACGCGGAGTCAAGGCGCCTTATGCAGTCAAGGGACACAGTTGCGAGGAGGGTGATGAGGACGACTCCCCCGCATCCAGACCCACGAACCCTCAGCAGGGCAAGCCGACGGGGGATAAACCGGAGGCTTCCTGGCCAAATGGGACGGTAAAGCCCCAATAGACAGGCTTAAGCAGCTACCGAAAGAGCCGCCGTCGTCCAATAATAAGAGTGGGTGTTCCTTGGGGTGAAAGCTCAGCTTTGAGCAACAGTCCAGGTCAGCCAGTCAGATGAATCGGATCGAGGAGCATGTGGAAGCCGTTCTAGCCGAATTGGAAGCTGCACTCGGGCATCGCTTTGCGCGACCGGAGGTGCTGGTGCGTGCGCTGACGCATCGCTCGCTGGCCAACGAGCGGGCCTCGCGAGAGCAGACGGTGGGCGAGCCACTCTCTCTGAACGGGCATCGCGAGCCTTTCGGAGCCGGGGACAACGAACGGCTTGAATTCCTCGGCGACGCAGTGCTGGGATTGGTGTCGGCTGAGGCTCTCTATCAGCTTCACCCGGAATGGGATGAGGGCGAACTGACACGGGTTCGCGCGCTTCTCGTGAGCCGCAGACATATGGCCGAGGTCGCCGAGGCGATATGCCTGGGCAGTCACCTCCGGCTCAGCCGCGGCGAAGAGAATAGCGGCCTGCGGCGCAAGAACACGGTGCTCTCCAACACCATGGAGGCTGTGCTGGGCGCGCTCTTCCTCGATGGCGGTCTTGAGCCGGTCAGAGCCTTTGTCCGCCGGCGCGTGATGGGCGAGGCCGTCGAGCAACTGGCCAAGGAGTTGAGTTCGGGAGACGCGCTGGGCAACTACAAATCGGCCTTGCAAGAGCATTTGCAGGCTTCGCGAGCCGGCGCACCTGTTTACCAGGTCAAGAGCGAGAGCGGTCCCGATCACCGCAAGCGGTTTCTGGTTGAGGTCCGGCTCAAGATGGCGGAAGGTCTGCCAGGAAAGCAACTGGCGCGAGGGATGGGAAGTACGAAGAAGAATGCCGAGCAAGACGCCGCTCGGCGGGCATTGGAGCGGCTCCACGCACAAGAAAGACGGGCCGCCGCGCTCAAGCACGAGATCGAAGAAGAGGAACCGGCAGAGGAATGAGCAATTCCGCCCAGGCGCCCGGCGCATTCCTGCGGTGGCTCGCGTCGCTGTGGCGCCATCTGCCGACTGTGCCCGAGGCTCTTGCCTCGCTGTTGCGCACGGTGGTTGTCGCGCTGTTTCTGCTGGCCTTTGTCCTGCAGCCCTATCTGATTCCATCGGAGAGCATGGAGCACACCCTGCTGGTGGGCGACTTTCTGCTGGTCAATAAGCAGGTCTTCGCGCCGGCCGGAGGCCTCGCCAGCCGGCTCATGCCTTATCGCGACGTGCAACGCGGCGACATTGTTTTCTTCTATCACTCTCAGCCGCCGTTTCTCGTGAAACGAGTTGTGGGGATTCCTGGGGATCATCTGCGTATCGCAGACGGCCGCGTCACCGTGAACGGCACAGTTCTCAACGAACCTTATGCTGCCTTTGAGCCCGCCGCTCGCGATCCCTTCCGAGACGATTTCCCCGGAGCTGTCTACACCGACCCGAATGTCGATCCGCGCTGGTGGCAGCAGATGCAGAGCCTCACCCGCGATGGCGAGCTGGTGGTGCCCCAGGGTAAGTACTTCGTGCTCGGCGACAACCGCAACTACAGCAAGGACTCCCGCTTCTGGGGGTTTGTCTCGCGGCAACAGATCGTGGCGCGGCCTCTGGTCATCTACTTCTCGCTCTCCCGGCCCTCCACGACCGATGCGCGGCAGGCCCCGGATGATAGACTCGGACACGACGGGGAACTGTCGGCCCGACTCTCTGCGTTTGCCCGATGGAAGCGTATCTTTCATGTCGTGCGTTAGGTCGGGTGCGCGGCAAGAACTTTCGCAAGTGGTGTTTCGTATCTCTTCAAAGAGCTAGAGAATGACGAAGAAAAAGACGCCCAATACCAGGACACAGAGTGACGAACTGCCAGTTTCCCAACCCGCCGAGGAGCGGGTGGAAGAGACGCCTTTCGAGGCCGTGGCCAGTATCTGTTCGATTCTGGTGATTGGCCTCTTTATCCTCACCTTCCTTGGGCAAAACTTTGTGATTCCCTCCGGCTCGATGGAGAAGACGCTTCTGGTGGGCGACCATCTGGTCGTGGATCGCATTACGCTCTCTCCGCCTACGACCTGGATGCCGCTGGTCCACTACCGCGAGCCCAGGCGTGGCGACATTGTGGTCTTCATCAAACCCGTGCAGGACGATCCGAATAACGACGGCAATCTGCAGTATCTGATTCTGGTGAAGCGGCTGATCGGTGTGCCGGGCGACCGTATCCACCTGCATGACGGTGTTGTGATCCTCAATGGAGTGGCCCAGAATCTGCCGAAGGATGCGGACAACTCTCCGGGCAGTTCGAGCGAGAGGGAGTATCTCGACGAGTTTCCGTCCATTCCGCCGGCGATGAACGCGGGGGCGACCGAGGCATGGGCCGTCGATTTTCCCAACCATCTTGAGAATGGCGACCTGGTCGTCCCTCCGGGCAAATATTTCATGATGGGCGATCACCGGCACAACAGCCTCGATTCACGCTACTGGGGTTTTGTGCCACGCCAGAACATCATGGGGCGTCCGCTCTTCAACTACTGGTCGTTTGTTACTCCAGAAGACCAATACAACCAGACTGGTATCGGCAACACAGTAGCCTGGATGGGCCATGTCGCGCTGCACTTCTTCACCGAAACCCGCTGGAGCCGGACCCTCCATCGAGTGAGATGACAGAGATTAGAGACCAGAGATCAGGGATCGGAGATCGGTGAAAGCTCAGAGGCTTGACCAATAAACCTTGAAGTCCAACCACGAACGACTGGTTCCTGCTCTCTGCTCTCTGATCTCTGACCCCTGACGAAAAGAACATGATCGAAGACGAACAACCCCGGCAACGGCAACGCAAGCGGCTTCGGGTTGCCGTGGCAGCAGTGACGGTGCTGCTCGCAATTGTCTTTGTGCCTCCCTTCGTTAGTGTCAGCCATTACAAAAGCCGTATTACGCAGTTGATTTCCACCTCGCTGGGGAGGCCGGTACACCTTTCTTCGGTCGAGGTCCGGCTGCTGCCCCGGCCCGGCTTTCTGCTTAACAACCTCACAGTGGAGGAAGACCCCGCTTACGGCGCAGAGCCCGTTCTTCATGCCAACTCGGTCACAGCCTCTATTCGCCTGCTCTCGCTGTGGCGCGGCCGGCTGGAGATCGACACCATCAGCGTGGACGAGGCCAGCCTGAATGTTGTACGTTCCGCTCCTGGGAGCTGGAACATCGACTCGCTGCTGCGAACGGCCGCGTCGCAGGCTCAATCCGCGGAGGGCAGCGCAAAGTCGGGGAATCCGGTCAAGCTGCCTTACCTCGAGGCCACAGATTCACGGATCAACATCAAGAGCGGCGCGGAAAAACTGCCGTTTTCACTGGTGGATGCCGACATTTCCTTCTGGCAGCCAAGTCCCGGCGACTGGCGCATTCGTTTGCGCGGTCAGCCGGCCCGTACCGATCTCACCATCGAGCAGGCCGATACAGGAATCGTTCGCCTCGAGGCTGAGATGCGCCGGGCCGCTGAGCTGCGCGAGATGCCGGTGCATCTTGAGATGGAATGGCGACAGGCGCAACTCGGCCAGCTCACCCGGCTGCTCTTCGGTTCCGATGCCGGCTGGCGTGGCGACCTTACCGGCCAGCTCCAATTCGATGGCACTGCCGAGACGGCTCAAATCAAAACGCGATTACGGGCAATCGGGGTTCATCGCGCCGAGTTTACCCCCGCCGAGCCGATGGACTTTGACGCCAATTGCGCTCTCACTGCGCATTTCATCACCCGCGCCGTCGACAACATGGTCTGTGATTCACCGCTTGGCTCGGGCCGCGTCCGCCTTGCCGGTAACTGGCCCGGCAATCTCCAGAGCCCTGGCACCTCACTGCACCTCTCTGCCAATTTGGACCGCGTTCCCCTTGCCCTCGGCCTGGACGCTCTGCGAACCGTGCGCAGCGGCCTGGCCCACGGCTTGGCAGTCTCTGGAACGGCCAGCGGCGAGCTCACCTATGCCCCGAATGCAGGGGAGACGGCTACCCCGGATACCCTCTCTTCGAATCGCCGCGGGCACTCCCGCGGAGCTAAGTCCACGCGAGCCGTTCAGGGACCGTTGACTGGCAACATTGCCATCGACGGTCTCCGACTTAGCGGCGACGTCCTAAGTGAGCCAATTCGTATTGGCAAGCTTATTTTGGAGCCGGCGCCAGCGGGAGTAAGCGCAGCGCCAGACGACTCTCAGGTACTGGCTGCTACCGTTGCCATCCCCGCCGGCGCCGCGAGCCCTATGGCGTTGTCTGTTCGTCTGGGACTCTCCGGTTATCAGCTCGCACTGCACGGTCAGGCCTCAATCGTCCGGGCAAGGGAACTGGCGCACGTAGCTGGATTCGCCCAGGCAGGCGCCCTGGATTCGTTTGCGGGTGAACCTCTTGCTCTCGATTTGACGGCCGAGGGCCCCTGGATGCCAGTTCCGCCGCCTGTGCTTGCGCTTTCAGCCGGAAGCGGCTCGTCAGCCCTCGCCGGTCCCGCTCAACCGTCCGACAGCTTCGCAGGAGTCGTCAGCCTGCGCAATGTCAACTGGAAGACCGACTATCTTGCCAACCACGTCGTCATCTCTCAGGCGACGCTCCATCTGGCAGCGAACGAGCTCCGCTGGGATCCGGTCGTCTTCTCCTACGGCCCATTGAAGGGAACGGCCAGCCTCTCACTGCCGACGGCCTGTGAAGCGCAACAGCCGTGCGTCCCGCGCTTCCAGGTTCAGTTCGGCGCGCTCGACGCGGCATTGATCCAGACAGCATTCCTTGGCGCCCAGGAACGGACCACGCTGCTTTCAACGCTGATTGAGCACCTCCGCCCAACGGCCGCAGCCCCTGCCTGGCCACACCTCGAAGGCACTGTCAAGGCAGAATCCCTCGTTCTCGGCCCCGTTACCCTTCGCGAGCCTAAAGCAACCGTTTCCACGCTGTCGGATCGAGCTGAAATCAGCGCCTTCGATGCCGGATTGCTCGGTGGTCATGTCCATGGAACCGGCCTCTTCCGAGCTGCCCCATCCGCAAAGGACAAGCCCTCCTACTCACTCGAAGGCCAGTTGGAGAAGCTGAGTCCCCAAGCCGTAGGCCAGTTGCTGGGATTGCGCGCGTCGGGTGACGCCATCGGCGGCAACGGCAAGATTGAACTCGCGGGCTTTACCGGCGACGACCTGGCTGCTTCGGCGAAGGGATCGTTTCACTTCGAGTGGAAGCGTGGAACGATTGCGGCAGTCTCGGGCTCTTCTCCGATTCCATCGGCTCTGGCGCGCTTCGATCACTGGAGCGGCGACGCAGAGATCGCCAACGGCGCGCTCACGCTCAAGGACAATCAAGTCAGGCGCGGCGCACACAGTGAGCCGGTTCAGGCCAGCGTGACTCTAGCCGAGCGGCCGAAGATCGTTTTCCCTGCGGCCAAGACGGCACAGGCAAAACGGTAACTTGCATATGCAATCATGATAATGTACTCTTTGAATACGTACATGGAGGTGCTGTGTCATGCCGAGGCTCGCAATCGAAGACAATAGTAGGATGTCGTTGCGCATTCGGGCAGAGGAAAAGGCGCTTCTTTTGCGTGCTGTGGCTCTGAAACACACGGACCTGACGGATTTCGTCATCCGCCATGCACTGAGTGCCGCCAAGGCTGTCATCCAGGAAGCCGATGAGCTCCAGCTTTCTGCGCGGGACAGCCTGCGAGTTCTGGAACTGTTGGAGAACCCGCCCGCGCCGAACGCTCGTCTGCTGGCTGCGGCTCAAACCTTGCCCCAGCGGTCATGATCGGGAGGGCGTGGCGCGAAGAGCCTATTCAGAAGACGCATGATAGGGAATTCTTCGACTGTGGAGAGGAAGCGCTGAATGAGTTTCTGCGACGCTATGCCCGCAAGAGCCACGAATTGGGCGGGGCGAAGACCTTTCTCGCCATTGACGACGTCGACAACAAAACGATTCTCGGCTTCTACAGTTTGAGTCCTGCCTCGGTAGCATATGCTCGTACGCCGGAGTCCGTGCGGCGCGGACTTGCTCGTCACGAGGTGCCTGGTTTCCGCTTGGCGCGTCTGGCTGTTGACCGCAGATTCCAAGGGCAAGGACTTGGCGGACAGCTTTTGCTTGCAGCCGGCCGCCGGTGTCTTCTGGCATCGTTCGAAGTGGGCGGGGTTGTACTGGTCATCGACGCCAAGAATGAACGGGCGGCCCAATGGTATTCAAGCTACGGCGCGGTTCCGTTGGAGGACGCGCCGCTTTCTCTTTTACTTCCCTTGGCCACGATGAAGGCGGCGCTGCTGGCAGCCGGCAAGTGGTCCTAGCGGCCCTTCCGTTCCATCGTCTTCAGCGACTCGCCAAACGGGGCGCGCAGCACGCCGCGCTCGGTTACGATGGCGGCGATATATTTCGCCGGTGTCACATCGAAGGCCGGATTACAGATTCCCACTCCATTCGGAGTGAGTTGCTTGCCGCCGTGGTGGGTGACCTCAATCGCCGGCCGCTCCTCGATGGGAATGCCATCACCCGTCGCGGTCGCAAGATCGATCGTGGACCATGGCGCGGCCACATAAAACGGAATGCCGTGCTCATGCGCCAGGATCGCCACGTTGTAGGTGCCGATCTTGTTGGCCGTGTCGCCGTTGGCAGCGATGCGGTCCGCACCCACCACCACGGCTTGAATGCGCCCGGCGCGCATCAGGCTGGCCGCCATATTGTCGCAGATCACCGTCGTTGGAATGTTGTCGGCCATCAGCTCCCAGGCCGTCAGCCGCGCGCCTTGCAGAAATGGCCGTGTCTCATCGGCGTACACGTGAATCCGCTTGCCTCGCTCGACGGCGGAACGGATAACGCCCAGAGCCGTCCCATACCCGCAAGTCGCCAGCGCTCCGGCATTGCAGTGCGTAAGTACGCCGCCTTCCTCTGGCAGCAATACACCACCGTAGGCTCCCATTCTCTTGCAGGCGGCGATGTCCGCCTCATACATTGCGTGAGCCTCGGCCAACAGAATGCCCTTGATCTGGTCGAGGGTTGCGCCTTCAGCGATCAACCCCGCGAAGATCTGCTTCATGCCGTCGATCGCCCAAAAGAGATTCACCGCCGTGGGCCGTGTCGCTGCCAGGCGCGCACAGATCCGTTCGAATTCCGGAGCGAACTCGGCTGCCGTCTCGGCCTTCGAGCGCAATGCGCCCAGCGCAACGCCATAGGCCGCGGAGACGCCAATCGCCGGCGCGCCGCGGACGACCATGGTTACGATGACCTCGGCCACCTGTTCATAGGTGGTTGCCAGTACATAGCTCTCCTCTAGAGGGAGCTTGGTCTGATCGATGAAACGGACGCCTTCCGGAGTCCATGAGAGAGTTGGAATCATGAGATTCCAGTTTAAACTGCCGGACTTGCGGCATAAAATCGAACCAGAATGAAAACATTTACATTTTCCGCTGGACGCACCTCAGCCTGCCTGCGTAAAGTGGTTTTTGGCGCTTCAGGATATCCACCAATAAGCTCGCAGCCCGCCGCTGCTTAAGGAGCCATTTGTGCTGAACCTCACCCGAGTCGACTGGCTGATCATGCTGCTCTACTTCGTCTTTGTGCTGGGCATCGGCTTTGCTCTCAAGCGCTCCATGAAAACGAGCAAGGACTTCTTCCAGGCTGGCCGCGCACTGCCCGCCTGGATTTGCGGCCTGGCCTTCATCAGCGCCAACCTGGGTGCGCAAGAGGTCATCGGCATGGGGGCCTCGGGCGCCAAGTACGGCCTGGAGACGGCTCACTTTTACGGCATCGGCGCCATTCCTGCCATGATCTTCGTGGGCATTTTCATGATGCCCTTCTACTACGGCTCAAAGGCGCGCAGCGTTCCTGAGTTTTTGCGCATGAGATTCGACGAAAAGACCCGCGCCCTCAATGCCTGCTCCTTCGCCGTGATGACTGTCTTCAGCTCCGGCATTTCGATGTATGCCATGGCGCGGCTCATTCAGGCGCTGCACGTCTTCGATGGGTTGTTTCGCGCGCTGGGGCTGGCGCCGGAGGGGATCTTTACCTTCTCGATCGTCCTCTCGGCGGCGATTGTGCTGCTCTATATCTTTCTCGGCGGGCTCACCAGCGCAATCTACAACGAGGTCCTGCAGTTCTTTCTGATCATTGCGGGCTTTCTGCCGCTGGTGCTGCTGGGGTTGCGCAATATCGGCGGCTGGAGCGGCCTCAAAGCCTCAGTTCCTATGGCCTACATGCACGAGTGGAAGGGCGTGGCGCACGCCAGCACCAACCCTATGGGCATCGAGATCATCGGGCTAGGCATGGGACTGGGCTTCGTGCTCGGCTCAGGCTACTGGTGTACCGACTTCCTCGTCATCCAAACGGCGATGGCGTCTAAGAATATGGAGTCTGCGCGCCGCGTTCCGCTGATCGCCGCCATCCCGAAGATGGTCTTTCCGTTCCTGGTGATCCTTCCAGGACTGTTGGCGATCGGGCTGCCCACGCCGCACACGACGACCACTGTCCGCAACGTCAACGGCGTCATCTATCACGACACTACCGTGGTCTCGCCGCAGGTCGAGCAGGGCCGCGGCCTGGTTCCCGCCAAGATCAACCCGGTCACCGGCAAGCCGATGCTCACAGCCAGCGGCCAGCCGCTGCTCGACTACGACATGGCCACGCCGAATATGCTGCTGCACTTCTTTCCGACGGGCATTCTCGGCCTGGGACTGACGGCGCTGCTGGCCAGTTTTATGAGCGGCATGGCCGGCAACGTCACGGCGTTCAATACGGTTTTCACCTATGACCTCTACCAGTCCTATATTCACAAGGGCGCGAGTGACAAGCACTACATGGCGGTGGGAAGATGGGCCACGGTCGGCGGCATTCTTTTGTCGATCGCGACGGCTTACGCGGCCATCAACTTCAACAACATCATGGACACGCTGCAACTGGTCTTCTCGTTTGTGAATGCGCCGCTGTTTGCGACCTTCCTCCTGGGCATGTTCTGGAAGCGCGCCACCGGCCACGGCGCATTTGCCGGACTCGTCTCCGGTACCGTGGCTGCGATGCTGCATCACGGGCTGACGCTGCCTATCGAGGCCCACACTGGCATCCACGGCGGTTGGATCGCCGTGATCCATCACTATCCCAGCGATATGGCGCAGAACTTCTGGGGCGCCATCTTTGCTTTCACCACGAATTTTATTGTCGCCGTCGTGGTAAGCCTGGCTACCAAACCGCGACCCGAGGCAGAACTCGTAGGCCTTGTCCACTCGCTCACTCCCAAACCCGAGCGCGCACACATCGCCTGGTGGAAGCGGCCCGAGGCTCTGGCAGCGGCTGTCCTGGTAGGCGCCATCACCGTCAACATTTTCTTCTACTGAGTAGGGGGCTGAAGATGATTCTCGATTTACGCGTTCCGTTGGGATTGATGTTTACGCTGGTGGGCCTGATTCTCACTGTTTTTGGTATCACCACCAACGGAGACACGGCCCTCTACGCCCGCAGCCTCGGCATCAACGCGAATCTCTGGTGGGGCATTGTGCTGCTAGCCTTCGGTTTGACAATGCTCCTGCTAGGCCGCCGCGGCCAGCAGCGCCTGAAGAATGCCCCGCCTGAGCCAGCAGAAGAAGGACATCAGCAGCGAGGACACTAAGAAGGCCGATTGGGCTGATCTTCAAATAGAAGGTTGGCGGACGGAAAAGTCTTACGGGACCTGCAGTGTCCTCTTTACGGAGTCTTTCACCAAATCATTTCTGAGGTTTGTGAGCTCTTCCGTAGCTAGGATTTTCCGCAAATCAGCAATTACTCTTCTAAGGAACCTCTGATCAACTCATCATTTTCTCGCGCACAAGGAAAAATCTGATTGCGGCGATGGTTTCTTGCGCTACGGACGCGATTTTTCCGGCTTCACGCTGCGCCGCTCGCCTCGTTT
>Ga0181517_10004117_pt1 | contig 13433 bp, 9 predicted proteins | sample PEATcosm2014_Bin_31_FD_119748 | JGI IMG/M metagenome (GOLD analysis project Ga0181517, IMG submission 119748) | Peatland microbial communities from MTU Mesocosm Facility, Houghton, MI, USA - PEATcosm2014_Bin01_30_metaG | ecosystem: Environmental > Terrestrial > Soil > Wetlands > Peat | place... | reverse complement strand
GAGAGCGGTATAGGCGTTCGTCCAATCAGTTCCGTTGGCGGCGCCGAGCGCGCCCGCGCGAACGTAGCAATTGCCGGCGCCATCGCAGCCGGAGGCTGCCCAGCAAAGTGGGGTGATTGATAACAAGATAATTGAGCACAACAGATTGATGAGTACTTTCACGACACAACTCCTTCTTGAAGACGCCATGTTGCAAGGAACTCCCAATGCATCTCGTGGTCAAACGAGATGACGGGCACTGTTGCTACCGGGCGCTGCAAAAGACAACGGTGGCTTTGTTTTTATTCGCTTAAGAACGTTTGTCTCATCTCTCCGGAGGTGCGTCTAGATACCAGGAGGGCATGTACATCCAAGTCTTGAGTTTCTGGTCCCGCTTTGCATGCGTGTCGAGGGACAGTTGATCTAGCTCGATTACAGATATGGTGCCGCGTCCACCCTTCGATTCGAAGTCGCAGCGCCAGTAAAGTCAGCTTGAGTACGCTTAGCGAGCCTTGTGCAATGGGACAGATTCCTTTGCGGCTAAGTCAAATTCATTACTGCTTAACCCGCATGGGTTAAGTACTATAAAGAGGTTGCTTCGAGGATTGGGAATCCGCTTCTCTGACGATTCTGGATAGCGAGAGATTCTCAAGCCAAAAGTAAAGCGCCGGAAAGTAATTATGAGTATCGAGTTTTTTGCTCGAAGTTATTGAGCTAGATAGACCAACTTTAGGGAATAGGTGACTTTCATCGCGGAACGAAAGGAGTTGTACGAACGCGTGTTTACGGCGAACAACTCATTTTGATCGAAGTCGAAGCTCCATTTTTGTTTTTGCACGGAAGGGTGAAATTAAGGCGGGCGGGCGCTGCCGGTGATTGTGAAGGTGGTGACACTGAGAGATTGTCATTCCGCGTGTGTTAACTGCCGTTGATGATGATGGATGACCAGGTCAGTACTATGCAGAATACAGTTTTAGTATGACAAAACAAGCTGCAGTATGCTGAGTTAAAGATGCGTGTGCTGGAAAGAGTTTGTGAATGCAGCGGATTGCGTAGGCTGTTCCGCGTAGCGGGAAACTCTCTGATGCGCAACTGACGCTGTTGGACTTGGGGCTGGCGAAGCACTTCGTGCGGGTAACTAGGCGCGAGAAGCGCGCTTGCAAGCCATGTGAAATGCACGGCGTGTCGTTGGCGCACACGCCTTACCAAAGGCCGCCCGGATCCTCTCCGTGGTGGAAAGCTGGAGAAGACTCAGCTTTCCGGTTTCGAATACTTGTCAGGAGTACTTCTAAAACTCAACAATTCCCCGATTCAAGGCTGGGCCGTCGTTACGCCCATGGCTCGGGCAGCAAAACACAGCCAGTCAGTTCCGCAGCACTTAACCGCGCGATTGCTCTGACGCCAACTCTTAAGGCTTTGTGCAGATAACTTGGCTTCTGACCCTTTCCGAGGTCACACCGTAAGCGACCCTCTGAGCAGCCGGACTCAACGGATTGAATTCCCATCGTCAACCGCGCCATCGTCACGGTGAGCGCGCCAGTCATTGCTTCATTTCAGTTCGTCTACAACGTAAAAATCTGTGAGGCCCCACCCGGTCATTCGGTTCACCTCATAAAGTCGCGTCAGAATATGGCTCGCTCGATACAGATACACGAGGTTCGCGTCCGATGCTTCGCCTGCGAGCCGGTCCCGATTGCTTTTTAGCGGCATCGGTCGCAGCTTCCCTCCCGCTGCTGGAGCCAGCAACAACTTTCCCTCAGTGTTCCACAGCAACACCGTTATGCCGTGCATTGACCCCTTCCAAGTCCTCGTGATCGACCCGGCCACGGAGGACAATATTACTTCCAAGGGAAGGATTCCGCACGCTCATTCATTGCATATTCATTACTTGACAAGTAGACAGACAAGTGGCATTTTCATTCGTGCGGTAGAGCACTCGTCCAAAACCGCGCGCCCCGGACGCAGTTCGATGCATCCGGAGCGTGCGGTTTTTTTGTGCGTGCAACACCGGCATTGTGGCTCCACGCGGCCGTCTGCCGTTGGACGAAGAAGGGATAAGTGTATGCCTGACACCTCAGTAGTTGCGTCTGAAATTGCTTCTTCCGCCCGTACGCGCGCGGTTGAATCAGAGGACAAGCAAGCAGGTCTGCATGCTGCTGGCAATTTTGCCGCATTCAGGCAGCCGGCAACCCGGTGGGCCCGAGCCCAGGGTGAAGTTCGGTGCAATCTGTCCAGCCTGGCGGGCGCTTCCACCACGAATGGAAGCATTGCGGTCATTGCGGCTGACGAGTCCTACGTTCGCAGGGCTTATGGATTCCCGCTTTCATTTGAGACTTACAGCGGGTTGCTCGCGTCGATACGCCACATTGGCGTGACCGCTGAGTTCCGCAAGGTGATTGACTACTTCCATGTTCCGGAGGACGAACTTCCGGCTGGATTCCGTGTCGAACTTTGCCTTGAACCGGACCGTGCACTGCGGGTGCATCTGGCGCGCGACATCTCCTATGGCAAGAACAGCATCCGGCGCCCGACGAATGTTCTTTTTTCGGCTGACACGGCGAACCCTTACGAGGTGGAATCGATCAAGGGAATCGTCGCCAACCTGACCTGCAATCCCGGCATCATCTACGATCTTTTCATCAACAATCCCAAGGCCAACGCCGGCCATCGCTTCAACACGCGCGACGAAGTAATGGAGGAGTTGGGAAAGATCCTGGGGCCGGGTTGCGATATCAGCGTGGAACTCAACAACCCATTCGCCGAGTCCGAGCAGGCAATTCTCGATGAGGTATACCACTTCCGCGAGATGCTCTCCGAATACAGAGTCGTGATCAAGGTTCCTCACACCGGTCCGGTCAACTCGGAAAACATGGAGCAACTGCTTACGGGCAGCAAGCGGTTCGGCAAACGTTACGACCAGGTTGAAACCAAAGACGCCTTCCGTGGGCACAACCTTGCACTACTGCTGCGCGATCATGGGTTCCGCGTCAACTTCACGCTCATGTTTGAGCCTTATCAGGCGATTCTTGCGCTGCAGGCCAGGCCATACTTCATCAACAGCTTCATTCGTCATCGCGGCATGCAAAGCAAAATTATGCAGCGCGCGCTCAAGCTGTTTGCCGCAACCGGAGAGCCTAAGTTCCTGGAAGAACTGCGGACGATGATGGTGGAAAAGGACTATCTCCCACCTGATGCAAGCGGTCTGGATCTGCTGGAAGTAAAGCGCATGGCGGAGAACATTGTACGTTACAGGAAGGTTGATTCGGCGGAGGGAAGCGATGGGCTCGATGCCGTCAGGCACAATCTGCGGCTTCTGCGAAATGTAAACCTTCCCGATACCCGCCTGATCATTTGCAGCATGGAGGGTGAGAACAATTTCCCGGACATCGACGCCCTGCTTGCCGACAAAGAGTACGAGGACATGATGGACCGGGTTGTGGTGACAGCCGAGCCGAATTACCTGGCGCAATTTACAAGTTGTAACCAGGTGATTTCATACCAGAGGCGCTTCTTGAATGCTGCCAAAGGACAGAAGTAGCGGCCGCGGGCAGACCGCAACTACACAATCCAGAGGGAGGGATCGCTGACCGAAACCGCGGACACGCCTTGGCGCACCAGTTCGTCAATCTGAATCAGTGTGCGTATCAGGCCGCATCCGATCACGGGCAGATTCGGGCGTACGGATCGCACCATGGGAATCGTGATGGGAGCTGCGATGGCGGGCAGCAATTCGATCACATCCGGAGCAAAATGTTCCAGGGTTCGAATGCTGTTCGCCATGGCCACCGAGTCGAGTGCAAACGTCCTTTGCAAGGCCAGCAGACCTTGCGCACGAGCGGCGCGCAGCGAGTCCTGGTGGGTGGAAATTACGCCTGCCACTCCCGAGTTTGCGAGAAACTCGATGGCTGCCGTGTCGCGGGCAAAGCCGGAGAGCAGGTCCAGGTTGGCGACCGGCATCTTGCCGGCATCGGTGAGCCGCCTGGCGAGGGTGCCGATGGTCATCGGCGTTCCGAAGAGGAGAAAGACGATTTTCGCCGGAGAAGCGCAGGCCGCGGGAATGTTTTCCGCGATCCGAACGGAAGGAATCACGCGCGATTGCTCCAGCCAGCTCAAGAGTTCTTCGCTGCCGAAGCGAGACCCGGTCTTCTCCCGTTCGGTCGACTTGTACATCACGGTTAACCTCTCCAGGCGGTGCCGCGAGAGTTGGGTTTGCTCGCGTCTCGCGTGAACGAGCAGCTTCCTCTACCACTGTACACGCAACACTCTCCTCGCGCATTGGCAGCCGTACAAGAAAGGTGCGGCGAGCCCGGCTTTCGGCTCTCCGCACCAAAGGATTCATCCTCGACTCAAGCCGTGCTAACGATGTTGAAGGTTCGAGGCCGCCGCGGCCTTCACGATTCCGGCAAGATCCTCAATCTTCACATAGTCCGCAATGTGGTTTGCCAAGTGGCTCTCGACCACGGTTGTTGCCGGGCCACCAGGATCCCCGAGTGAATCGACAACGACCGCAGCCTCGCGGAAGTTTTCCTCCTTTGTGTACGAGCTGAGCGTCACCAGGACGGGAATATGGGCAGCGTAGGCGGCCAGCATCCCATTACGAGAATCCTCGATGGCGATACAATTGGCCGCCGGCAACTGGAGCCGTTCGAGAGCGAGATTGTAGATGTCGGGCGCGGGCTTCTTGGCCGCGACGATGTCGCCGGAGAGCACCAGGAACTCGCGCTCCAGTTTTTCTCCCACGGCGCGCCGCAGCATGGCCGACACTGCAGCCGGCGCTGAGGTGGAAGCCACCCCCAGCTTCCATCCCGCGCCGAGCGCCTCTTCGGAAAGACGCTTGATGCCGGGACGAGCCGGAACCTGACCCGAGCTTATGATGCCCTCGTAGATCGCTGTTTTTTCCTTGTGCCAGCGCGCAATCAGGGCTTTGCGCTCTTCCGCGTCTTCCGGCACGGTGACGAGCGCGCGAAAATCGGCATCGGCAAAGAGGCTTGCCATACGCTCCTTGCCGCCGCCGATCTTCAGCTTCTCGCCATACTGTCGTTCGGACCACTGCCACGGAACCCCCAATTTCTGCCACATCTGGTTGAATGCGGACAGATGCCCGTAAAGCTCCGTGTCGCCCAGAACGCCGTCGCAATCAAAGATCAGTGCTCTATCCATGGTTTTTCCCTGACACGCTGACCGTGCTTGCCTTGCCAACGCTGCCAAAGGTTTCCATGAAGCCTTTGGCCATGGTGACCAATTTCTCGCGGACGTTGATCATCACCTTCAGGGGATCGTGTTCTTGCGGTTTTGCGTTCAGATAATCGCGATAGGTGTCGCAATAGGTGATCTTCAACATGGTTGAGATGTTCACCTTGGCGCAGCCTTCCGCGATGAGGCGTTTGAAAACGTCATCGGAAAGTCCGGTGCCGCCGTGCAGAACAATGGGAGTTGGATGTGCTGCTACAATTTTGCGAACCCGCTCGAAATCGATCTTGGGCGCTGACTTATAGAGCCCGTGCGCGGTTCCAATCGCGGGAGCAAACGAATCGATGCCTGTCTGCTGCAAGAACTCCACACATTTTTCCAGTGGCACCAGGTCGCCTTCGTGTTCACTGCCGACCCCATCCTCCACGCCGCGAACCGCTTCCAGCTCTCCCTCGACGGCGGCTCCGCACTTGCGCGCCATTGCGACCACTTCCTTGGTCTGCCGCAGGTTGTCCTCATAGCTCAGGTTGGAGGCATCGAACAGAACCGAATTCCAGCCGGCGTCGAGGCACGTCTTGATCATCTTCACGTCAGGACAATGATCCAGGTGAAGCGTCGCTGGAATGGGCGAGTGCGATGCCAGTTCCTCGAACATCCGCTGAATCAGCTTGGCGCCGTAGAGTTTGACCGTCTTCACCGATACCTGAATAATTACCGGCGATTCTGTTTGTGCGGCGGCGTCGAGGACTGCGAGCATGGTGAGGTCGTTCACAATGTTGAACGCTCCCACACCGTAGCGCTTCTCGAACGCCGAGCCGAGTATTTCAGGCATAGACACAATGGGCATGATTCCAACTCCTTAGAGGAGGCCTTGCCGCATGTTGCAGCCAGGCCCCCCAGATAGACAAACGAGGCTGAAGACGTCTAAAAGACGCGCCACGCGATATCGGCTGGCGCTTCGATCAGACGCTTTAATTCAGCATCAAGCCGGATCAGCGTGAGCGAGAAGCCCGCCATCTCCAGCGAGGTGCAGTAATTTCCAACATAGTTGTGCACAACGTTCAAGCCGCGTTCATTGCAGCGGATTGCCGCACGGCGATAGAGCAGGAATAGTTCGCTGGGAGGAGTACCGCCCAGACCGTTGATCATGAGGCCGACATTGTCGCCCTTCTCGAAGGGAAGATCGCCGGCGACGGCATCAAACAGCTCGTCGACCACGGCATCGGCGTTCGGGAGCGGAGCGCGGCGGCGGCCCTTTTCACCATGGATGCCGACGCCAAACTCCATTTCGCCCTGTGCCAGACTGAAGATCGGGGCGTCCTTGCCCGGAGGCGTACAGCCGGTGATGGCAACGCCCATGGTGCGAACCTGGCTGTTCACCTTCTTGCCGATTTCAACCAGTTTTTCCAGGGAAGCGCCTTCGGCATTGGCAGCGCCGCAGCACTTGATGGAGAAGAAGTTCCCGGCAACGCCGCGGCGGCCGACGGTCCATGTGCTGTTGACGACGGCAACATCGTCGTCCATCAGAACCACGCCGACCTTGATGCCTTCGGCTTCCGCCATCTCGTGCGCCATGTCCCACACCATGCGGTCGCCCGAGTAGTTGTTGACAATGTGCAGCACGCCCTTTTTCGAGTTCATCAGCTTGGTGACCTCGAAGGGAAACTCCGCCGGAGGCGCGGCAAACACGTTACCCGGACAGGCAGCATCCAGCATGCCCGCGCCGACGGCCATCACGTGAGCCGGTTCGTGGCCGCTGCCGGATCCCTGGATGATGGATACAAAATCGTCATTCGGACGGTCGGCACGGTAGATGCAGTTGTACTTCGCGAGGTACTTCAACTTGCCCGGGTTCGCCAGATAGATACCTTCCAGCATTTCGGGCACAAAGTTTGCAGGGTCATTCATGAACTTGTTCATAGCAAACGTTCCCTCTTATTCCGAATTCTGGTTTGGTTTGTTCTCGCCCCCATGCGAGGGCAACTTACAGATTGGCGGAAACTGGTTTATCCTGGGCCTCCAACTCCTTCACAATGGCCGACGCCATGGTCGCGACGGCAACAATTCCGGGGTCGAGTGTCCCAATGGTCCTGTCACCTGCGTAGGAAGCCCTGCCACGCTTTGCTACCCAACTCCGTGTTCCCTCAATTGCTGCGTTGGCTGCGATGGATGCAGCCGTGAACGCACCCAGGATGTCTTCTGGATTCGTCCGTGCGAGTTCTTCAACCTTATCGATTGCGGGGATTACGGCATCGAGTAACGTCTTGTCGCCCTGGGAAGCCGATCCGCGCGCCATCATTCCCTGGACTGCGTTTCTTCCCATCGCCACCACGTCAGCCAGTGTCAGCGTGGTTTTCCCTTTGGCGGTCATGCCAGCTCGCATGAACGCCGTTCCCCAGATCGGGCCAGAGCAGCCCCCGACATTGGCTGCAAAGACCATCCCGCATTTCAGCAGCAAGGTCCCAATGTCGGAATGGTCCATCTTGTCGAACTCAGCCTGGATTGCCCGGAAGCCGCTAGCCAGGGAGTGCCCAAAATCGGCATCGCCCATCTCTCCATCCAGATCGCCAAAGTACTTTTCGTTATCAAATGACACGCGTGCCATGGTCAGCACGGCATGCTCAACATCGGACTGACTCAGTATCTTCTTAGGCATCACCTTTGCCTCGTCTTAAAAGGTTTCCACGCAGAACCGCTCTTCTTCCTGATACCCCCGGATGCATCCACAAAGCTTCAGCTCTGTCGCAACGAGCTCACTTTGCGAGCCAACGCGGGTATCACCATCCTGGGACTCTCATGCGGTGCGGCGGTGCCAAACCCTATAAATTCGCATGCGAAAAGCCGCCCCCAAAGGTTGCAGATCGCAATTCGGAAGGCGGCTTTTTCTAAAGTTGTCTATGCCGCACAGGGTACTGTACACATAACGGCTCCACTCATCAATAGATTTCTTTGCTCCTGGGTCACTTCCTCACTTGGGAATCCCCGCCCGCCGGGCGCGAGGGGAAAAATTGGCGACATTATCCCTGCTCCATCCCGCAGCCCTGCGAGCCGCAGCCTCTACCAACCGGAGGCCGCCCGGGCCGCCGCTGTCGCCTGGGCATAATCAGGAGGCCGGCTCCAAAAGTACGGACCCGCCAGGCTCCGTCATTCCGGTAGAAAAAGTGTTCGATAAATTGTGTTGCTGAAAAGGGGAGTTCTGCATAAAATACGCAACGCGGCAGAGAAAGCTCTTAGACAAAGCCGCTCTTCGTGGTGCATCCGGCACTGTGGAGGGCGGCTTTTTGCATGCACAGACGCATGCGTGGCGCCCGCCCCCCGGCAGGACGAGTTTTCGCAGCCGCGACGCAAGTTACTTAAATCTCCCGTTGTCAACGGCAACCGGGGATTAAGGAGGACTTCTTTATGGTAACTCTCGCAGATGCAAACCGCGTCATTGCAGCCGCTATCAAGAAAGCTGAAGAAATCAAACAGCCCATGTGCATCGCCGTCGTCGACGAAGGTGGCAACATGGTTCAGCATGTTCGCATGGACGGAGGATGCCTTGGCTCCGTCGATATCTCGCTCCACAAGGCATACACTGCCCGGGCTTTTAATTGCACCACCAAGGAACTCGGTGCGAACTCGCAGCCAGGAGGCCAGTTCTACGGAATCCATGTATCGAATATAGGCAAGATCATGATCTTCGCCGGCGGCATTCCCTTGAAGCGCAGCGGCAAGATCGTTGGCGCAATCGGTGTCAGTTCCGGTTCGGAGGTACAGGACGTTGAGGTTGCCGAAGCGGGCGTAGCCGCTTTCTAAATAGAAGTATTCAGGAGCGTGAATCGTGGCAATTGTGGCTCACTGTGAGCCCCCGAACCACCTTCCCGGGTAGCCGACCCCGCAATGTCATCAAGAGACCGCGCAGCAAATTGGAAGCAGAAGCCCGGCAAAGGATCGCGGAACTTGGATTGCTGGCAAAGTCCTCGAGTTTTCGGGGACTTTGCTGTATCCAGAGTCGATGGCTCCTACTTCGTTTGATTCCAGCCACGGACTGGGTTGCCTGCGCCCAGGGCATGCGTGCGCCGCCCGCGCTCCGAGCGGACTCGCCCCAGCGCATCGAAGCTACCCAATCTGTGCCAGAGAGGTCTTTTCGAGTAACCTTATTCCATGCCTATTGAACCCGGCCGCCAGGAGCATCCAGAGACCAGTTGGAGAGCCTTTCTCTGGTCGTGCGTGACTTCTTTTGTCCGGGAAAGGGAGGAGCAGGTTTTTCTGGTCCTGTCGCTGCTGATTGGCGCCCTTGCCGGACTCAGCGTGGTCGCGTTCATCGTCCTGACCGAGCGCCTCGGAATGCGCATCTATCCGGTAGGAAGTCCGGCATGGAGGCGCGTCATGATGCCGGTGGCGGGCTCTCTGGCAATGGGCTACCTGCTGTACCGCTATTTTCCGGACGCGCGGGGCAGCGGCGTTCCCCAGACAAAGGCGGCCCTCTACGCGCGCGACGGAAACATCTCGCTGCGCACCGTCCTGGGCAAGTTCGGCTGCACGGCGGCCACTCTAGCCAGTGGAATTCCGCTCGGCCGCGAGGGTCCGTCGGTGCAAGTCGGCGCCGGCATCGCCTCAGTCCTCGGCCGCCGCCTGGGACTGCCTCCGGAGCGGGTGAAAGCTCTCATTCCCGTGGGTGCGGCCGCGGCCATTGCCGCCGCCTTCAACACACCCATGGCGGCCGTGGTGTTTGCTCTCGAAGAGGTCGTTGGAGATCTTCACGCGCCGGTCCTCGGATCCGTGGTGTTGGCCTCCGCCACTTCCTGGGCGGTGTTGCGTCTGCTGCTCGGCAACAACCCATTGTTTCGCGTCCCCTCCTACGAACTGGTCCACCCGATGGAGTTCGGTATCTATGCCGTGCTGGGCATCACTGGCGGTTTCCTGTCCGTAGCCTTCACCAAGCTCCTGTTGGGAATGCGTCAGCGCTTCTTGCAATTGCCCAGAAACACGCGCTGGTTGCAGCCGGTCGCTGGTGGCGTGATGGTCGGCCTGATGGGTTGGTTTGTGCCTCAGGTGCTGGGCGTGGGTTACAGCTACGTCGGTCTTGCTCTCGACGGAACCATGGCATTCAAGTTGATGGTTCTGCTGATCGTTCTCAAACTGTTTGCCATCACCACCTGCTATGCCTCCGGTAACGCTGGCGGAATTTTCGGTCCAGCCCTGTTTCTTGGTGCCATGCTGGGAGGCGCCATCGGCACCGTGGCCCATCATTTCCTGCCGGCCTACACGGCGGCGCCTGGAGCCTACGCTCTGGTGGGCATGGGTGCGCTGTTCGCCGGTATCGTGCGCGCTCCCATGACCTCTGTCCTGATGATCTTCGAGATGACCCGCGATTATGCGGTCATCGTGCCCCTGATGATCGCCAACCTGGCAAGTCTCTTCATTTCCACCCGCTTCCAGAAGGAACCCATTTATGAGGCTCTGGCGCGGCAGGACGGCATTCATCTGCCAAGCCCTAAGACGCGGGAGGAATTCGGCCGGCATACTGTGCGGCAGGTTATGCGGGACGCACCGCAGCTCCTGCCGGCAAAGATGAGCGTTCACGATGCGGCGGAACGGATGCAATCGAGCGAATTCCGCACCTGGCTCGTCGAGGACGCGGGAGAGATCGTTGGCGTTTTGAGCGAAGGCACCGTTGAGAGCGCCCTTGCAGGCGGTAGAGCCGGGGAAAACCTGATGCGCCTCTGCGAGAGCCTAGAGTTTCCGCATGTCCACCCGGATCATCCACTTACGCTGGCGCTGGAACGCATGAGCAAAGCTCATCTTGACATTTTGCCGGTGGTCAACCGGGCAAACATCCGCAAACTGGAAGGCATTGTAACCCTGCACGACGTGCTCGGTTCCTACGGTGTGGACTCCGTGGAGCCATCCTGACCGCTGCATTCCTGCTGTGCCCGGACAAATGCCGCTTGGGTTGTCCGGGACGAGTGCCCGAGGCTCTGCCCGTCCGGCGGCAGCTTCAGGCGGGGCCGCTCGGCGCCTATCGAGCCCGCCGTTTGCGGATTTCGCGGTTGGATGCGCCGAACAAGACCAAAGTTGCAGTTCGCAAAATTGCCGGGGCCGGCGCGCAAAAGCCGCCAGTTAGTAACTCTTCTCCGCAGCACGGTACAATACGGTCTCCTGAGATTCCGATACGAAATTGAACTTGAAAACGGGGTAGGGTCATGCCCAACTCGATCGACTGGCCAAAGCCACCTCCGCCGCGGCGGAGACGGCGCTTTTTCCTGCTTCTTGTTGCCTTAGTCGTCGTCGTGACTGGCGGACGGACGGCGCTGTCGTATTACGTCGACGCGCTCTGGTACCGGTCCCTCGGCTATGGCAACGTGTTTGGCAGGACCCTGGGCATGCGGTGGGCAATATTTGCGGCGTTTGCTGCGGCCACTTTCATCATCCTCTATGGATCCTTTCTGGCTTTGAAGCGGGCGTGCTTCGCCGACCTGCCGAGCAGTCACACCATTCTCATCGCCGGACAGCCAGTGAACCTGCCGGTCGAATCCGTTCTGCGCCTGATCGGGCCCGGCGCTGCGCTGTTCATCGCCGCCGTGACCGGCACAGGGATGATGACGGAATGGCCCACGCTCGCTCTCTACTGGTACGCGCCCCGCGCCACGGGCAGCGTGGTGGACCCCATCTTTGGCCGGCCCCTGAACTTCTATCTGTTCGCCCTGCCCGCCTGGCAGCTTATCGTCGGCTGGTTGCTATCGCTGGCGGTGATTGCCTGCATGCTCGCCGTTTTCTTTATCCTTATCACCGGCGGCACGCGCGTGCTCGCCGCACGCCGTGACCGCTATGTCCCATTACCCTGGCGCGGGTTCTCCATCGCTTTTGCGTTCCTGTTGCTTCTCGCCGCGGTGCGCTTTTACGTCAGCCGCTTCGAGCAGTTGTTTGAGGATCACACCATCTTCGGCGGGGCGACCTATGTGGACGTTCACGTCCTGCTTACCGGCATGCTTGTGGTATGCGCGGCGCTGGTTCTGGGCGCGGTGCTGGCGGGCGTCAACGCCATGGCGGTGCTGCCCAGCGGGCGCAGGCTGGTGGTGGCGGTTCTTCCTGCCGTAGTCTGTTACTTTGCGCTCCAGGCAGTCGGCTGGTATGTTGCCAGTTTTATCGTCAAACCCAATGAGCTGGTTCGCGAGCAACCCTACATTGCCCACAATATTGAACTGACGCGGCAGGCCTTCGGGTTGGACCGCTTCTCCCAGCGCGAGTTTCCCGCCGAGACAACCGTCGAGGCTGCCGACGCCGCCAACAATCAGCCTACCCTCCAGAACATCCGGTTGTGGGACTGGCGTGCGCTGCAGGACACGCTGCGTCAGATTCAGGAAATCCGAACCTACTACGACTTTCCCGACATTGACATCGACCGCTATGAAATCGACGGCACGACCCGCGAGGTGATGCTTGCCGCGCGCGAGCTGAACGTCGACAAACTGCCGGAAAGCAGCCGCAACTGGATCAACGAGAAGCTGATCTACACCCACGGCTACGGCGTTACCATGAACCCCGTAAACGGGTTCACGCCGGAGGGCCTGCCGACGCTGATGCTGGCCAACATGCCGGTCCAGAGCACGGTGCGCGGTCTCAACGTCGCCCGCCCGGAGATCTATTTCGGCGAGCTGACCAACACCGACGTGTATGTGAAGACGCAGCAGAAGGAATTCGACTACCCGCAAGGCCCAAGCAACAGCCTCACCTCCTACGAGGGCACCGGCGGCATCGTTTTGGGAGGTTTCCTGCGCCGCATCATCATCGCCCTGGAGCGCGGCGACCTCGCCAAGCTGCCGTTCAGCGACGATGTGAACAGCGGGAGCCGCCTGCTGATGCGCCGCAATGTGCGCGAACGCGTCACCGCACTGGCGCCATTCCTCAAGTACGATACCGATCCTTACATCGTGCTTGGCGACGATGGCCGGCTCTCCTGGATCATGGATGCTTTCACCATCTCCGACAGCTATCCCTACTCAAGCCACTACCGCAGCGAGGGCAGCACGGTCAACTACGTACGCAATAGCGTGAAGGTCGTCATTGATGCCTATGACGGCACAACAACGTTCTACGTCTTCGACCATGATGACCCGATCATCGCGGCCTATCGCCATATCTTCCCAAGCCTCTTCAAGGACGCATCGGCCATGCCGGCCGGGTTGCGCAAGCATGTTCGCTATCCCGAAAAGCTGCTCAAACTACAGGCGGAAGTGTACGGCCTGTATCACATGACGAACGAGGGTGCGTTTTACAAT
>Ga0181517_10004116_pt1 | contig 13435 bp, 11 predicted proteins | sample PEATcosm2014_Bin_31_FD_119748 | JGI IMG/M metagenome (GOLD analysis project Ga0181517, IMG submission 119748) | Peatland microbial communities from MTU Mesocosm Facility, Houghton, MI, USA - PEATcosm2014_Bin01_30_metaG | ecosystem: Environmental > Terrestrial > Soil > Wetlands > Peat | place... | reverse complement strand
GCTCTCCGCTGGGGCAATCATGGGGTCTGGGGCGCGATGCCCTAGGCCTCAGTCACCTCACGTTGGGTACAACTGGAAGAGTCTATCTGCATCTTTTGGATCTACCTCCTTTCCCGTGTGAACCCAATCTATGCCCGGATTCATACGGCGTCAACAGGAGAATCTGCGCATTTTGTAACAATTCCGGAATCGGAACTGCACAACTCGACGAACATTTTGCCTGTGTGGAGACCGCCTGTCCAGCGCAAATCTTTCTGCCGCAAAGGGCTGCTTCTCACCAGCTGTGCAGCCATTCCTCGTCCCGCCCGATCCGCACCGGCGTACGAAAAAGATCGCTGAGAATCTCTTCAGTCAACAGCTCTTCGCGCGGCCCGTCTCCCACAATGCGGCCCGCTCGCATCAGAATCACCCGCTCGATCTCCGGCAGAATGTCGCCCAGGTGATGTGTCACCAGCACCAGCCCTGTGCCTTGCTGCGCCAGCCCGCGCAGGGAATCGCGCAGTTCACGCTGCGCGGCCAGGTCCAGCGCGTTCGACGGCTCGTCGAGCAGAAGCTGACGCGGCTCATGCACCAGCGCCCGCGCGATCACAATGCGGCGCTTCTCGCCGGCCGACATCTCGCCCACCAGCCGCTTGGCCAGGTGCATTGCCTCCAGCCGCTCCAGCGCCTTCACTGCGCGCGCTCTCATCTCTTCGGTCACGTGCAGGTTGGGCCATAGCGTGGACGCGGAGAAGAACCCTGCAATCACCGCGTCCAGACCGGTCGTCACCGCTGTGCGCTCGCCGGGAAGGTCCGTACCCACCACGCCGAAATGCTGTCGCAGCTGCGTCACATCCCAGCGCTCGCGGCCAAAGATGCGCACCTCCATGCCAGGGCGCACGATCGGATAAATCTGGCAGCTCATGGCCAGGATCAGGGTCGATTTTCCGCATCCGTTCGGCCCCAGAATCGCAACATGTTCTCCGGTGCCAATGGTCAGATTCACATCCTGCAAAACCACCTGTTCGCCGCGCGCTACATTCACGTTACGTAAATCCAGAAAATGATCCGTTCCAGAAGCTGCCATTGAGTCCGTCCCGTTTTTCGTCATTCCACCCCCGCCTACCTGCTAGATTAAATGGGTTGATTCACAAAAAACCTATGTCTGAAATCTCCGATCTCGTCATTCCTCGCGGCTTCCGCTTCGCAGCCTGCAAAGCCGGGCTCAAGGCCAGTGGCCGCACCGATTTCGCTGTCATCGTGGCCGACCGCCCGGCCAGCGCCGCGGCGGCGTTTACTGCAAACCGCGTTACCGCCGCGCCGCTCATCATCGACAAAGAGCATCTCCGTGTCACTGGCGGACGGGTACGCGTGGTGGCCGTCAATGCGGGCAACGCCAACTGCTCCGCCGGCAAGGCCGGCCTGGACGCAGCTCGCGCCACCTGCGATGCCGCGGCCGCGGTTTTCAATTGCAAGCCCGAAGAGGTTTTCCCGTCTTCCACCGGCATCATCGGTGTCCCTCTGCCCGCTGAAAAGCTGATTGCCGCGCTGCCCGGCCTGGCTGCCTCCGCAGGTACGGAAACGGATCATTTTCTTCAGCTCGCTCAGGCAATTATGACAACCGACACGGAGGAGAAGATCGCTTTCGCGCGCCTCCATTTGCCGGGGGCAGACGGCGAGGCAGCCGAAGTGCGCATTGCCGCCGTCTGCAAAGGCGCGGGCATGATTCACCCGCAACTGGTGCCGCACGCCACCATGTTGGTCTACATCCTCACCGATGCGGACCTTGAACCGAAGGTGCTAAGCACTTATCTGAACCCCGCCATCGAGGTCAGTTTCAACCGCATCTCGGTGGACGGCGACACCTCCACCAACGACACCGTCTTGCTGCTCGCTTCGGGCGCCAGCGGCGTCGCCATCGGCCCAGACAATGCGGAGTTCGCCGTCGCGCTCACGCAGGTGACCACTTCGCTTGCCCGCCAGATTGTCTCGGATGGAGAAGGCATCACTCACGTCGTCGAACTGCGCATCAACAGCGCGGCCTCCGATGCGGATGCACTGAAGATCGCCAAGGCCGTAGCGCATTCACCCCTGGTGAAAACCGCCTGGGCCGGCTGCGATCCCAACTGGGGCCGCCTGATGGCTGCCATCGGCTATTCAGGCGCAGAGATCGATCCCGAGCGCATCGACATATGGTTTGGCGATCTGCGCATTTGCCGCGATGGCGGTCGCGCCGAAGAATTCGACGAGAAGACCGCTCACTCCTACATCTCGCAGGGTGAATTCTCCATCCGCATCGAACTCAACCAGGGCGCGGGCAACTGTCTCTTCTGGACGACGGATCTCACCACCGAATACGTCCACATCAACGCGGACTACTCGACCTAGGCAGTAGTCAAGTAGCAAATCGCGACCCCAATTGCTGGGTGCCCCACCCTCGCCGCGCCTTTGTTTTTGCGGCTAGGGTGGGAGGGAACAAAAGCAGGGTGCCCCATCCTTCGCTTCTTTCTAGCGAAGGGTGGGAGGCCACGATCCTTGACAAGCCTATGAAGTGGGTGCCCCAGGTCCCTCGCATTTGAGGACCTGGGAAAGCACACCTCTACATCGTCGGACTCCTACTTCAAGCGGGACGTCTGAATCTGCAAAGCTGTCTTGTTCGGCGCGCTCCAGATCTGGTAGCTGTTGTACAGGAACTGCCCGCCCAGCAGCAGCAGCCACACCAGCAGCGCGAATTTCAGCGGCCGTTTCGGAATCCGCGTGCTTAGAATCGTTCCGCCAATCGCGCCAAATACGCCGCCATACACCAGTTGCAGCAGCAGCGCGGTATTGCCGCCATTCGAGAACCAGTGCGCGCCGCTGCCGATCAGCGAAACGATAAACCCAAAAGCAATGTCCGTGCCCACCACCTGGGCGGGCGTCAATTCAGTCAGGCTGAACAGCGCCGCGCTGCCCAGCGCTCCGGCGCCTGCTGAGGAGAACCCGACCTCCGCGCCCACCGGCAGCATCAACCAGCCAAGCAGCCGCCTGCGATTTTTTGTCTCCGTCTTTTGTTGCTTGCTGCGGAACCAGAACACCAGTTGCCACACAGCCGTTGTCACCAGAATCGTGCCCAGCAGCGCGTTCATTAGGTTCTGCGAACCGGCATGAATCAGGTGCTTCAAATACAGGGAACCAGCCAGAACGCCCGGCACTCCGCCCGCCAGCATGTATGCCAGCGTCCGCCACGAGACATTGCCTCTGGTGACCTGCGCGGGCACCAGCAAGAGTTTCACTGCGGTCGCGAACATCAGCCCGATCCCTACCGCTTCCGGTGCGGGAACCCCCAGAAACAGCACCAGAACCGGCACCGTCACCGTACCCGCGCCCACTCCGGTCAGCGCAATAAAAAGTGCAATCACAGCTCCAATAACGTATTGCATGGAACACTCTCCGCTCTCGCGGCGCTGGCGTTATGCAGGTCCGATCGCCGACGCTTCGATGTGAATACCGCATTCAACCTTGCGACCGGCCCAGCGGCCCGACCGCGGATCGTTCGGATCCGTAGGCAATGTCGTACAAGGTTCGCAGCCTATCGAGGTGTATCCCTTCTCATACAAAGAAAGCAGTGGAACGCTGAGTTCCTCGCACGCATACCAGACATCGCGAGTCGTCCACTCCGCCAATGGCGCGAGCTTCAGAATCTGCTTGCCGCCCGGCAGCGTGAACAGTGAAGACTCCTCCAGCGCCGTGCGGCTCTTTGCCTGTTCGCGCCGCAGTCCGGTGAACCATACGCGATAATTCGCAACCGCCTTGAACAGCGGCTCAACCTTGCGCAGCTTGCAGCATTGGTCCGGCGCGGATTGATACAGCAGGCCGAACTCCGCTTCCTGCTCGGCAACAGTCTGCGCGGGCAGCAGATTGATCAAGTTCAGATTCCATTCCGCAGCAATGCGGTCGCGATACGCGTAAGTCTCCGCGAAGTGATAGCCGGTATCCAGAAACAGCACCGGAATCTTCGCATCGAACTCTTGCGCGAGTTTGGTCAGCAACACGTCCTCGGCCTGAAAGCTGCAAGTAATGCACACATCGTTATTGCCCGTCAGTTCGCGGGCCAACGTTGCGCGAACGGCATCGAGCTTTGTCTTCACTTGTTCCTGAATTCCCAGGGTACTCATTACAGTCCCGCCCTTTCCGTGTCGAACAAGATTTCAGTGTTGTGCAACAACCGATGCACCCCCGCCAGGACTTCGACAAGGATGCCGGTATCGAAGCTTTCTTCGCGATCATTCACGCGCGCCGTCAACTGATCGCCTTCCTCTGCGATAAAGTGCAGTCCCAGCACCCCCGATTCAACCTGCAGCCGAGCGATCGTTGCGAGCAGCCCAGGGTGAGCCTGCAGCGCTGCATCCTTGCGATCCACGCGCTGGGTGATCACCCCCACGGCAAACAGCGAGCGCTCCACCGCATCGATTGCCTCCGCGGGGCCGGTCAGTTCCAGCACTCCGCCTTGATGGCCCCAGCGCGCGCTGCGCTCACTCGCGCTCACCGGCCTGAATGCCGCCGCGTCCTCGGTTGTGCCGTCCGGTGTATCCACAAACGCAGCCCGGATCATGCCCGCCGCAACCGTGCTGTTGGTCGCGGCGTCGATCAGAATGAAAGCGCCCGTGCCCCGGTTCTCTCCATACAGGTCGAACGCAATCGGCCGCAGCAAGTCGAGATTGACCTCGCCAATGCCGTTCATCTCCAGCGTCCGCGCGTTCTCATGCTGCAGTGTTGCAATATCCGTGCGATGCCGTATCGACGAGACAAATGCCGGAACGGTATGGCTGGTGTGTTTCAGCAAATAGCGCCGATGAAGTTCCAGCGGTCGTTGATCCATCCACACCAGCGCGGCCCGCGCGCTCTTTGCAACTGTCGCCGGTGCATCTGCTGCAACAATCAAATCGCCGCGGCTGATATCGAGTTCGCGATCCAGCACCAGGGTCACCGACTGAGGAGCAACAGCAACTTCTAGATCTCCGTCGAAGGTGACAATACGCGCGACCAGGGCGCTGCGGTTGGAGGGATGAACGGTAATCTTGTCGCCCGGATGAATCGTTCCCGAAGCAATCTGTCCCGCAAAGCCGCGGAAGGTGTGATCGGGCCGAAGCACACGCTGCACCGGGAACCGGAACGGCGTGGAGTCCGCCTCCACCGAAGAAGGAAGCGACTCCAGCAATTCAAGAAGCGATGGTCCCGTGTACCAGGGCATGGCCGCGGAACGGTGCACAATGTTGTCGCCGGCCAGCGCGCTCACCGGAACGAAAACAGCCTCGACCGCCGTGCCCGTATCCGCCGCAATCTGATTGAGCACTCCGTTGAAATCGGCAACGATAGCGCGGAAGGCCGACTCGTCATAACCAATAAGATCCATCTTGTTGACGGACACCAATACGTGGCGAACCCGCAGCAGCGAAGCAATGTAGGCATGGCGGCGCGACTGCACAAGCACGCCCTTGCTGGCATCGATCAGCACCACCGCCGCATCGGCTGTCGAGGCTCCGGTGGCCATGTTGCGCGTGTACTGCTCATGCCCCGGCGTGTCGGCGATGATGAATTTCCGCCGCGCCGTCGAGAAGTAGCGATACGCAACATCAATCGTGATGCCTTGCTCGCGCTCGGCGCGCAGTCCGTCGGTCAGCAGAGCAAAATCGATCTGCCCCGGCGCAGTCGTGCCCTTGCCCTCAATTGCACGCACCTGGTCCTCGTACACCGATTGGGTGTCGTAGAGCAGGCGACCGATCAGCGTGGATTTGCCGTCGTCCACGCTGCCCGCCGTCGAAAAGCGCAACAGGTGCTTCTGTCCTTCATCTGCCAGAAACTCGCGAATAGAAAACTCTGCAATCGCCGCCATTTAGAAGTACCCCTCTCGCTTCTTCAACTCCATGGAGCCTTCCTGGTCGTGGTCGATGACGCGATTGGCGCGCTCGGAAGAACGGAACGAAAGCAACTCCGCGATGATCTCCGGTATCGACTCCGCATCGGATCGAATGGCTCCGGTGCAGGGACTGCATCCCAGCGAACGCAGCCTCGACTTCACCATCTGCGGCTTCTCGCCGATTCGCGCAACGAATGATTGTTCAATCGGCAGCAGCCCGTCGCCGCGTACAAACATCGGACGCTCTTTCGCGAAGTACAAATCGACAACCGGAATCTTCTCCACGTGGATGTACTGCCACACGTCCATCTCGGTCCAGTTCGACAGCGGAAACACGCGAATGCTTTCCCCCGGATGAATGCGGGCGTTATATAGATTCCACAACTCGGGCCGTTGATTCTTCGGGTCCCACTGGCCTGCGGCGTCGCGGAACGAATAGATGCGTTCCTTGGCCCGTGACTTCTCTTCGTCACGGCGCGCGCCTCCAAAGGCCGCGTCGAAGTTGTAGTGCTTCAACGCATCCAGCAGGGCTTGCGTCTTCAGCAATCCGCAGCAGCGCTTGGTGTCCAGTGCAATTGGATTCGTCCCCGCCGCAATCGCCGGTTCGTTCCGCCAAACCAACAACTCGGCGCCAACTTCCGCGGCCATCTTGTCGCGAAAGCTGATCATCTCTTCAAACTTGAAACCGGTATCCACATGCAGTAGGGGGAAGGGAATTGGCGCGGGATAGAAAGCCTTCTGCGCCAGCCGCAGCATCACCGACGAGTCCTTGCCCACAGAGTAAAGCATCACCGGCCGCTCGAACTCCGACGCAACTTCGCGCAGGATGTGAATGCTCTCCGCTTCCAGCATGCGCAGATGGCTCAGGCGCGGCGAAGCGGATTTCTTTTCCGGGGGCGTCACTTCCTGCGATGCAATTTCAACGACTGCCATACATGACCTCTTTCGGTGTGGGGACCGGACTGAAGGCCAATGCAGGGGTGCGCACACGGGCTATTCAGCTCGGGTGTGTCTTCTGATGAATTGCGGAAGGAGAATCAGAGACTAGATCGTACACCCGTCGAAGATGTTCGACAAGTGACAACAGGAACGGCTTTGGGAAGCGCGAATCACGTGGTCTCATGGTAGCAAAGATCCGCTTCCAGCACAAATGGACTCGTTTCATCCAAAATAACGAAACAATGAAAATCGCCCGCCCTGCGTGCCTTTCCGCACAGAAACGCAATCAAATCAGTGATTCTCTGCCTCGGACGGAGCGTTTCAGGTATTCTGCTCGAAACGCAGTACGCAAATCGCGAGGATCGCCGCATAATTCAGGAAAAATGAAAGCGAACATGGGACATAAAGACCTACCGCAAAACGCAGTGCCGGGCCCGAATGCGGCGGATGACAAGAGCAGCTTCTCACTGATTTCAAACCAGAAGCTGCTGGAGATCTATGCCGCCATATTGCGCATGAGCATCCTGGCCGAGCGCTCGATCTCTGATGCGGGCTCCAATGCGGGCATGAGCGGACTTCCCGCGGGCCGCGAAGCGATTGTCGCCGGCGTCACCATCGACCTCCTGCCCGAAGACACCGTTCTATCCTCTCCGCAGAACCTTCTTCCCGGCTTCCTGAGGGAAGTGTCGCTCCAAGTCATCCTCGCCGGGAAGGATGCTCGCCTTCCAGGCTTTCTTGCCCCCGCGTCCGGTCCGGAAGCGCGCTTCAATCTCGCCATCGGCGCAGCCCTTGCTGGCAAGATACAGGGCGGCGACAGCATCGCCGTCCTCTTTGCCGATGAGCGCGAGACCGCGTCTGCGGATGCGCGGGCAGCCCTTGCCTTTGCCGGGGCCCAGGAGTTGCCCGTCATCTTCGTCTGCGACAGCATGAACGAAAACGGAAGATCGCGCGCGGAGTCCGCCGCCGACCGGGCCAAAGCCTGCTCAGTGCCCGGAATTGCCGTGGACGGGAACGATGCCGTCGCGGTCTATCGCGTCGCTTCCGAATCCATCTCCCGCGCCAGGCTGGGCAGAGGGCCGACGCTGATCGACTGCCACAGCTTTCGTATTCATCCAGAGCCACGTTCACGCGGTGCAAAATCGAAAGACTCCGGCGAGACCGCACCTCACGACGGCCCGGTTCCCCAAATGGAGCAGTACCTGATCAACAAGGGGATATTTCGCGCCGGCGAGAAAGCAGCCGTCTGCAGCGGTTTTATCGATCAACTGTCACAACAGGGCTGGGTGGTCTCACCCGATTTTGCGATCTCAAGGTGAGTTCTTATTGGTCCGGCAACAAAATCCTGTGTGGGTGCATCCTGTGTGGGGGCCCCATCCTTTCCCGCGTATTTTGCGAGAAAGGATGGGAAACAACAACACTCATTCTTGCCGGATCAATCGTCTCAGCTTTCGCTCTTGCTGACATTTCTTACTGTCGCCGCACCGTTAAAACCGTGATGTCGTCTTCCTGCCCAAACGACTTGGCGGCGTCGGCAATGTAAAACGCCGAGAGGTTGCTCAGGTTGTGTACGCGGTCGAAGCCGAATAGCTCGCCGGTTGGCCGTCGCGCCTCCACAACACCATCGGAGAGCAGCAGCATGCGGTCGCCGGGGTGCAGGTAGAGCCTGGTCTCCTCGTACTCCACCTCCGCGATCACGCCCAACGGCAGTCCACCCGCAACCGCTACTTCCTGGCTGTTTAGATACGGAGGTAAATGGCCGGCATTGGCCACGATCACCTCTCCGCTCGACAGGAACAATGCTGCCTGGCAGGTGGTGAAGCTCTCGCTCCCGCTCAGCACTCGATTCAGCGCCTCCAAAATCCGCGCCGGGCTGCGTTCCGGAATCCTTCTCAGGGCGCCCATCAACATGGAGACGTTCATCGCTGCCTTCAGGCCCTTGCCCGCGACGTCCCCGATCACCACCAGCAGGTCGTCATCAGCCATCGACTGCACGTGGTAGAAGTCGCCCCCTACCTCGTTCGCGGGGCTGTACACGGATTCCACTTCGAACCCAGGTGTATGCAGCTTCTCCTGGGGAATCATCAGTTCCTGCACACTACGCGCGGCCGCCAGTTCGCTGCTTGCGCGTTCCTGGTCGCGGTGAATGCGCAGGAAGCGACCGAAGATGATCAGCACAATCACCAGTATCCCCGCAAAATCCGCGAACGACGCAAAGTGAATCGGAACCGGGCCCGCCTGCAGGGTGAGTGGCGAACGGTAGGGATGTCCCGCCAGGTCGCTCATGCTCATCATCAGCGTGGCTTCAATCCAGCCCACCAGGCTCAGCAGCAGGGGGACCAGCAGCAGTCCGGCTTCGAAGTTGCGCCGCAGCGTCGCTTGGATCAAAGTCGCAAAAATGAAAAGTAGCCAGCTCAGCACCCACAAGGCGCTGGCAATCAGGACCAGCGCCAGCACAGCGACCGCGAGCGGGCCATGACCGGGCACCAGAAGAACAGGGGAGATCCCGGCCAGTATCGGCGCTGAGTATCGCAGCATCCGTATGTACCACCGCTTGGGCAGCAACAGAAAAGCGACCAGAAACTCGAAGTAAAGATAGGCCGACACCACCAGCAGTTGCAGCACCAGCGTCGTCGACCAGATATGGTCAAGCCGTGCCGTACTCCCTGCCAGATCCACCAGCCCTATCGGGGCCTGCAACAGCTCATACAGCGCCAGCCACAGGTATTCCACGTGCCCCTTCTGCGTGAAATAGAGCGCCAGCAGAAAGATCGCCAGCACCGTCAGCAAGATCGAGTTCACCAGATGCGGCAGGCGTTCGAAAAGATTGTGGAGCGTCCAGAGTTCCAACACGCGGTCCAGGTCTTCTCGGCTGCCCAGGTGGATCTTTCGTCGCGCAAAAAAGCTGGTATACGCGCCATATCCCACCGGAACCAGTTCTGTCCGGATCGCAAGCGTAAGGTCGGTTTCGGATGGATCGACGTTCAACGGGTAAATGCGCGAAATCTGCTGGTAGCGCTCCGGAATATCGGCGTGTGGTCCCTCCGGCCGAATTCGTTGTCCATTTGAATAAACATCCAGCCCGAGAGTCTCCGATCCTGAAGACCCGCTCAGAGATGGAGGCAGTTCTAGCAATAGAAAGACCGGAGCGTGGTTCGCCGCAAGCTTCAGATGCAAACGAAACCAGACAAACGGACGCTTGTGACCCGGCGGCCGGGGCGCATTTGGGTCCCGTGGCGGCGCATCCGAAGGGTGATCCTCGTCCGGTACATCCGCAAACGAATCTCTGGCGTCGCGCACGGCCCAGGTGGTGTCGTCGAACCAGGGCTGCGCTGCCTCCAGGTTCGACGTGATACCCACTCTCCACCCGTGATCAAGCTTCAGCGGTGAGCCAAGACTGCTGGCATCGAACTCCACCTCGGACGTATGGGGCGCATTCGCGGGGGCCGGCATCGCGTGCAGATGCGGCCTGAGCAGCGATTCAACGCCGGAATGAGGGGCAGGTGGCTGAGAAAGAGCTGGTATGGCTCCGCAGGCAGCCAGCATTGCCATGGTCAGGATTCTTTTGCGCAAGGTTGTCCCCCCGGATCGGCGTGTTATCCACTCTAATTCAGACGGATGCAACCTCCAAGCACGATGCGCGACCATTCTCCGCGTCACCTTTGCAATAACCCTCCTGAGGAATTCACGCCCGCTCAAAATGAAAAATCATTCGGGATGGTGCCCTCCTTACTGCAGGAAGCGTCTAATGAATGGAGCGAAGCGGAGCAGCGTCGGTGTGTCATGAGCCGTTTCGGGGTAGCATCTAGTTGGTGGGGTTGGAGGTCGGATCATGAGAATCATTTGCAGGGTTTCCAAGGTAGTGCCGCTGGCGGGATTCGCGCTGGCCGCGGTGTTATGGGCGCAATCCCCATCCCCGTCCACGCCGACGGCTGGCCCATCCGGGTCAACTCCGGCTGCGGCTCCTCCGATCAGCGCGCCGCAGAACCAGCCGGCAGCAGGGACCGCGCCAGTCACTGGAGACACACAAGCTCCGTCGGCCAAGAGCAAGCCTTCTGACAAGCCCGCTCCGGGAACCGCTCCGGTCAAGGGCGATGCCGATGCGCCCGCCGTCAACCCCGACAAGGTCGTCGAGGTCGGCAGCGAAAAGGTCAACGTCAAGCCCGGCTCCATCGACGATGTCAATGCGGTAGGGAATCGCGACATCGGCGGCCGCGGCATGGGCAACTGGTATTCCACCGATACCGAGATCAAGATGGGCAAGATGTACTCCATGGAGATCGAAAAGAGCACCAAATTCATCAACGATCCCGTGGTCGTGGAATACGTCAATCGCATCGGCCAGAACATCGTCAAGAACTCCGACTGCAAGGTCCCGTTCACGATCAAAGTCATCGATTCGGATGAAATCAATGCCATGGCCTTGCCGGGCGGATTCTTCTATGTGAACTCCGGACTCATCCTGAATGCCGATGAGGAAGCCGAACTGGCGGGCGTCATGGCCCACGAGACGGCTCATGTCTGCGCCCACCACGCCGTCCGCGAACAAACCCGCGCCAACTACGCCCAGCTTGGCACCATTCCATTGATTTTCATTGGCGGCTGGACCGGCTACGGCATCTACGAAGCTGCCTCCATCGGCGTTCCTCTCACCTTCCTCAAGTTCTCCCGCGAGTTTGAGGCCCAGGCCGACTACCTCGGGGTGCAATACATGTATCGCGCCGGCTACGACCCGCAGGCGTTCATCAGCTTCTTTGAGAAGATTCAGGCTCTCGAAAAGCGCAAGCCAGGCATGGTTTCCAAGGCCTTCTCCGACCATCCGCAGACCCCCGACCGCATCCTGCATTCTCAGGAAGAGATTGCCAAAATTCTGCCCGCCCGCGACGAATACACCGTCACCACCTCGGAGTTCGACGACGTGAAAGCCCGGCTTGCCCGGATTGAGAACAAGCGCCGCCTGACCGACTCCAAAGACAACAAGAAGCCGTCTTTGCGCCGCGCCAGCACCGGAGGGGACGACAAGGATACGCAAGCGGCTGGCCAGACCACCGACAGCGCGGACGACAAACCCACGTTGCATCGCCGTGACGATCAGAACTAATCCGCGGCGAAAGGTCGTAGCGCCGACTTCCTGGTCGGCTGTACTGAGGACCCTGGCCCTCAGAGACTTTTGGCCAACCGATAAATCTTGACTTGCCTTCCTGTGGTGTCGCAAATGCCGGGCTTGTGTTGCGCCGTGTTGCGCCTTAGAGTGGACTCTGGGAAACCCGCGTGAAGCATCTGCAAGCCAGACGCCATATGTTTACGCCCGCGTTCTCCCTGGGGTATCTTGTCAGCCATGAAGAAGATCGCCATCTTTGCCACTATTTTCGCCTTGATCCTGCTCCTGACGAAAATCGCCAACCAGGCGCCTCCTGAGCCGCTCAGCGGCACCGCATTTTCACTGAAGGCGCAGCATGTTGTGCAATGCTCGCCGGACGAGATCACTCTCGTGGATGCTCACCAGAAGGCTACCCACCTGGAAAAGGACGCCACCTGGCCGGACTGCTCGGAATTCCAGAAGGACGACGTGATGGATTTCTATCTCTCCCGCGGCGAGAAGACCAGGTTCCTCAGCCTCGATCGCAGCGCATGGTGGCGCAAGGTTATGTAGAAGTTCCCCACAAGTGCACCATCCGTTCTAACATCCCTACGGATGGGGATCGCTAGCGATTGGCACACAACCGGCTGCATGTAGATCGGAAATTCGGGCTTCGGCGGTCTTTAAGACGGTAGGAACAATCCTGTAAACATCCGGTAAATTCCTGAAAACCCTTGAAATCGCGGATGAATCCGCGTTATATACAAGACTACCGGCAGGAATGTCGGAATCCTGTTTGGGGAAATCCCCACTCTCAAGGAGGTTCTCGTGCGCAACGTTGCGGCCCGCTCCAACCTGCTGGTTCCCGAGGTACGCGAGGTCATGGACATTCGCCAGGCCTCGGACTATCTAGGCGTCTCCGCCGACACTCTCTACAAATACGCGTCGGAGGGCTTTGTGCCGGCTTTCAAGCTGGGGAACCGCTGGCGCTTCAAGCGTTCCCGCCTCGATCAGTGGATGGATCGGCAATCCGATATGCAGTCCACACAGGCTGACGTTGATGCTACCCAGAAGAAACCGGTTCGCCCAGCTTTTTAAGACTTCCGTGATCCAGGGGGCTTGCCTGCACCGTAGCCGTTTGGTCCCTCACCGGCACCGCCGGTCTACACTGAGGGTGAAACGCGCTTTGGATCTTCCGTACTGGCGGATGGACGAAACAGCGGGTGCCCCACCCTCGGCGCGCTTTTGTCTTTGCGCCTGGTACAACCGTTGCAGTTAGAGCCGTACGGAGAGAGCGCGGGCCTTTACGGGCTGCGGAAAAACTCGATTCAGGATGGCTTTGTAACAGGGCATGGCTTCAGCCGTGCAGATAAAGCCATGCAAATGAGCCGGGCTTTAGCCCCTGCTAAAGCTCATTCCTGCGCTTCACTGGGATTCGGGCCTTTTTTCACACCAGTTCAGGCCCATGAAGGAACCGCAAATCAGGGTGGCCTTTAGGCCCGGATACTCTGCGTTGTTTCTAACCAAAAAACCCGCGGCCATCG
>Ga0181517_10004114_pt1 | contig 13449 bp, 16 predicted proteins | sample PEATcosm2014_Bin_31_FD_119748 | JGI IMG/M metagenome (GOLD analysis project Ga0181517, IMG submission 119748) | Peatland microbial communities from MTU Mesocosm Facility, Houghton, MI, USA - PEATcosm2014_Bin01_30_metaG | ecosystem: Environmental > Terrestrial > Soil > Wetlands > Peat | place... | reverse complement strand
GCCAATGAGAGTTGCACGATTCAGAAACATTTTGAGTCTCCTGATTTGAATTCCCGATCTGCTCGGGTCACACCTGGCGAAGCTATGCGAGTGGGCGCGACTCCCAAGCGCCAAGCCGTGCATTCTGGAGCAGGGGCCCAGACCTGTTCTGGGAGAGGAATCCGGAAAGCAGAACGGCGCAGTGCCGCCGGGCGTCGCAAAAGCCCCGAAGCAGTGACCGAGCAAGTGAGGAATTGATCCGGGGAGACTCGCGTCTGAACGATGCAAACTCCCCGCTTCCTGGCGATGCTGTAGCTCGAATGACCGGCAAACCAGATCCACATTCCTTGCTGCCTGACCTCTGGACAAAGAGCCGCATCTCGCATCCGGTATTGCGCGTCTGCTGTTCGGAGCGGCCACACTCAAGAGCGCACAATAAGGGCGAGATTCCGTTCGTTTCACCGTGCCCAAGATGGCTTTTCATAGCCGTGCCTCCGATTCGCGTTTCCATGCTTCGACCCACGCCGAAATTCACGCTGCCGCTGTGGAGGAAGCTCGATAGATTTCCTCCGTCTCGAAGGACTGCTCCGCATGGCTGTATCCCTTCACGGTGATAAGTTCGCGCACCCGGCGCCGGCCCTTGGAATCGCGTTCGCAGTAGAGGACATAATCCACTGCCTTGCCTGTCTGCGACCGGATGAATTGCTGATTGAGATTTGTCCTGGCGCTGAGCGCCATATCAGCCAGCCGGTCGAGCGCATCTACGGCTGAATCTGCGTGTAATGTCGAGAGCGTTCCGCCGTGGCCGGTGTTCATCGCTTGCAGCAAGTCATAGCCGCATTCATCGCGAATTTCGCCCATGATGATGCGGTCCGGACGATGGCGGAGCGCGGCGGCTACCAATTGGCTCGGAGTCACGGCAACCTGGCCGGGAATGGCAGCAACGGCTTCCCAGCGCACTGCGTTGGGATGGGCGATCTTCAATTCCGCTGGCTGTTCGATTACGATGAGTCGTTCGGCAAGCGGAACATGGTCGAGCAATGCTTTCATCAATGTCGTCTTTCCTGAGGCCGTTCCACCGGCAATAATGCCGTTCTTCCGTGCTCCGATGAGCCGCACAACCATGTCCCGAACCTTGGCGGGCAAGCTGCCCGATGCGACTAGTTCATCCGAGGTGAACCAGCGGTTGAATTTGCGGACGGTGAGCGTCGGTCCATAGACCGATGAAGGCGGGCCGACCACGGCCACGCGAGAACCATCCGGCAGGCGCGTATTGAGGATCGGATTCTGGCCTGTGAGGTCCTGGCCGAGAATGCGCGCCACGCGCTCGATAGCGGCTTGCAACCGCTCGTTGGTATACGGCGTGCGCAGTTCAATGTGCTCGACCACACCATTGCGATCTGCAAAAACTCCGGTCGTCCCGTTAATCATCAGATCGGAGATCGAAGGGTCAAGCAGCAACTCGCGCAATTCCTCGGGAAAGAAGGGCAGAATCAACTCGTAACTCATTTTGCCGCTCCTGTAGTTGCATCCGGCTTAATGAGATCGACAGACACGCGGTTTTCGTGGAACTCGGTGATGGCCAATCCCAACGGATTGATGAATTCGTATTGCGGGTAAATTCTGGACTGGTCACTGACTTGCTTGGGATTGAGATAGTAGGTAATGCTGAGCATCCAATGCTCTGTGCGGGGCTCGCGTGAACTCTGTGCGGAATAGAACCGATCCACTGTCATAAGGGCCGTACCGCGGGCGATGCGAGCGCCCTGGACCATTTCCTCGGACATGGACGTGATAGTCACGTTCTGGACTGCGACATCGCTCGATTCGATCTGGCCTGCCGTGACCTGTGAAACCAAGTGATTTGCGTTGTCGTCGGCCATAAGACGCGACGCCAATGCCTGCGAAAGAAAGTAATAATTGAGTGGATATTTCTTTTCAATCACGTCCCGGTTGACTGTATAGCGATAGTTGGCCCAATCGGTCAGATAGGTACGGACTTCGCCCTCGCGGGGACTGTAGTTGAGGTCGCTGTATTGAATCGCCTGGGCGCGTCCCATCTCGTCGATGCGGATATAGCGATTGGCAATAGGTCGGCGAGCCAGCGAGAGGTTCATCCCCAGCGATCCAAGCAGCGCCACGGTGCCACAGGCAATGATGAAACGGTATGCCTTCCGCTCGGCATAGTGGGACGAGTACACCTCGTTGCCGATGCGGTCAACGAGTAGCAATTGCGCGGGCGAGAGCGACGCTTCAATGGGAGCTGTGCGTGTGGACATGGGGAGCACTTGTCCTTTCTTCAAGGGTGAAAAACAGGTCCGCAGTGTAAATGAGGACTACGATGATGAGGCCAATCATGAACACCGCGAGCACAACCCGGATGGGCCTGGAAAGCCCGAGCCGGCGAAGGAGCAGAAAGCTGAAGATAAATGTCCACATATCTCTCCTCTCATCCCGCCATCATTGCGATGGAAGCCACGGCTCCGCCGACCTTGGACACGCTGTCTGCCATCCCCGCTGTGCCGCCGAAGATCGCCTGCGTCATGCTGGGAATAAAGAGCAAGTTGATGATGAAGGCGATGAAGACCATCGTGCAGGGGATCAGGTTCGCAAGCCACATATCCATCGAGTAATTACCATTGAAAGTTTGTTGGATAAAGGCATTCAAAAAACCGGACCACACGAAGATGAACGCGGCTGCCACGGCGCGGATCATGGCGAAACCAAGCAGCACGTCGAGGAAGTGAAAGAACTTCCCTCGGAAGGTCCTGGTCATCAGCAGTGGAATGAACACCGGTCCGAAGAGCGCCGTGACGCCGTAAAGAATGAATGAGCTGCAATTGATGAGGAAGAGAATCCCCGAGGCAATCCCCAGCAGTCCTTGCACCACGAAGTAGCAAAGGATCTGGACAGGAGCCATGAGCGACGGCATGGCGGTGTTGTCGCCGGCCGTTTTGAACAATTGCAGCAAGTTGTTCAGCGAGTTCTGGTCGAAAGCCGCGACCATCGCCTGGGCGATGTAGCTGAAGAAGTGGTTGAGGCCGAAGCTGGCACCGGGGAGCGGATTGACCCAATAATTGATGAGCAGACAGCAGAGGATCAGCCGCAACAGGAAATTCGTCATATCGCCTGCACGGACCGGGTGCGTATGGAAGCGGAGCGTCATTCCGGAGGTGTTCCAGTTGATGACCATACTGATGAGCGTGAACAGGGCGATGGCGCTCAACTCGGTCAGTCCGAGTTGCGTCAGCGCCCCACCATTCTGCGTGGTCAGATTCGTCAGGTTATTGGTGAACTGGTAGAGCCAGTCCACGCCGGAGCTTGCACTGGGCAATGCCTGGGCCAGTAGTGTCGGGGAAACCATCGTTGCACCTCCCAACGGGAATCAGGGGCGGCGCTGGTTGCCAATGCCAGCGCCGCTAAGTTTGAAGTCACGGAAGATAGGTCTGCCAGGTGTTGCTCTCCCCGGCGGCGCTTGCGTCATTCGTCGCGCGCTGCTGCTGAACGAAAACCGCGGTATTGAGGTCTTCGACAGCGGCATTGCGCCGTTCCATGTTGGCAACGGTCATCTGCCCAGCGAGGCAGGTATGGAGCGAGCCTTGTGCTTGCATCTCGCTCAACTTCTGCGCCTCGGCTGCGTTCAAAAGATTGAGTTGCTGGACTTCGCTGTTGGTACTGTCCGTGATGTCGAATTGATCCGAAAGGAGCGAAGAATTCGCCGTAGCATTTTCGGTCCGATTGCTCCGGTACTGTCCCACAGCCGTGAGGCAGTCGGGAGAGATCGAGTCCGCGGTTTCGATCATGGCGAGTTGCGACATGCGGGAACTGCCGAGAGACTGCCCCTGCAGGTAGCTGCTTGTGCCGCTATTCATCGAAACCGTGGCCGTCTTCCATGCAGTGGCCGAAGTGGACGGTGAGTTGGTATTGAGCGCAATCCTGATGCCTGCCGTCTCGCCAAACATATTGGCGACATTCACGTTTTCAAGCGTGTGAAGCGTCGTCTGCCACTGCTGCTTGAGCGAGAAATGGGCAATGTTGTTTTTGAGCATTTTGTACTGCGTCTCCAGAGTGGTGAGCTGGGAGACAAGACTGGCGTAACTGGTTGGGTCGAAGACGACGTCTCCCATACCGAACAGGGCAAAGCCCGGCGTAGCAGTGAGGACAACGGTGGCTCCGACAATGAGCCACTTACGATGTTTCTTGAGTTTGAGCGGCATAATGCCTCCTTGGGTTTGATCGAGCGGTTACATACACTGCGGGCAAGTTGGGTCCATCCTGTCCAGGGAAAAACACCTATCGTGATCCAAAAGAGCGCATGGAAGGCGCAACGTTCTTTCAGTGATCTCAACGAACTCGATCAATGCGCCAGCGATGACGTTCTGTACCGCTGGCACTCTGAGTACAACGAGCGCCAGCACAATCATTGCGGTGTAGCCGGCGAGTCTTTGGCGATTGTTTTTGGGGCGCGTCATACCCCCTCCTCGGCAAGCTGGCGTGCAATTTGCGGGATCATGGCAACCCATTCGTGTCCAGCGCGCTCGATGGCTTCCGCAATGGTGTAGCCAAGCTCTTCAAGCCAGTCTGCACGGTTGAGCACAAGCGCGACGGCAACCTTCTCGCCGGTGGACTGCACTGCCCATGCACAGCGGCCACAGCGCATCGCATTGCGTGCTTTGTTGAGCAGGTGCCGGTAGCGTTCGTTATGCTCACTCATTTCGTTCCTCTTTTCACAACCGGCAGGATTGTCGTTACTACCAGACTGGAGAATGCGCAAAGCCACAGAAGAAAAAAGCCATCAGCGCAGTGATGTAGGCTCCGATTCCCAGGTTGACGACTAACCTCCAAGTCCCGGTGAAATCCCACAGTTCCAGGACTGCCAATGGCCAAAGGAAAGCCTCAGCCAAAATGCAGTAGCAGGCAATGAAGACCCCTATGATTACGGCATCTTCTAATTGGGATGGCATTGTGTTGTGCAGTACACAGCAGATCCCATAAGGAAGCGGGGAGCACACCGCGACTGCGCCGATGATTACGGCGGCGCAGGTCGCTTTGTGATCGTGTATAGCTCGTTGTTCCTTGCCGGAGCGGTCCTGATCGTTCACAAATGCCTCCTTCCATCAACAACGGTTAAAGCGTTGGGTCCATGCGGTGTTCCGCGTAGGACGGAATGAGGATGTCTCGGCCCACGTAGACGCGGGCGCGTGAGCCCTCTTTGAGCGTGATGATGGGCAAACGATTGAGAAAGTGGTTCAATACCTGCTCACCTTCTGCAGATGTTTGCTCAGAGATGCCATTGCGAATCTGCGTTGATGAATCAAGGACACTGCTGTTGTTGCCGATCTGGGCGAGACCGCCCAAGCCGCCAATGGCCGCCGCTGCGCCGAAGGCCATCAGATACCCGTGATCGACCTTGGTAGCCAGACCCGTTGTGCCCAACGGGTCGAGTCCGATGTACTTGTCGAAGTCCAGAGAGAAACCGTCCGGGCAGACGGCGCGGTGAAAGGTGACGAACATCTTGCGCTGCTGGGCGTTGCCCACGCTCTGCACCGTGCCGATGAGCCGTGTACCTTGCGGCATGAGCAACTGTTGGTGGTCATGCGAGTAGTAGTCAGTGGTGAGCATGACCAAGATCGGCCCGCTGAAACCGCCGTCGATATGGTTGGTGACGACACCTTCAAGGACAGTTCCCTCGAAGATCCGATAGAGCCGCCCCTGATACTGGTCGAACTCATACGGTCCCATCGGATCGGTCTTGGCGGTTGCTTTTGTCTGGGCTGTGGTGGACTGGCCGGACTCCGCGCCGCCGGCCACGTCAGCCGTGGCCGTATGCTGTGGCGTTTCCGTCGTTGGCTGGGCCACGGCGACGGGCGCGGGAGGCCCGCTGTTAGAGCGCTCGAAGTCAAGCGCCACAGTTCCACTGTTGATGGCGTCCTGCTTCAGCTTTTCCCGCGCCAGCGCCTTTTGCTTGACCTCGGCCTGTGCCTCGGAGACATTGGAAGTGTGTTGCGGCGCATTGGGACTGCCGCTGTAGAGTGTGTCCCGCGGCGCTGCGGTCATCGGCGCGGCGTTCGCGGACTCGGGACCGGGAGCGCCTTCTGTGGCCTGGAGCTGTTGCATAGCCGCAACCAACTGCTGTTGGCGTTCTTTTTCATCTGCATCGTGTTGAGCTTGCAACTGCTGCTGCGTCTCGAAGCTCGATACCTGCTGCGCATTGGGTGAAACCGGGCGCACTTGCAAGCTGCTCGCCGGGGCCGCCTTTTTGTTGCCGTGCAGCAGGCTCGATACGTTGGCGATTCCGAGTATGGCGAGAATCGCCACAAGGGCAATCACCACCGGCATACCCTTTTTGAGCGGCGGTTTTGCCTCCGGCTGCTCGGGGATCGTTGCGGGAGTGTTCTGATTCGTTTCCGTCATGGCTATTTCGTACCTCCCACGCGATGGAATTCAACCTTCTGCTTACCGATGGCGAGATACCCGTGCTCTAACTGCTTGGGCACGGTATAGAGCCCACCGTTGAAATCGAAGTTGACGAGAGAGCCTTTCTTGTCTTTCAATTCGTAGAGCGCAGGCGTTTCCTGAAACACACCGCGCAAATATGTGAATTTGTCATCCCGCCAGATTTGCTGGAGGCCGAGTTCTTTGCCTTTCTTCTCATCCCAGGCGTAGTCGAAATGCAGCGTGCCGGGATATTCGCTGTGGTACTGTTCCGCCTTGGTCTGCTCGGCTTTGAGTTCAGCGGTCTGAGCGGCCTTCGCGGCTGCAGCGTCCTGTTTCGCTTTATCCAGTTCTGCCGCAGGCACGAATACAGGAAGCTGCGCCAGACGATCCTTTGCAGCCTGGTCGCCTGGATTGATGAATACTTTGGAATCGAAGTGCGAATCGGGGTCATTCGATACCTCGCGCAACTGAAGCGTGTACTCGTTGCCGTGATCGGAGACGATGTGGATGTCAGTAGAAGCATTCGCAGTTCGTGGCTTAACGCTGATGAAGCGGCTGGCGACATGACCACCGTCGAAAACCCAATCGACAGTATCGCCCACGAAAACATTGGCTACCTTCTCTTCAGCGGGGAGGACAATCAATGTCGATTGGAGCAAACCGGCGCGCACCTGCGGTGGCGTCTCCGCTTCGGTGACCATGACCGTGCGCGGCGCGCTGGGCTGAAGTGGATGCGGATCGGTCGCGGCATGAGCCGAGGACACGGCCAGAGCGATGCTGAAAAGGACAACAACGGGGATCGGTGGGTACATATGAAACTCCTTTCTGAGGTGGAATTGGATTACTAGGTTTCGCCTTGGGCAAAACGTGCGATGCCCTCGGTGAGTCCGTATTTGGCAATGAGCTTGGCCCGGCGCACTCGGTCTTTGGGCTTGGTCGAAAAGGCCGCGTAGCTGCGGCCGTCGAGATTGAGCCGGACAACTTTCGTGACCCCATCACGGCGCATGTACAGACCTTCGCGGTCCTGCAAGCTCTCGAAGAGAGCAAGTTGCTGTTCGTTCATCTTGAATAGCTCGGCGTACCGCTTGCGGTTGAAGGTGGCATCTTTCAGGAACAGGAATGATGTGCAGGAGTTCACGATGGAATCAGCGTTCGCCCCCAGGTCTTCGGCGGACTGGCCGATCATGGTTACTCCGCCGAGGTTCTTGCGCACTGTCTTGATGGAGGCGAGCGCGCCATCCAATAGCTGCTTGTTCTTCATCGAAGAGAAAATCTCTTCGATCAGAATGTGTTTGGGTACGCCGAGATTGGCGGGGTTGTAAAGCACATCGTTAATGCGGCGCAAGAGCCAGACCATCACCGGCTCGATCAGGTCAGCGTACTGCTCGTTGTTGACACCCTGAAAGTCGAAGCATTGCAAACGCGAAAGCGAGAGGCTGTCTTCCACGTTGTCGAAAACCGCGTGATAGACGCCGTTGCCAACCCACTTCGACAGATACCGGTCCAGCTTTTTGGGCAGAAAAAGATTCGACAGGCGGCGATTTTCTTGGTCGAGCAGATACATATCCCGCACGGCCTTGTGGATCACGTCATCGTCTTCCGGTTCCAGTTCCGCGCCGCCGTTCACGAGCAGCAACTTGACGAACGAATAGAGAAAGGTGATATTGCTTTCAGTTGGCTCCAGCGCGAAAGGATTGACGCGCGGGCCGTCCTTGCCGATGCGGTCAACCCTGCCGCCGTACAGTTCGACTACGCTTTCATAGCTGCCGCCGATGTCGAAGATGTACGTGAATCCGCCGTACTTCTGTTCATGGGCGATGGCCAGATTGCCATGCACCGATTTCCCGGTTCCTGTTGGTCCGAGAATGAGCATGACGCGCACACCGTCCACATACACGTCCTGAAAGAAGGGCGTCCGCGTGCGCGTCTCGAAAATGTTCAGGTACTCGTTATCCAAGTCCTCCGAACATATGTGCCCGAGATTCGGAGCGAAGATGGAAGAGAGCCGGGCGTGATGGTCCTCCGCCAGCCACATGGGGAAGACATTGAATTTCTGGTTGCCGGGAAACAGCGCATAAAAGGCCGACAGGTTCCCAAGCGTCTCTTCCATCACCTGCGCCCGCGCATCGACGAAGACCCGATGCACGGCGGGTGCGATGCCGCGCAGTTCGTCCACACTGCGCGCGGTCACAAGGAAGCGCAGCGAGTATTCGCCTTGCGCTTTTTTGTCGAGCGAGCGAATGACTTCGCCAAGGTCATCAACCTGGTTGTTCGCGGCTCTGGCCCCTGCGCCGGTTTCGAGCGAAGCCGTATCGTGCCCGCTCATGACCCGCGTCAGCACACCAACTTTGAAAAACGAAATGAACTTCTCTTGGGCGTCAATCTCGCTGCGTGCCGAAGACGTGGACTTCGGCCGCCAGGTCGAGCACAACACGCTGTCGCAATCAAGCGCCGTGAGATTCGACAACAGGCACGGCCGCGATGCTTCCGGCGTCGTCTTCAGCGAAAACATCTGGACGTATCTGCGGCCAATGGTGAGATGGTCGCTGTGCCATGCCACCGGACTCTTCACGATCTGCCGGTCCACGCCGTCATCGGCGGACAAGTTGTCTTTTGCTGCCCACTCTTCAAGATTGAAGAGATAGCTGAAGAATTGATAGACGGCATTCTTCTCAAGCAGCCGCAGTCCGAGTGTGCCGCCGAGATGGCCTTCGAGCAGCGTGGCCGTCTTTTCAAGATCGGCCAGCATCCGCGTGGTGTTAGCGGCGTGTTCCTTCGGCTGACGTGCGAACGCCGCCGCCTTCGGCGGTTCGAGTGTCAGGCACCAGTGCAGATCGACGCGGCGGAATCCTGCCGTCTTTTCAAGGAACGCCAGCCGGTCGTCCACGAACACCTGCGTGACCGGATTGGCGTAATGTTCTTTTCTCGGCAGATTGAAGCCGGACATGACCCGCGTGTACTGATAGAGGCACGATCCTTCGGGCAGCCCGCGGAGTGCGCCTTCAATCGAGCGCATCTCGGCTTCAAGCTCCTGATCGGTCAAGCCCTCTTCGTCAACTCCGGCGAGTGAAAACAGGCAGCCATAGCCGCCACCTTTGAGTGTGAAGATTCGAGCATTCACGAATCGGCTGATCGGAACGATGCTGCACGCGGCTCCGGCCTTGGCGAACCAGGGCGTGTATTTCAATTGCTCAGTGTTTGCGCGGGTCATAGTAGGACCTCTGGCTCAGGCTCAATCCCCAAAGCTCGAACATTTTGGGATGTTTGCGGACGATCAGCCATGCACTCACGGCAAGCGCAGGAAAAGCAATCATCGCCACCATGCGGAACCCAACGAGGAAAACCGTTACGCAGACGAATACGATCGCCATCCATGCTGTGAGGTCGAGGCCCAGCTTGGCCCTCGGTCGATTCAGCGCCTGGTTGATTGGCAACGGTTCCCCTCGCTTGGTCATGACCGCCCCCTACTGCATTGTTTGGCCGGTCAAACTGCCTATCCAACCGGCTCCCCAGCCCAGCACTCCGGCGCCAAAGAGAGCGCCGAAAAGCCCCGGAATGGCGTCCGCAAAGCGACCGCTCATCATCCGGATTCCGGCGAAGATCAACCCGCCGAAACAGATAACAGCGCCCGCATAGATGGCAAAGGTTTTGAAGGTGGTCATCAGCGTGGTCGCCCCGGAGAAGTCCATCGTCCCCTGGGCGTGGACAACGCTCGTGAGCGAGAGCGCAAGAAGGGTGGGAGCCATCGCACGGATGGCATCGATGAGCTTTCGTTTGAGGTTGTGATTTCGGAAGCATGAACGAAGTGACATGGGCATTCTCCTGGTGGCGTGTATCAATCGCCATGAGGGGAAGCTAATGCCGTTTCGCAGGCTCGTCCAAGACTTCTTATCGATTTCGCCACAGTTTTTGCCTATGGCGGATGGGTGCGGTTTCAGCCAAGCGACTCTAATTGCTCTGGCGGGCACGTCTTCAATGGACGCTTCCTTCTTCTCGAATCTGACCAACTCTCCTGGAAGAATCGTTCGACGAATGGGATTGCGGCATGATCGGTGTGCTTCAGACGGACGAACGCCGTATCTGTCGTCCAATTGACACCTGCAATTGGTCGCGTAATGAGGCCAGGATCAAGAGGCCATAGCTGATCGATCAGGGCAAGACCGTAGCGCTCTTTCACCATCCATTGAATCTCTGAGGGGGTGCGGGCAGAACACGTTAGATGGATCGAGATTCCTATTTCCGCGAACATCTCGACTAGACGTGAATGCGCGGATGGATGCAGTTCGGGGTCACGGAATACCGTGATGCGCTGCGCAACCTCATGAATATCGAGTTGCGCGCGATCAGCGAGGACATCGTCCGAGCGCATACAAACCACTAATGGCGACTGAGCGATCTGCTGAACGCAATAGTTACTCGAATCGATTGGCAACGGCAGAATGGCGCAGTCGAGCATTCGGGCATCGAGGCGTTGCAAGCAAAGTGGTGGATCTCCGCTCAGTAGTTGAATTGCACAACCGGAGAACATCCCTTCGTAGTTTTCTCGAAATTTCTCCAGTAGCTTTGCGTTGACAAAAGAGGAGAAGCCGAGCCGCAGAGGAGGCACTCCTTTGCGTTGAACAGCACGGGCCATTGCTAGTGTTTGGTCCCATTCTCGCAGAGTGTTCTCTGCGTATACGGCAATGATTCGGCCTGCGGCGGTTAACTGGAGACCATTCTGCAAACGGTCGAAGATCGGAAGCTCGATGTTATCTTCGAGCTTCCCAATCTGATGGCTGAGTGACGACTGCGCGACAAAGACCTGCTCTGCCGCGCGAGTAAAGTTCAGCGTCTCGGCGGATGCTTTGATGTAGCGAAGAAGACGGAATGTGAGGGAATCTGACATTGGCCTTGAGGCCCCACTCGGCTTTCGTCGATCCCACGAGCCCGCGAGCCAGTCGGCTGTGGAAAACCCGCATTAAATCTTATAGTTCGGAAGGGAGCCGATCTGTCAATAAGGCTCTTGGAGGGAGCCGGACTCCTTGAGGTAACCACAGAGTTCCCGGTTTCAATGAAGGTGCCATAGATAAAAACTGGGGCGAAATCGATGAAAAATATTGGACTGATACTCGTTGAGACCTCACGCTCAAAGCTAATCGATCGCATGAGGTGCCCAATGGAAAATCCGTCCGAGATCATTCATCCCTTCGATAGACCCGAACCGATTGGAAGCCGAGCATCAAACGAAAGCCAACGCTCTCTTCAGCGGCTTCGGAAACCTCCAAGGAGAGCTGTGGAGGTTGAGCCACTTCTCACAGCTGAGGATGTTGCGAAGCGCCTGAATGTCAGTACGGATTGGGTTTGGGACCATTCTTCAAGGAAGAAGCCTTTGTTGCCCGTCATCCGCATGGGCGATGGCGCGCTTCGTTATCGCGCGAGCGGGATCGAAGCCTTCATTGATGAGCGCGAACGAGTCTCTTCCATGGGCCGTCGCGCCAGCTAAAATGGAAGAGCCCACTGTTTTCCCCCACAGAAACTGAGGAACCATGGGCACATCGCACCAAACAGGTTCGATCGTCCCGCGTGGGAAGGCCTGGTATGGCTTTTACCGCAAGGAAGTGGTCGATCCCACAACCGAAGGCGTCCGATCTGTTCGCGTATGCGTTCGGCTCGGCCTCAAATCGCAGATGACCAAGGCCAAGGCGCGTGATGCGCTGAAGGCTGAGATCGCCAAGCAGACCGGACAACTCGCTGACGGCAGAATTCTGAAAGATGGATCTGTCACTTTCGAGTGGTTCGTCCGCAACCGCTACTTTCCGCTTCGACAGGGAGATTGGCGGCCAGAAACGGCGAAGGAGAAGACAGCTCAGATTGAGATCGATCTGATCGGGAAGTTCGGTTCTCGCCCCATCGAATCGATCGAGAAGTTTGAACTGCAAACGCATGTCAACCATCTGGCTCGAACGTACTGCCAGGATCGGGTAAAGCAGGCGCGCTCCTACCTCAAGTCCATCTTCGACGAAATCATCGAGCAAGAGTTTCTGGTCAAAGATCCGACCCGGACGCTGAAGATTCCCAAAAACCTTCGGCCGAAGGACAAGCAGATTCTGACCTGGGAACAGATGCGAGCCATTCTGGCGAAGGCCGCCCGAAGAGATCGCGTGGTTCTCATGCTGGATATGACGGATGCCCTCCGTCCCAGCGAACTTTTCGCTCTCCGCTGGAAGTCCTTCGACGACGCAAACACGTTGTCGCTGACCGAAACGGTCTACCGCCGGGAACTGAGACCTTACGGCAAGACCCCAAAGAGCCTCGGCAAGATGCATCTCCCTGACGGGCTTGCTCGAGAGCTCAAACTCTGGAAATTGGAGTGCTCCGATCGTTCTCCGGAAGCGTTCATCTTCCCGAACGCCGACGGCGGTCTGATCGACACCTCCAACTATCGGAGCCGAATCCTAAAGCCTTTGGCAGAGGAGCTCGGGATTCCGAAGCTGAACTTCCAGGTGCTCCGCCGGACGATGGCGACCCGGGCACAGAATCTGGGATCGGTGAAGGACATCCAGTCTCACCTGCGTCACTCGCGCGCCGACACGACCGCGAACGAGTACATGCAGGAGTTGCCGGAGAGCGTGCAGCAGATGGTAGGAACGGTCTACGCGATGCTCATCTCGTCAGCAGCGTAGCAGCAATGGGCGCAGGTTTGAGCCGGTATAGCCGGAGCAGTTGATGCCAGCCGGTTTAATTTGGCATCAAATGGCATCAAACCTCTTCCGCCAATGCCGCTAAGTTGTTGATTCTATGGTGGGCGCTGCAGGATTCGAACCTGCGACTTCCACCGTGTGAAGGTGGCACTCTACCGCTGAGTTAAGCGCCCCTAAAGGAGGGCCGGCAGGTGACGCGCCAGCGGGGCTTCCCGTAGGTTAGAGTAACACCAGCAGGGCTTTGCAGCCAACTAACCGGCGCAGCCGCTGCCTGCCAACCAAACTCGATGCGCCCTGGACCCAGTTCGACTCGCCCGGCAGCCAACTCGCCCCTTGACGGGGAAGCGGATTT